>Ga0302140_10001909_pt1 | contig 27262 bp, 20 predicted proteins | sample I_Bog_E1_1_FD_202095 | JGI IMG/M metagenome (GOLD analysis project Ga0302140, IMG submission 202095) | Peat permafrost microbial communities from Stordalen Mire near Abisko, Sweden - I_Bog_E1_1 | ecosystem: Environmental > Terrestrial > Soil > Wetlands > Peat | place: Sweden: Abisko, Stordalen... | reverse complement strand
GGCGAGGAACGCTTGGAGATTGCCGTGCGTGAACGCACCCTGGCGCTGGCGGAAGCGTGCGAAAGGGCTGAGTCCGCGGCGCGGGCAAAGAGCGAATTCCTAGCCGTCATGAGCCATGAGATTCGGACCCCCATGAACGGCGTCATCGGCATGGCTCATTTGCTGGCGGACACCGAGCTCACGTCGCGGCAACTTCATTGCGTGGCGACTATCCAAGCGAGCGGCAGGGCGCTGCTGGCCATTATCAATGACATCCTCGATTTTTCCAAGATCGAAGCCGGCAAGCTGGAGTTGGAGCAAGCCGAATTCGAGGTGAAGACGCTGGCTGAAGAATCTTTGGAACAGGTGGCCTTTGCCGCTTCTGAAAAGGCCGTCCAGCTTTCTCTGGACATCAGTGAAAGTGTGCCGTCCAGTGCCATCGGAGACGCCGGCCGCATCCAACAAATACTTCTCAATTTGTTATCTAACGCAGTGAAATTCACCGAGCGGGGCGCGGTTTCTGTCAACGTGTCGAGCACTCAGTCAGGGGGCGAAATTGCCGTGCTACGCTTCACCGTGGAAGATAGCGGAATCGGGCTCACACCGGAACAACAAGCGCGGCTCTTTGAACCCTTCACGCAGGCCGATAGTTCGACCACCCGCCGCTTCGGCGGAGCGGGCCTAGGTTTAAGTATCGCCAAGCGTTTGAGCGGGTTGATGGGGGGGAGAATTGGAGTCTCGAGCGAAATCGGCCGTGGCAGCATCTTCTGGTTTGAAGTACGTTTGGGGATTGGGAGCAGCCGTGCCGCAGGCATGGGGAACGCTGCCCAGAGGCCGCCGACGCATATCGAGATAGCTCGAGATTTGTTCGCCGGCCGTCACAGCCGCATTCTTCTGGCCGAGGATAATATCACTAACCAGCAAGTTGCTTTGGGTATGCTGGCGCAAATCGGCTTAAGCGCCGATGTAGTGGCTGACGGGGCGGAAGCGCTGGCAGCACTCGACGCAGTTTGCTACGACCTCGTGCTCATGGATGTGCGCATGCCTAATGTGGATGGGTTGGAAGCCACCAGGCGCATTCGAAGCACGGAACTCCGTTCGGAGAACAGGGGATCTGGCGCGGCAGGCCGTCGTGTAGCAATCATCGCCATGACCGCCGGCGCGTTGAACGGCGACCGCGAGAAGTGCCTGCAAGCCGGCATGGATGACTATATTTCGAAACCGATAAGTCCGCGGGCTTTGACAAAAGTTCTGGAGAAATGGCTACCCCATCTTGGGCCGGGCGGAGACGAGATTGGCGATCACCCGGCGAGCGCGGCACTTCCCGAGGTAGAGTCTGCCATGGTTCTTGATATGGCCGGGTTCCTCGAGCGGCTTGGTGGCAACAAGTCACTGGCGAGGAAGGTCCTGGACGGGTATCTGGGAGACGTGCCGCGGCAGCTTCAACTCCTTTCGAAATCAATAGCAGCGGGTAACTTCCGCGAAATCGAGGATCATGCACACCGGCTCAAGGGGGCAACCGCTAGTGTTGGCGGCGAGGCAATGAGGGCCGTGGCGCTCGGGATGGAGAAGGCGGCCAGTGCGGGAGACTCAGCCGGGATGGAGACGCGGATGGCGGAACTAGATGCGCAGTTTGCTTACCTAAAAGAGGCAATCACGAGTCAAAGTGAAGTGTGAGCTGGGATTATAAGCTGGGCGCGGAGCAAGGGGATACATTGGAGACGAAAAGAGGGACGCCTGAGAGTTAATGCGAGTGGCGTGTCCCTCTTTCGTTTTTCAGAACCTATTGTCCGAGGTAGAGGACGTGGACGTAGGTGCCAAGGCGGACGTTGTAGGCCAGATAGTAGCCTTCGTGGTCGGGATCGTCGTAGATGATGATCTGGTCGCCGCCCCAGTTCCACCCGGAGCAGTAGCCTACGTCAAAGGAAGCAACACTCCAGAAGAAGCCGTTGAAGCCGAAGCGGTCGGGTCCGCCGCCGTTGAGATGCCAGACGTGGCCGCGACCGATGCCGCCGGTGAAATGGCCGTGCTCCCAGGGGTGATCGAGATGGTAGTGGGGGTCGTCTTTACCGGTGTCGTGACCGACCCACTGGCCGTTGTGATGAACGTGGGGCGCTTCGGGATGGCCCGCTTTATCGGGGCCGTGCTGTTCCTGTGGCGCAGGCTTGGCTTCCTGGTGGGGTGCGGGTCCGTGCGCGGGTTTGAAACCGCCGCCGACCCTATCGCCGCGCGCGCCGCCGCCGTGCTCTTCATGCTGCGCACACAAAAAAGTAGCGGTTGCCAAAGTTAAACCAGCGACCGCGAACAATCTCAAGAGAAAACTACTTTTGAACTTGGACATGTTGTTTAATAAGTTTGCCTCTCCAAAAGCTAAGACTCCACTTTAGCGTCGCGGGTAACGGCGTTAACGATTACTTAACGAAGAAGGCTGGTGCTTGTTACAGCGATTGGGGACGCTGCTACGCTCGGGAAAGATGTGCGCCGGCAGGGCTGTTCGAAACTCGCTTTTGGTTTTTGCCGTGGCGGCTGTGGGCAGCCTTTACTGGCTGCCGATACAGCACACGGATTTGACGGGCGGCCAAGGATGGAGGGTGGAGGGCTGTTTTCAGGCAGGCAGCATAGGCCCTGGCGCGCAGTTTGAAAAGAACGTTGCGGCGCGGGAGATCCGCGAATTGACGCTGTGGGGATCGTGGTGCGGGAATGCGGAAAGCACGGGCGAATTATTCTCGCCGGTGTTTCGGACGCCGCGGATTCTTGAACTGGAGATTGCAGGAAGGGTGGGGTTGCCGGGACTGGAGCTTTATCTGGAAGCGGCGGACGGCGCGGTACGCTATCCGCTACGGGTTGGCTTGCCGCAAACCGAGAATTGGCGGCCGGTTGAGTGGTGGCTGCCGGGAGATGTGGCGGGGCAGAAAGTGCGGCTGGTGGCGATTGACCATGCCGGGGGGCAAGGCGGATGGCTGGGTGTGAGCAATCCGCGCGGGCTTTCGGTGGGCGGATTGTTGCAACGGCAATTGCAATCGTCATTGTTTCCCCTGGGCATTTTTGTGGTGCAGCTGGCGCTGTTTCTGACACCGGGTTATGTCTTGGCCAGTTTGCTCGAGGCGCGCCGGCGGCTGGGGCCGATCTGTGCGCTGACGGTGGTAGTGGCTAGCGGGGCGGTGCTTGGTTATGTGGTTTTTTGGACATTCTTTTTGCTGCCGAAGCTGGCGGGGAAAATTCTTTGTTATGCGATTTTTGTGCTGTGCGCGAGTGTGCTTTGGCCGCGGTGGCGCGCGAAGGAAGCGTTCAAAACTACCGCGCGGCAAGTGGCCGAGCCGCTGCTTCTCACGGCGCTGGCGGGGCTTTGTTATTTGTGTTTTTTCTTTCTCTTCACCAGCCCCTACACGCCGGGATCGTTTTTCGTCAGCAACCGCTTTTTTAGCGAGGTGCGGCCTGGAGACAATGTCCTTCCTTATTACATGGCTGACAAAATTTACAACCACTTGCCGGTTTGGCCTTTCATTGGCGACTGGCTGAGCAGCGACCGTCCGCCGCTGCAGGCTGGCATCATTCTACTGGAACGGCCGCTGGCCATGCTGAAGAATCTGGGCTTGAGCTACGAGCTATTCAGCACGGGGTTGCAGTGCTTGTGGATTTGCGGCGTGTGGGGTGTGTTGACGGCGCTTCAGACGCCGCGCGAGAGAATTCGGCAGGTGCTGGTGTTGCTGATTTTCTCGGGGTTTCTTTTTTACAACAGTGTGTATACGTGGCCGAAGCTGCTGGCGGCGGCATACCTGTTGTTCGCGCTGGCGATTTTGTTCGCTGCGCTGCGCGGCAAGCGGGCGCTCTCTTACTTTGAGACGGGGCTGGGTGCGGTGTGCGTCGGGCTGGCGTTTCTGGCGCATCCGGGTTGCGTGTTCAGTTTGCTGGGAATTGGGCTGCTGGTGTTTTGGAACCGCAAACTTTTCCGATGGCGGCAGTTGGTTCTGGCGGCGGGGATGGTGGCGGTGCTTTATCTGCCGTGGACGGCATATCAGAAATATGTAGATCCTCCCGGAAACCGGCTCATGAAGTGGCACCTGGCGGGGGTGGTGCCGATCGATTCGCGGTCTACTTGGCAGACGCTGTGCGATTCATACGGCAGCCGCCCTTTGGGCGAAATTGCACGGTATAAATTGGACAATATTGCGCTGCTGGCCGGACACAAGTTTTTTGATTCTTACGGACTGAGCGGCGGCAGAGAAGCGGCGCGGATCGCGCAACGGGAGTGGATCTGGAATGCGGTTGGGTTGGCGAATTTTGGCTGGCCGGCGATGGCGATTGTTCTGTTGCGAAAGCGGCGGCTAGAAGGAGCGGTGCCGTTTGGATTTTGGCTGATGGCGCTGGCGATCTTCAACATGGTTTGCTGGTCGGTGCTTACATTTGGGCCGGGTGAGACGGTGACAACGCATTCGTCATACGCGGACATTTTACTGCTGAGCGTGGGGTTGATCGGGTTTATTTTGACGCTGCCGCGATGGGTTTACTTTCTGTTGCTGGCGTGGCAGATCTTCAATTTTTTTGTGGTGTGGGTTTGGTCGGTACCGGCGAGCTTGTCGCCGGTGATCTTGATTCAAATGCCGGAGCTGGTTTTGGGGTGCATGGCGGCGGCGGTGTTGGTGCGGATGGCGGGAGTAGTTACAATTGCGGTAGAATCTGTGGCACGGAGGTAACGGGTTTCTAACCCGCACGCATTCATGCCGCACCTTTTCATGCAAGTCAAGCATACGCTGCTTCTGTGCGCTTTTTTTTCTTTTGCCTTGCCGGCCTTGCCGGCTGAATGGCGGCCGATTGCTCCGGAGGAACTAGCGCTCAAGCAATCGAAGACTGATCCGAATGCGGATGCCGAAGCGCTTTTCCGCGATGTGCGCATCGAGAACGCCGCTCGCGGGGCTTTTCAAAACGTTCGCACGACTTACATCCGCTTCAAGATTTTCACGGATCGGGGCCGCGAAAAATATTCGAGCGTGAAGATTGAATATTTGGGCAAAGAGCACGTATCCGATGTTGCCGGACGCACGATTCACTCGGATGGAACGATTATCGAGCTGAAAAAAGACGCGGTGTTTTCCAAGGTGGAAGCCAAACAGGGCGGGCAAAAAATTAACGTGATCACGTTCGCTTTGCCTTCCGTGGAGCCGGGCTCAATTATTGAATATCGTTATATCAACAATGCCGGAGAGTTAAATGGCGTTTACGATCCATACATTCCGATGGATGTGCAGAGCGAATATCCGGTTGACGAAGTGACGTTTCACCTGAAGCCGTTCTCAAGTGAATCCGTTCGTGCGGCCATGCGCTTCCTGCCTTTCGGCTGCGTGCCTGAAGTGGGCAAGCCCGATTCGAGAGGCTTCTCGTCGATTACCGTTCGCAACGTGCCGGCGTATCATGACGAGCCGCACTCGCCGCCGAGCCTTTCGGCGCGCCAGTGGATTCTGGTTTATTACGAAGAGAACGAAACGATGGATAAAGATAAGTATTGGGCGGCGGTTGGCAAGCGCGAGTACGCTCAGGCCAAGGAGCATGTGAAGTTAACTCGCGAAATCAAACGTACCGCCGCGGAAGTTACTTCAAAAGGCAAAACGGACGACGAAAAATTAGGATTGCTGGCCGACTATTGCCGTAAGAACATCAAGAACATCTGGGGCGATCAAGTGACGACGGAGGAGCGCGAAAAATTCAAACCCAATACCAATAGCGGCGAGACGTTCCGCCAGCAATTAGGCGATCCGCACGATATCGATTATGTTTTTATAGCGCTGGCGCAAGCGGCCGGTTACGATGCGCGGCTGGCGCTGGTGGCTGGCCGCCGGTCGTTCATCTTTACGCCACAAATGATGTCGGAATATTTTCTGAATAATGCGGACGCGGCGGTTTTGATTGACGGCAAATGGAAATTTTTTGACGTTAGCGATGAATGGGCGCCCGCCGGCGCGCTGACGTGGCCGGAACAGGGCGTGTACGCGCTGATCCCCGACGCCAAGGAGTCGGAATGGGTGCAAACTCCGCTGATGAAATCGGACGAAACGAAAATTCAGCGCATCGCGGAGCTCAAACTGTCGGCTACTGGCGATGTAGAAGGAGATTTGCGCGAACTGTATTGGGGGAACGAATCGATCGGCTGGCGCATTGAGCACGCGCATCAAAACACGGCGGAGTTGGAAGACTTCGTTCGCACAAGAACCAAAGAGCGCTTTCCGGAATTCGAGATCAGCAATATTAAAGTCACCATCTCACCCGATGCGAAACTGCCGGTCGGCGTTAGCTATCACCTGCTGGTGAAGGGATACGCACAGCGCACGGGGAAGCGATTATTTTTGCGGCCGGGCTTCTTTACGGCGGGACGGCGGGCGTTTTTCACGGAGGCGAATCGGAGCAACGACGTCTATTTCGATTACCCCTGGAGCGAAGAAGACACGGTGGACGTGCGGCTGCCGGAGGGCTTTCAACTGGATCATCCCGAACGACCAGCGCCTTTCGAGATTAAGCCGGTGGTGAAATACGGCGTGAATATATCGATTGAGAACCCCGGCAATACGCTGCTCTACCGCCGTTCGTTTATGTTTGGGGGCGAAAGCATCCCGATTTTCGCGCCGAAGAACTATGCAGTGCTTAAAACTGTTTTTGATAGGGTGCACTCCGACGACGACCACATGATCACCCTAAAGCTGGCCGAGACCACACCGAACGCAACGCATCCGTAAGGACGACACGATGCGCGGTTCGCGTAGCCAGAAGTGTCGAGCGCGGGAGAGGGAAGTGAAAGCGCCCGTGCGGCCTAAGTGGGACTTTTGCCGGGCAAAAAGTATCGTAGCGGGTGAAACGGAGCACGCGGACTTGGCACTTAGCGATGTGCCGCCGAAAACAGGGCTTTTGCCTTTCGCAATTCTTTCGCTAACACTGCCTGCGCTTCCCGCCGTGGAGTGGCGTACGGCTACGCCCGAAGAACTGGCGCTGAAACAATCGAAGATCGACCCGAACGCGGACGCCGAGATGCTTTTGCGGGATGTGTCGATTGATACAACCGTTACTACGTATGTCCGCTACAAAATATTTAACGAACGCGGCCGCGAGAAATATTCGAACGTGCGAATCGAGTATTCCGGCGACAAGCACGTGACCGGTGTGGCAGGACGGACTATCCATAGCGACGGCGCGATCTTCGAGCTCGAAAAGGATGCTATTTTCGATAAGTTGGAGGCCAAGGCGGGGAACGTCAAAGTGAAGGTTCTCTCGTTCGCGATGCCGGCGGTTGAGCCGGGCTCGATTGTTGAGTACACGTGGAAGGAGGACGCCGTTGGGTTCGGCGCACTGCTACCGGTGCAAATGGAGATCCCCGTTGCGGAGGTCAATTATCACTTCAATCCGGCTTTCAGCAGCGGTCCGCAGGGCAGCCTGAACTTCCTGGCATTCCACTGCAAGCCGGAGAAAGTGTCCGAGAAATATGGTTTTTCCAGACTCACCGTGCGGGGCGTTCCGGCATACGTAAAGGAGCCGTTTTCACCGCCGGAATTGTCATCCAAACAGTGGATTTTGCTGATCTACGGACCCCCCGATAATAGCGGCTACTGGGATTGGTACGGCAAAGAGGAATTCAAAGAGGTCAAGGAGCGACTGAAAGTGACGGGCGAGATCAAGCGGCTCGCCGCGGAGATCGCTACGGGCAAGACTGAAGAAGAAAAGATCGCGCAAATGGCGGAATACTGCCGCAAGAACATAACGAATTTAGGGAACGAAGAACTCACCACCGAACAGCGCGAACAAGCGCGGATCAACAAGACTACCGCCAATACGCTGAATCGCCAAACGGGCACGCCGATGGATATTCATCTGGCATTTATCGCGCTGGCGCAAGCGGCCGGTTTTGACGCCCGCTTAGCAGTTGTTGCCGGACGCCGCAGGTTCCTGTTTAATCCCGATATTCATGCGGGCAGTTTTTTGCATAACTTTGATACCGCGGTTCTCCTGAATGGCAAATGGAAGCTTTACGATGTCAGCAATGAATTCACGCCCCTCGGAACACTCTCCTGGGAAGAACAGGGGTCGTATGCCTTAGTGCTGGACGCGGAGTCTTCTCAATGGATCAACACGCCACTTCTTTCGCCCAAGGAGACCCGGGTCGAGAGGATGGCGGAGTTGGCTCTCTCACCGGACGGAGATATCGAGGGGACGGTCCGAGAACTGTTTTGGGGCAACGAGGCTAACTCGTTCCGAGTTGCGCATACTCACCAAACGGCAGCCGAGCGCCAGGAATGCGTAGCCGCCCAAATCCATAAATTGTATCCGGATGCCGAGGTCAGCCAGATTGTTGTCACGATATCGCCCGACGTGACGCTGCCGGTGGGGTTTAACGCTCACTTGCGGATGAAGGTTTATGCGCAGCGCACCGGCAAGCGCCTGCTGATCCGCCCGAGCTTTTTCGCAGCCAACGCTGAACCGTATTTCACGAGCGAAAACCGAAACAACTCAATCTACTTTAAATACCCGTGGAGTGAGATCGATAACGTGGTATTTTCCCTGCCCACCGGCTATGAACTGGATCATGCGGAGATGCCAGCGCCATTTTCGTTCCAGCCGCTGGGAAGCTTCGCCACGAGAGCTTATGTGAATCACACTACGAATACACTCACTTTTCAGCGCGAATTCAGTTTTGGCTCGGATCAACTGCTGCGTTTTCAGGTTGATGCTTACCCGATTATCAAAGCTACCTTCGACCAGATGCGCAATAACGATACTCGCGTTATGGCCCTGCAATCGTTAGAACTCGAAACCGCTATTCAATGAAAAGGAAGTAAATATGCGCCTAACTTTTGTGCTTGCACTCTGCGCTCTTGCGCCCGCGATGTGGGGCTTTGGCTCGAAAGACGTTCCTTCCTGGGTGGAAGAGCTTTCGACCCGCAAGCTGCCGGCTTATTCCGGCAAGGTACCGGCGGCTGTGCTGCTCGACGACCAGCATGTGACGCTGGACGCTTCGGGAACGATCACCACAGTGGAACGGTGCGCGATCAAGATTCTGAATCAACAGGGCAAGCGCGCGGCGTTTGTGAAGGTTCACTATTGGAAGAACCGGCGCGATGTGAAAGACCTGCACGCCTGGATCGTCGCGCCCAATGGTTTTCAAAAGAAATTCGATAAGAATAGCGTGATTGATCTGGGCGCGTAGAGCGAGGAGGAGCTTTATACGGACGGGCGCGAGCGGATGATTGCGGCGGAGAATCCGGAGATCGGCGCGGTTTTCGCTTATGAATACACGGTGCAGGAAAAGGCGCTGGCCGCGCAGGACGAATTCTACTTTCAAACCGATTTACCGAGCCTCGAATCGCGCTACACGGTGACTCTGCCGGCGGGTTGGAGCGCTAAGGCTTTCGTGTTCAATCAGCCCGAGTTACAGCCGATAGTGGAGGGTTCGTCTTACTCGTGGGAGATGAAGGACCTCCCATTCCGGGATGCCGAGGACGAGTCGGCTTCCACGTTGCCGCGGCTGGCAGTTTCCTTTGTGCCTCCGGCCGGGACGGGCTCGGCAGCGGCGGCATTCACCAGCTGGCAAGAGGTGTCGCGCTGGCAATCGTCGCTCGCGCAAGGGCAGGACGAAGTGACTCCCGAGATTTCCGAGAAGGTCGCGCAACTCACCAGCGGGGCGAAATCGGATTATGAAAAGCTCTGTGCTATCGGCCATTATGTGCAAGCTATCCGGTATGTGGCAATCGAGATGAACCTGCAGAACGGCGGCGGCTACATACCGCATGCCGCCGGGGCGGTCTTCAATAAACGATATGGGGATTGCAAGGACAAAGCGAATCTCATGCGCACGATGCTCAAGGCGGCGGGCCTGGAGTCTTATCTGGTTGTGATTTACTCGGGCGATAAAACACACGTTCGCGAGCAGTGGCCGTCGCCGTTTCAGTTCAACCACATGATTGTGGCCGTCAGAGTGCCGGATTCCGTCAGCGCGGCCACCGCCATAGCAAGTCCGGTTGGGCGTGTCCTCATTTTTGATCCGACTGACGACAAGACGCCGGTGGGCGATCTCCCCTGGTACCTGCAGGGAAGCTATGCGCTGCTGCTCGCGAACGAGCGCGGCGACCTTCTTAAGATGCCATCGACGGAACCGGAATCGAATATGTATGAAGTGTCGTTGGACGCCACGCTCGAACCCGATGGCAAACTGGCCGCCTCTTTCGTGAATGCCAAAACGGGCCAGCCAGCGAGTGCGGAGCGCCACCGCCATGCGGACGAGAATCCGGAAGAGTACAAGACCGGATTGCAGAAGTTTCTCAACGATAACGCCAAAGGCGCAGTGATTTCGAAGATCACGCCGGAAGATCATTTCGAACAAAACAAATTCGATCTGACGGTGGATTTTTCATCTCCCAACTACGGCCAGAATATGCAAGGCGGGCTGCTGATTTTCAATCCGGCGGTGGTAGAGATTCCTCCTTCTATTGCGCCGCTATTTCCGAAGGATGAAAAGCGCGTGGGCCCGATTGTGCTGCGCGCCGCGCTTTACCGCAAGACGGTGCGCGTGAAACTGCCGGCCGGATTTGCGGTGGATGAAAGCCCTTCGCCCGTGAAGCTCGAGGCGGCCTTTGGCAAATTCTCGGTGAGTTTTCGGGCCGATGGGGGAATGCTGACCATGACGGAGGAACTGCGCACGGAGGCTGCAACACTGCCGCCCGAACAGTTCGAAGCGGTGAAGAAATTCTTCGATAACTGCCACGGCGCGGACCGGCAAAATGCTGTATTGGTAAAGAATTAAGGGATGCACACGGCGCTATTGTGTTTCGCGTTGACAACGAACTCGCATCTCACCTGGTCCGACTACGGAGGCGCGGCGGATTCGGCGCAGTATTCCGCTTTGAAACAAGTCGATCGCAGGAATGTGGCTCAGCTGAAGGTTGCCTGGACGTATCCCACAGAGGACGGCAAGCATTACGCCTTTAATCCGCTGGTGATTGATGGCGTGATGTATGTGCTGGCGCATGACGACGCGATTGTGGCGCTGAACGCTGCCACGGGAAGAGAGATCTGGCGTCACAACGCGGAGCCCGAGACCAAGATCATTACAGATCGCGGCATCAATTATTGGGAGAGCGCAGACCGGGCGGATCGACGCCTGCTCTTTGCGGCAAATCACATGCTGCAAGCGATTGACGCGCGCACCGGTAAAACGATTGACTCATTCGGCATCCATGGTCGGGTGGACCTGAAAGAAGGATTGAGCCGCGATCCGCGAAGCATTTCGTTGGTGCAATCTACTACACCAGGGCGAGTTTTCGAGGACTTGCTGATTCTTGGGTCGGCGACGAATCAGGGGTGGGGTTCGGCTCCTGGCGATATACGGGCGTTTGATGTTCGCACGGGCGCGCTGCGTTGGACGTTTCATACCATTCCGCATGAAGGCGAATTCGGTTACGACACCTGGCCAAAGGATGCTTGGAAGTCGGTGGGCGGTGCGAACGCGTGGAGCGAACTGACGCTGGACGAAACACGCGGCATCGTCTACATCCCGACCGCCAGCCCGAAATACAATTTTTACGGCGCGGACCGGCTGGGCGCAAATCTTTTCGGCGATTGCCTGCTGGCGCTGGATGCGCGCACGGGGAAACGGCTGTGGCATTTTCAGATGGTTCACCATGACATTTGGGACTACGACGATGCCACGGCGCCGAAGCTGCTGACTGTGCAACACGAAGGCAAGCCTGTTGACGTTGTGGCGCAGGTCAGCAAGCAGGGGTTTGTATGGGTGTTCAATCGCGTGACGGGCGAGCCGCTTTGGCCGATTGAGGAACGTGCGGTGCCGAAGTCCGATATGAGCGGCGAGCAGGCTTGGCCGACGCAGCCGTTTCCCACGATCCCGCCGCCATTTGCGCGGCAGAAGTTTACGGCGGATGATTTGGATCCGGCGATTGGTCCGGAGGAACGTGCGCGCATCAAAGACGAGATTGAGAGTGCGCGCAACGAGGGTTTGTTTACGCCGCCGGGATTGCGCGGCACCATTCAGATGCCCGGTAATAATGGAGGCGCAAATTGGGGTGGCGCGGCGGTTGATCCGGCGAATGGCAGTCTCTTTGTTATTTCGAAAGACTTGCCCTGCCTGTTGAAACTGGTGCCATCGCCCAAAGCGGGCCCAGACCGTTATGAGAGCGGCTTTGGCTTTATGCTGACGAGCAAGGGAGTGTCGCCGATCGCGCCGCCGTGGACATCGCTGACCGCTTATGATCTGAACGCGGGCACGATCAAGTGGCAAGTGCCGCTGGGCAACGCGCATCGCACGAAGAGCGGACCGGTTGTGACCGGGGGCGGGTTGATCTTTACGGGGACGTCGGACAAAATGGTACGCGCCTATAACGAGGAAACGGGCAAGATGGTTTGGGAGTTGGAATTGAGTACTCCGGTGGCGGGGATTCCGGCGGTTTATGAAGTGGCGGGACGAGAGTATATTGTTTTTTGTGCCGGCGATTCTTACTTGGCTTTCGCTCTGCCGCGTTCGCCCAATTGAATGGCCTCGAGAGCGCTGACGCGCGCGTCGGCCACGGTGAAGCGGAGTATGGTTCTTACTTTATGCCAGCCGTGATGGCCGGCTGCGCCGGGATTTAGATGCAGGCATGATTCAGCATCGCGCGTCACTTTGAGGACGTGCGAATGGCCGCAGATGAAAAGGCCCGGTTGATAGCGTTTGATTTCGCGGCGCGCCCAGGGGTCGTTGCCAATGTGAGTCATGAAGACGCGCAGCCCTTGGCATTCCCATTGTGAGTGTTGGGGAACGGCGGCACGGATTTTGTCGCCATCGATGTTGCCCCAGACGCCTTGCAGCGGTTTGAAGGCTTCGAGTTGTTCGAGGATGGAGAACGGGCCGAAATCGCCGGCGTGCCAGATTTGGTCGCATTCGGCGAAATAGGTGAAGATCGCAGGATCGAGGAAGCCGTGGGTGTCCGCCAGGAGGCCGATGCGCATTTACTCATCAAAACAGAAAGCCCGCCAAGCTCTCGCTGGGCGGGCTTTCTAGCTGCTTGCCGAAAAGGATTAATAATCCATCTCAGGGCCGTGGCCAGCGGGAGGGCCGGCGGGACCCTTCTTCTCGGGGATTTCGCAGATCATGGCTTCGGTGGTTAACATCAAAGCGCTGATCGACGCGGCGTGCTGCAGAGCCGAACGGGTGACCTTGGTGGGATCGATAACGCCCGACTTCACCAGATCTTCGTACGCGCCGGTAGCCGCGTTGAAACCGAAGTTGGGATCTTCGTTGGCACGAACTTTCTCAATCACGATGGCGCCTTCGTAGCCGGCGTTGCCAGAAATCTGGCGCAGCGGCTCTTCGGTGGCCTTGCGAATGATGTCGATACCAATCTGCTCGTCGCCTTCCGCCTTGAGGGTGCTCAAAGACTTGCCGGCGCGCAACAGCGCAACGCCGCCGCCCGGAACAATGCCTTCTTCCACAGCCGCGCGAGTGGCATGCAGAGCGTCTTCAACGCGAGCCTTCTTTTCCTTCATTTCGGTCTCGGTGGCCGCGCCCACCTTGATGACGGCCACGCCGCCGGCCAGCTTGGCGAGGCGCTCTTGCAGCTTCTCGCGGTCGTAGTCGGAGGTGGTTTCATCAATTTGGGTCCGCAACTGCTTGATGCGGCCTTCGATGCTCTTCTGCGTGCCGGCGCCATCGACGATAGTGGTGTTATCTTTGTCAATCGTGACGCGCTTGGCGCGGCCCAAATCTTCCAAACGGACACCTTCCAGCTTGATGCCGGTTTCTTCCATGATGGACTTGCCTCCGGTGAGGATGGCAATATCGTCCAACATCGCTTTGCGGCGATCACCAAAGCCTGGAGCCTTGACGGCGCAGGCGTTCAACGTGCCACGCAGCTTGTTGACAACCAAAGTGGCGAGCGCTTCGCCTTCCACTTCCTCGGCAATGACGAGGAGCGGCTTGCCGGCGCGGGCAATTTGCTCGAGCAGGGGCAACAGATCCTTCATGTTGCTGATCTTCTTTTCATGGATCAGAATGTAGGGATCTTCAAGAACCGCTTCCATGCGGTCGGGATCGCTGACGAAGTAGGGCGAGAGATAGCCGCGGTCGAACTGCATACCGTCGACGGTTTGCAACTCGGTCACCATGGTCTTCGATTCTTCCACCGTGATCACGCCATCCTTGCCGACCTTCTTCATCGCTTCCGCAATGATGTTGCCGATGGTGGCATCGCCGTTGGCGGAAATCGTGCCAACCTGCGCGATGGCATCACCGGAGACGGGCTTGGAGAATTTCTTCACGCCTTCGACCACGGTTTCGACAGCTTTCTCAATGCCGCGCTTCAGGGCCATGGGGTTGGCACCGGCAGCGACCGACTTCACGCCTTCGCGGAAGATGGCCTGAGCCAGAATGGTAGCGGTGGTGGTGCCGTCGCCAGCAATATCGCTGGTCTTCGAAGCCACTTCGCGCACCATCTGCGCGCCCATATTTTCCAGCGGATCCTTGAGTTCCACTTCCTTGGCGACGGTGACGCCGTCCTTGGTGATGGTGGGTCCGCCGAATTTCTTTTCCAATACCACGTTGCGGCCTTTGGGGCCTAACGTCACCTTCACGGCATCAGCGAGCTGATTTACACCGCGAAGAATAGCCTGACGCGAATTTTCGCTATAGACAATCTGTTTTGCAGCCATAATTGTTCGTTGTCCTCCTTAGTGCTTGCCATTCAAAGAAATCACGCCGAGGATCTCATCCTCACGCATGATCAGATATTCGTTGCCGTTCAGCTTGATGTCTGAACCGGAATACTTGCCGAACAGGATGCGATCGCCGGGCTTTACATCCAGGGCAAGAACTTTGCCATCATCGGTTTTCTTGCCGTTTCCCACGGCAACGACTTCGCCTTGTTGCGGCTTTTCCTTGGCAGAATCAGGGATGATCAGGCCCCCTTGGGTCTTCTCTTCTCCCTCTTCAATCCGTTTGACCACGACGCGGTCGTGAAGCGGACGAATTTCCATACTAGAACCTCCACTGAGTTGGTGAATTAAGAACTTTCGGGACTTAGCGGATTGAGCCAAACACCGTTTCGGCGACTCAATCCGTCCCAGCGACAGTTTTAGCACACTCGCAGGTAGAGTGACAAGAGAAATTTTTATCTTATTGATAATAAGATAGATATTTACTTGGCACTGTAGAGGTTGACAGTAGCAAACTCAGATTTTATAATGCGTGACGGTGCGGGCTAATGCGGGGGGCTAGTGCGGCGCTAATGCGGTGAGGCGCTAATGCGGTGACGTTCACCCCGTTACACCTAACTCGGAATTAAGTGTAACGGGGTGAACGTCCCCAAATTAGATACAATTGCGGCACTATGCGGCTGGTTGAAACGAAGTTTGAAGTTGCGGACATGATTGCCACGATTACGCTGAATCGGCCCGACAAGCTGAACGCCTGGACTGATGTTATGGATGGCGAGGTGCGCGCGGCGATGTTCGAGGCCGACCAGAATGACACCGTGCGGGCAATCATCCTGACGGGCGAAGGGCGGGGTTTCTGCGCGGGCGCAGATATGTCTGTGCTGAAGGATCTGGCTGAAAATGGGCTGCAGGGCAAGTTGCAGCGGAATTACTCCTACTTTCCTTCGCTGTCGAAGCCGGTAATTGCGGCGATTAACGGCCCGGTAGTGGGGCTGGGCTTAATCCTGGCGCTTTACTGCGATCTGCGCTTCGCTGCCGATACAGCCAAATTCAGCACGACGTTCGCGCGGCGCGGTTTGATTGCGGAATATGGCATCGCGTGGATATTGCCGCGCATTGTGGGTCTGCCGAACGCGATTGATCTGCTGTTCACCGCTAGAACGATTGACGCCGCGGAAGCGTTGCGCCTGGGATTGGTCAATCAAGTGTTCGCGCAAGACGTCTTCGCGGGCAAAGTGCGCGAATATGTGCGGGATCTGGTGACGCTTTGCAGCCCCAGGTCATTGCGGGTGATGAAGCGGCAGATCTACGACGCGCTAGCGCAGAACCTGGCGGAAGCTTCGGAGCTGGCCGCGGATGAGGTTCTGAAGAGCCTCGAATGCGAAGACTTCAAAGAAGGAGTGGCGCACTTTCGGGAGAAGCGCGTGCCGCTGTTCACGGGCAGGTAAAGGAATGCAGGATTTTCGCCAACGGCTGCTCGCGTTCATGGACGAGTATGTTTACGCGAATGAAGGGCGCTACTGCCAGGAGATTGCACTCGACCGCTGGAAGCCATCGGCGCTGATCGAAGAGCTTAAGCCGAAGGCGCGGCAGGCAGAATTGTGGAACTTGTTCCTGCCGGAGAATCTGACCAATTCCGAGTATGCGCCGCTGTGCGAAATCATGGGGCGAAGCATATTCGCGCCGGAGATTTTCAATTGCTCCGCGCCGGATACGGGCAACATGGAAGTGCTGGCGCGCTACGGCACCATGGAGCAGCGGGAACGCTGGCTCAAGCCATTGCTGGCCGGTGAGATGCGCTCGTGCTTCGCAATGACGGAGCCCGCGGTAGCATCGTCGGACGCGACGAACATCCAGGCGAGCATACTGCGCGAGGGCGGCGAGTATGTGATCAATGGGCGCAAGTGGTGGATTTCCGGTGCGGGCGATCCGCGCTGCAAGATTGCAATTTTCATGGGCAAGACAGACGCGGCGGCGGCGAGCCACCGGCAGCAGTCGATGATCCTAGTACCTATGGATACGCCGGGTGTGCGCATCGAACGGCTGCTGACGGTCTTTGGATACGACCATGCGCCACATGGGCATGCGGAGATCAGCTTTGAGAATGTGCGGGTACCGGTAGCCAATATTTTGCTGGGCGAAGGCCGGGGATTTGAGATCGCGCAAGGGCGGTTGGGACCGGGAAGAATACACCACTGCATGCGATGTATTGGGGTGGCGGAACGCGCATTGGAAACGATGTGCCAACGGGTGAAAGCGCGGGTGGCGTTTGGCAAACCGCTCGCGGAGCAAGGGACGATACGGGCGGCGATTGCGCAGTCGCGGATTGAGATTGAACAAGCGCGGCTGCTGACGATGAAGGCGGCGGAGATGATGGATACGGTTGGCAGCAAGGCGGCGCGGGCGGAGATCGCGATGATCAAGGTGGTAGCGCCGAACGTGGCGCTGCAAGTGCTGGACAGGGCGATTCAGGCGCACGGCGGGGCTGGGGTTTCGGAAGATACCTTCCTGGCGGCGGCTTGGGCGAATGTAAGGACGCTGCGGCTAGCGGATGGGCCGGACGAAGTGCATTTGGAGAGCGTGGCGAAGCTCGAACTTAAGAAGGCAGGTATTGCTTGAGTTGGGGAAAGAAAGCGATGGTGAAATCGGTAGCGGTTTTGATGGCGGTATCGGTGTCGCCGTTGACGACGGGAACGACGACGCGAACGAGGGCGGTGTCGCTGCGGTTGTAGCGGATGGAGTCGGCAACAGTGTAAAATTTGGCCCAGTATTCGCTGGCGATGGTGCGGTTGTGCGATTGGTACCAATAGAGGACGACGCTTTGATTTTCGCCGCGGGCGACTATATAACGGTTCACTTGAACAGGCTGCGCCTCGCCGGGAACGGCGATGTCGACAATGGAGCTCTGCATCGGGACATAACCGGCAGCGGGCAAGCAGTTCTTGGGCGAATGAGGCGCTTTGCCGGTTTTCTGGGTATCGAAGAAGGCAACGAAGAGCGATGCCTCGCGGCTTGATGTCTGGTTCTGATACTCGCGTTGGAGAATATCGTCGGCTTGTAGGACATCGAGTTCATCCTGACTCAGTTCGATGTCTTGAACGTTCTTCCAGGGAGTGCCGGTGAGAGTGAACTCGGCGAGCGGTAGACGCGAGGGTATATTTTCCTTGCGTGAGAAGCCGTAGAACATGCCGGCTTGACCAAGCAGAACGACGCTCAGGATTACAAAACTTTTCGATCCCATGATGCCTGCCATGTGTTAAGCCTTTCCCATTTTGCGAGCTGCGAAATTGATGAGCCGATGGGTGCCGAGAAGCGCCACTAAGGCCACGATGTATACGAGATAACCTTCGATTTCATGATAGACGCCGCCGGCGAATTTGGTATCGATCTCAGAGAGCAAACCGGTGATGGCGACGCGCACACCGTTGGCGCCGATGGCGATGGGGACGGTGGCAATTAAAAGAGCCCAGCGCATCCAGACCTTCTTATCCATGAAGTAAGAAATGAAGAGCGAGAGGAAGAGCAGCGTCATGAGTGAACGGATGCCGCTGCAGGCTTCGGCGATATCGAGAGGCTGGCTGGGCAGGCGCAGAATGTTGCCCTCGCGCAGGACGGGGATGCCCATGGCGCTGATGAGCATTTCGCCCAGGGCGCTGGCGAGATTTTGCAGCTTCATGGTGAGGGCGGAATAAATGATGGCGGGAATGGGAATCATCAGAAGCAAAAGACACAGGGGAAAAAGCAGAAGCTTGAGCCAGCGCGTGCCGCCGAGGAACAAAACAGTGCCGAAGAGGGCGATGACGAAAGAGAGGCGAGCGGTAAAAAGTTCGGCGCCGAGGGTAGCGGCGACGGATAACAGGCCGCCGAAAATTACAATGGCAAGGCCGAGAGGGTTCGGCTTGCGGGGTTCAGCCATTAATTCGAAGCGGCGCTGCCAGGCGACGAAGCCCGCCATGATGGGGACGAAGAAACCGTGGCCCATATTGGCGTCGGTAGCCCATTGATGACCCATGCGGTAGAGGATGGGCCAGTAACAAAGGAGGAGCAGGCCAGCAAACCAGGCGATAACGGGCCAGGAAATTTGGGGAGTTGGTTTCTGCGTGGTGTCGATTACCGCAACGGGCTCGACCGTGGGGGCACTGGGCGGGGTGCTTAGGATAGTCTCGCTCGGGTTATTTGCCATAAGACGCGGAACGGCCGGTACAGTTTCAGGGTAACGCATTTAAGAATGGCCACAGATGAATACAGCTAGATACAGATAAAACAAAGAAAATGGCCGCAGATGAATAAAAAGACTGGAGAGCAGCGAAAAAAGAGGGGACACACTAAAGTGCATTGACAAGGCAGGGTCACCGAACAGCGCGGAATGTCGCCTCTTTTTTCTTTGGGCACACTTCGGGTGTGGACTTGACCTGCGTTTTGTTTTTTGGCTCGGATTACGCGGCTTTTTGAGCGGCGCGGTGGGCGGCGAGCCAGTTTGGGAAGTCGAGACCCTCGCCGGTGAGCTGGCGATGGGCCTGAATGGCGTCGTCGAAGGCCCAGATTTCGTGGTCTGAAAAATCGAAGCCAAATTGGCGGGGGTCGAAGTCGAGCCCTTTGCGATGGGTCTTGGAAGACATGGAGATGGCGCGGCTGTATTCGCGATTGCGATGTTCGGGCGAGGCTTCGAACTTCTCCTTGGCGAGACGCTCCTTTTCTTTCTCGAGGCGCTGCTGCTGGAGTTGTTTGAGTTCGTCTATGTCTTGTTTGCGGTGGTTGCGGAGGCGGCGCTCCTGGAGAGCAAGATTTGAGAAGTCCTTCTTATAGTCGCGGAGGATTTTGCCATTGAGGAGGGCCTGGCGATTGGTTTCGTCTTCTACGTCGGCGAATTCGTTGGCGAATTCGCGGAGGCCGAGCGCCCAGAGGCTGGCTTCGAGGGGGTGGATGCGCAGGAGACGCCATTCGGCATCGGCGATGGTTTGGACGAGGGCGTGTTCGCGGTCGGAGCCGGGGGAGAATTCGAGGAAGTTGCGGTCGAGATGCTGCTGGTAGATGACGGCGTCGTCTCCGGGAAGGAGGACAGTGCGGCCAGTGAGGCCGGTTTTGACGGCGTTGAGGGATGATTTTGCTTTACCTTGGTCCGTGACAGGACCGGTGCTTTTTTGCGCGTTGGCTCGGTTAGCGGCGAGTTGCGCGTCGGAGATCGTTTGATTGAGAGAAGACATAGGATTGGTTCCCGCCTCAAACCTAGCAAGCCGGGCGAACCGGATTGCACGGAGCGGGGGTGGCTGAAAACGGTTAAGTTGCTTATTTAGATTGAGATAGGCGATGAAAAATAAATTTTGAAGTTTTGTGACCGAGGGAATTTGTCAAGCGAGATTGCCTTGTTCGATAGTGACGTTTTCGCGCACGATGAGGCGGCCTGGGGCGAGTTCGCAGAGCTTGGGGAGGACGCGGGTGACGTGTTCGGCAAAATCGACGAAGATGATGACGACGGGGAGGTTGCCGCCGGCGTCGACAAGGTGCGCGGTGTGGACGTGGTTGCGGCCGTTGAAGCCGGCGACGGCGTGGAAGGCGCTGGCACATGCGACGTTTTCACGGCGCAGCATTTGAAGGATCTGGTTCCACTTGTCGGATTCGTTGAGGTAGATGGTGACTTGGACAGCGGTGGTCATAAGAACCTTTCGCTTAGAGGGTGCGGGCGAGAACTGCGCCGAGGGCAACCGCGATGAAGCATATAACATTGGAGCCGAGGATGTTGAGGGCGGCAAGGGTGAACTGGCCGCGTTCGAAGAGGGCGAAGGTTTCGAAGGCGTAACTCGAGTAAGTGGAGTAAGTGGCGCAGAAGCCGACGGCGATGAAGAGACGCCAGCGGGGGTCGGCGAGGACGCGTTCGCTGGTCCAGATGAGGAAGAAGGCGAGGACGAAGCTGGCGGTGAAGTTGATGATGAGGGTGCCGAGCGGGAAGGAAGATGGGACGAGTTTGGCGACGGATTGAGCGACGAAATAACGGAGATTCGCTCCGAGGATGGCGCCGAGGGAGATGAGAAGGACGGTTTGCAAGGGAGACCTCCAAGTGCGGCCAAATTGGCCGGGTAGTGTTAGGAGTCATCAGCCCTTGCGGGCGGTTTCGGCGAACTCCATCGCCGTCAGTTTTAGTTTAGCGCGTGGGGCTGAGATGGTTTCGCTATCGCCTGTCGCCCGCACCGTGCCAGATGTGTAGAATTTCGATGTTCGATTCGCGGATGCTATAGACAACGATGTAGGGCAAGGTGAGGATATCAGTTCGCGCTTGGGGACTTGTTTCCTTTGCGCCCGCGGTTGGGCGCGTTGACGAGGCTTTCGCATCAGCCGTCGCTTCCGGGTTATCGAGGCGGCTATAGGGTAAATGCTGTACAAGTCTTTCGCGGCGGGTAGCGTCCAGCGAACTTGCGTCAGGGTTGCAGAATCTTTTCGACGTTGCTCCAGACTTCGGGTGGCCGCCCTTGTCCGAGTGCCGGACAATTCATCCAAAGGTGACGTACGCAACGGCGTTTCCCGGTTGTACCGGTGTGGCCTGATTAGCCCCGGGACTGATGCCCGGTGTGGTTAATTACCGCATCGGTTCGCTGGGTTGTATGCTGCGCGAAATCACCGTTCTGACAAAGCGGTAGGCTTCAAAAATGTTCCACCATCCAGACATTGCTCGTCACTACGCTACCACCTGGCAGCGCCAGATAGCGGCCGTCCGGTGATGGTATGCCATCCATGGCGTCGAAGGCAGAAGGGGCGGCTCCCTTGTGCTCCCATAGCACCTGCGACTTACCCGCCATGTCCACATATAAGAGAGTTCCGCCTTCCGCGGATAGAGAGCCACAGTAGAACCCTTTCCCGTCGGCAGACCAGTCGAGACCCGTGATGTTTCCCCAGTTGTTGAGCTCGATCTCACGGTCGGGTGCGCCTGAGAGCGAAATTAGATGGATGTGAATGTGGGGCTCGACTTTTTTGGCGATTGCGAACGTCGATCCATCGGGAGAAAGTCCATCCGCAACGAGAGCTGCCGGATCCGTGTCAATGGAGCGGAGAACTTTGCCCCTGCCTTTCAGTGGGTCAACGACCGATACGAGAAACTGCTTCCGATCCTGGCTTTGTTCGAGAACCACACAAAGCGTTGCTGGATTGCGGCTACACTGAATATCCCAGAGGTTTGGTGATTCGAGCAGAAACTCCGGTGATCCGCCGTTCATGGGCACACGCATGACTCGACACTCGGGCGCCCCCTCTTGTCCCGGAGGCGTCGAATAATAGAGTACCCAATTGCCATCCGGGCTGACCCGTGGCACAACCGCGCTGTCCGGTTGTATCACCAGAGGCTCGGCTGCGTTCTCATCGATGGCCTGTTTGAAGATCTCGTATTTACCGTTGCGGCGCGACATGAACAACACAGTCTTCGAATCCGCCGTCCATGAGTACGCCTCGTCGATACTGTCATTGTTTGTTAAGCGTCGAGGCGCACCCGTCAGCGTTCTTCCCAACGAGAGTTGCCCGATATAGACCTGCTCCTGGAAAATCTCTTTCCTGAGGACAAGATGCGTGCCATCCGCAGTCCGGCTCAGCCCCTCGAGCTGAGCGCCGGACCATTGGGTGATGCGCTCCGAGCCGGTGGTGGGCGCCCCGGAACTACCGTCCAAACCAATTTGCCAAAGGTTGCTGTTGTCTGAACCGGGAGACTCTTGCCGCGAATAGACGATCCGCCGGTCTCGAAGCCAGCATGAGTCCCAAATTTGCAGGCCCGGGTCACCCAGCACAACTGCCCGGGCCGCCCCTTGCAAATTGCAGGTTTCAATTGAGGCCAGCAATCCTCGCGGAGTGCTCCGGACGTGAATGTACGCCAGACGCTGTCCGTCCGGCGACCAGTGTACGGAATAGAGCGACTCGTTGTCTCCGACGGCGACTACCTTTCTAGCATAGTCTCCGTGCCTTTCTGTCACCCAGATTTCGCGGGCAGCGCCGGCAAAAAACGACGCGGAAGCCGTTCCTCCGCGCGGCGCGAAGGCGATGTGGCTGCCGTCGGGTGAAACCTCAAACCCGAAGGCGCGCTCGCGCAATCTATGCGGAGCTTGCCCCAGCAGCGACACAGTCCACATGCTCCTTTCCTCCCCCGGCTGAGTCAGATTGGCCAGCAGTTCCGTCCCGTCGGGAAACCAGGAAGCGACGTCCCAGAATATGGAATTCGGAACACCGGGCGGCCGTGGGATGAGCTTCTCTTCGTTTGTCGAAAGCAGCCTGAGATGAATCCCTGCCACATCGGAGTAAGCAAGATATTTCCCATCGGGAGAGATCGCGGCGCTGTTAACATGGGCCTCGCCAGAGTTGAAGGTCAGGCATTTTTGTGTGAGCTCGCCCGGCGCCTTGGACGGCTGGGAATTGACGAACCAGCTTATCGCGGCCACGATCGCAATGACTGCGGCGGCGCCGAGCATCGCGTTGTAGCGTCTAACGCGGCTGGCGATGACCTTCGGCTTTGGAGAAATTTTAGGCGCGGACGCATTGCTTGCATCTAATTCTGCCGCCCACTTCAGTTCTTTGCCGACGTCCGAAGCCGACTGCCAGCGCTGTTCCGGATCGTTTTCCAGGCAGCGGTCGATGACATGTCCGAGGTGTGCAGGCAGGCCGGTGGTTGATGCGTCGCGATGGCCCGTCGCCATTTCGCGCAGGACCATGCCGAGCGCGTAGATATCGGTGCGGGGACTGCATTCCTTGCCCTCGCGTTGCTCTGGCGCCATGTAGGCCGGTGTGCCCGCGATTCCGTGGCTCGCCGTGATACTTTCGTCCTGCAATGATTTTGCGACCCCGAAATCAAGTATCTTCACACTGGTTTTGGTGACCATGATATTGGCAGGCTTGAGGTCGCGATGAACGATGCCCTTGGCGTGCGCTGCGGCGAGTGCATCGGCAATTTGCGATCCGTAGTGATTGGTCTGCTCCACAGAGAGCTTGCCGCGCGCCAAACGCGCTGCGAGTGTTTCGCCTTCGATCAACTCCATAACAAGGTAATTGGGCCCGATATCGTAAAGCGTGCAGATGTGCGCATGATTGAGTGACGATATGGCACGCGCTTCGCGCTGAAAACGCTCGCTGAACCGCTCGTGACCCCGCTTAATCGCGACGGGGCGCCCCAGTCGGGTGTCAGTGGCGCGGAACACCTCGCCCATGCCTCCGGCGCCCAAGGGCCCTTCGATGCGATACGGTCCCAACAGGAGACCCGGGGTGAATTGTGTGACCGCGAACATCCCGAAACGCTCTACCGCGGGCCGGTCCAGAATCGCGCCTTCTGCATCCTGCGCAAGGAGGCTCTCCACCTCGAGCCGTAGATCGGGAGCAACGCCCGCAAGAACCTCGCGGCCGCCCTCTCGAGCGGCGTGGTAGAGTTCCTCAATCTGCCGCCAGCGCGCGCTGGTCATAATGACCAATCATATTGTGTTTAATGCTGGCCTGCAAGTATCGACTCGGGAGCTTGCATGGCTTCCGCTGTCTGGCAACATTCAAGGGCGCCTCGTAGGACCATGCCTGGATGGTCGAGAACCCTTAACCGGGTTTTTGAAGGCTCGTGAGTTCGTGCATCAGCCACGCCCGCGCCAGTTTCCAATCGCGCATCACGGTTTGCGGCGAGACGCCGAGGACCTGAGCGGTTTCTTCGACGCTGAGGCCGCCAAAAAAGCGCAATTCGACTACTTCGGTCTTCCTTGGATCAAGTTGGGCAAGGGCGAGCAGAGCATCGTCAAGGGCGATCAATTCCTCGGAGCGCTGCGACGTGTCCGCAATTTCGTCGAAATTGAAAGCCAACGAATGCGCGACCCTCTGGCCCCGGCCACCGCGCTTTTCTGCCGACCGCGCTCGCGCCCCATCTATCAGGATGCGTCTCATCAGTTGCGCCGAAATCGAGAAGAAATGGGCGCGGTCCTTCCAGTCAAGCTCGCGTACCGCCGCCAACCTCAGATAGGCCTCGTTGATCAACGCGGTGGTCTGGAGCGTATGGCCAGGCCGCTCGCGCCTCATGCGGCGCGCGGCAAGGCGGCGAAGTTCGTCATGCACCAGAGGTGTTAGCCGGTCCAAAGCGTTCGGGTCACCGCCCGCCCAAGCCTTCAGCAAACCGGTGATTTCGTTCGATGCGCTCATTCGCGTGACGAAAAACTTTTCTCCTCCATTGTAGTTGTCCTTTGCCGTTTCCGCTTACCCGAACGAAAAGGCGGACCGGCATGAAAACCATTGCGACAGTCACTCTACTTGGGATCTGGACATCAGCCCAGGCGCAAACCACGAACGACAGCACGAAGATAACGGTACCCATTTACGTGATCAGAAATGTGGCTGACCGTAACCTGAACGTGTCGTGGGCGCAGGGTATCGCTTCAAGCATATTCGCGGAAGCGGGCGTGCGGATTAAATGGCCACAGGGGGAACCTGATAGCCGGAAGCAGGAGATGCCGATTGTCATTAACATCACGGCGGATACTCCTAAAACACTCGTGCCTGGCGCGCTGGCCTGCGCTCAGGTGTTCGAGGGCGTTCACATTAGAATTTTTTGGGATCGCGTGCAGAATACGGTGCGCGACGCGAATCCACTCGGCACATTTCTGCTGGCGCACGTTGTGGCCCACGAGATCGCACACATTCTGGAGGGCATCAATCGCCATTCCGAGAGCGGCGTAATGAAAGCAAGCTGGAAACAAGCGGAGATCGAGCAAATGACGGTACACCCGCTATCACTCGATCCAGAGGACGTGCGGTTGATCCGGATGGGCCTCCTCAAACGAGCAACACGGCGGGTTGACGGTCAGATGACTTGCGGCTGAGACGGTTCTGAGCATTGCGGATTGAAGCTCTCTTTCGCGCCAGCAAAACGCACAGGAAAACCCGCTAGGGCGCGCATGAACGGGTCGAGTCTGGGTGGATTACGCGCCACTCGTACAAAGCTCCGGTCCGGCGGCGCGGACGCGAAGCACCATTTTAAGGAGATTACTCGCGCCTAGCGGCGCAGGCTTTACTAATCGCCGCGACGCCGAGCAAACAGAGCTGTGGACATGACTGCAGCCTTCGACGACTGAACACTAATACAAGGGTCAAACAACGGTCCTGCTGATGACCTGCAACCGCGATTCAGCGATCCGTTCCTGTGCTTGTCGAGAGGGTCGAAAAGGACGATAATCCAAACGGGTTTGCTGAAGTGTCACCTATGTGTCCGGTCTAATTTGTAACCTATCACCCAGCTCATTCAGGGATAGTTAAGCGTTGGCGGGGAGGGCGCTGGGTTTCTTGTCAGTGCGCGACTCGAGAAGGGAGAGAATGGGTGCCGCGCGCTCCGTTGAGAGCCAGGTTTTTTGCGCTTCGATTATCTCGGATATTACGAGGGTAGTTGCCGAGTCTGGAAATCTTGCAAGGGCGCGCTCGTAGGCGGCTAAAGCCTCTTCGTCGCGGTCACAGGCAAGTAAGGCGAGACCCAGGTTGAAACTTGGTTCGCCCAGAGCCGGGTCTCTCTGCAACGCCGCTTCTACGTCGCGAAGGTAATCCGAATAAAGTTCGCGCTCGTAGTATGCCCGTCCGCGATGGATGAGGGTATTGACCACATCTTCGAGGGGAGCTCCCCGCAATTCGATAACGCTCGTATAGTCGGCCAATTCCCGGGCTCCGTCGCCTTGCTCGGCCCAGGCGACGCCGCGGTTATAAAGAGCTTTCGCCAACTGCGCGGGGGTGGCGCCGGAGCTTTCAATGACATCAGTCCAATCAGCTATCGCGCCGGCTGTATCCCCGTTGTTGTAGAGCACAAGCGCGCGCGCCAACAAGAGGTCTGCCGACAGATCGGGACGTAGCGAGTTTGAGTCGAGCGCTAACGCCTGGTTGTAAAGCCTAAGGCTCTCTTCATGGTTTCCTAAGGCTGTCGCAAGGGCGGCGGACGACAGCAGGCTATCGGCGGTCAGGCTATTGTCATGGTTGGGAAAGGAACGCTCAGCTCGTTCAAGCCAGACGATAGTGTTTTTCTGAGCTTTGGCAAAAACATCGGGACTTGGGTGCTCGGCGAGCGGCCTGGGCGATTCCGGCAAAGAGGAACCAGGCGACGCATATGTTTCCAACTCCGACAGATCAATGGTTTGGAGCATCTCGCGAATTTGGGCGATGGGATTATTCAGCAGCCGCGGGAGTCCTTCGACCAGTTCGGCGTATAGCCGGCCCATGAAAGTTGCGGCACTTCGGACCTGAACGTAGCGCACGGTGGGTTTCCGCAAAATTTCGGCGACGCGGGGGCCGATGGCGGCCTTGGCAAAGGGATCGGGTTCGCGGCCGCACCAGTAAAGCAAATGGTCGAAACAGTCGCACGCTAACAGGGCTTCGACTATGGCGTCATCCCAGCCGCTATAACCCAAGACGATTACGCCATGCCGCTTGAGGACCGGGGCCAGGATGCGGGCGTTTTTTTCCTTGAGGGCTTTTATGCTCTCTTCGTTGGCGGCCTGGGAACGACGGTGGATGCTGCCATGCAAGTAGACCAAGTGAATGGCGTCCGTTTGGTCATCGAGAATGTCGTCACTCACGCCCAGCTCGGGCGTGTCGCTGATAAGATACAAGCGATTCACCGATTGCAGGGCGATTT
>Ga0302140_10001903_pt1 | contig 27292 bp, 30 predicted proteins | sample I_Bog_E1_1_FD_202095 | JGI IMG/M metagenome (GOLD analysis project Ga0302140, IMG submission 202095) | Peat permafrost microbial communities from Stordalen Mire near Abisko, Sweden - I_Bog_E1_1 | ecosystem: Environmental > Terrestrial > Soil > Wetlands > Peat | place: Sweden: Abisko, Stordalen... | reverse complement strand
TTCGGGAGCATTCGTCTTGATATACGTGAATTTGTCGTCGTGATAGATCGACTGGATATCGAAGGGAGCTTCGTTCGCCTTGTAGACGTAATCGAATTTGAGCTGTGTCGGGTAGGCGCTCTTGTATTCGTCCACCGCCTGTTCAACGTGCGACTGAAGGGAGGCAAGCTGCTGCCGTGACTGTTCGAGCTGCGCGGCAGGCACGAACTGCGCGGGGCCGCTGGCAGCCACAATCGCAGAGCGGTCGGCGGGTTGGACAATCACCTTCAAATCGGGCGTCGTCGATAAGGCGGAAATGTCCTGGAGCGTGAAGCTGTAAATGTTTCCTTTGTCAGTAATGAGATTCAGATTGGAGCTGATGCCCTGTTTCGCAGGATGCACAAAACAGAAGTTGTTAACCACATCCACGATCCAAAAATCCTTGTCGCCCGTCGCTGCTTCCATGATTTTCTCGGTTGTGGGCAGCTCGATGAGGGTTGTGTATTTGACCTTGGCACGGATCGCGACAATATCCTGCGAGTGATATTGCACGGTGCGGGCTGATTACTGCGCCACGGCGCTGAAAGATGAAAGAACCAAAACAAGCTGGACGATGAGTTTGGAGCATCGCATAGTCAAGTCTCCTATTTGTTATTCGCGGTTGCAACGGCCAGCGCGCGCGGCTGGAATGGATGATCCTCGGCCAGGCGGCGAAGCCGGTCGGCAATGCCGAAGCGGTAGAAGTAGTCCCGTTTCTTGAGGTTGTCGCGGGCGTTGTTGGTTGCCATCCAGTGCGAGACTGAATCGACGTTCAACTGAACTTTCTTTGAGCTTTGCGCCTTGCGAATGAGCATCTGGCCCGGTGGAACGAGGCCGGCGATAAGCTCCAGCTCGGTGTCGTTCAGATGGAACGCTTCCCGGTAAACATCCCGGTTCATGTCCGGGTTAGCGAGGAAGATCTTTGTCGGGCAACTCTCGGCTACAATCGCTAGCATCCCTGACTCCTCAAGCTCTTTGATGGATTGCGTCGCCAGGATCATCGCGGCGTCATGCTTGCGCCAGGTCTTCTGCGCCTGCACGACATAATTGCGAATTGTCTCGTTCTTGATGAATAGCCATGCTTCGTCGAGCAGGAACACCTTGAAGGTGTCGAGGTTCCTCGGGTCGGTAATTTCATTCGATGCCCGGTGCAAGACGTAAAACAGCAGCGGTTTATGGAAAAGCGCCAAGATGCGTCAGAGGCTAAGAACGAAACTCACCGAACAGAATTCCGCCGACTTGCCGAGCGTGTTTCATCCCTCGAAGGCAAACGGAAAAGCAACTTTCATGCCGAGTGAGAACATCAGCCCACTGAGGAGCCGGGGAGTGTGACCACCACAGGCTTATTTCCGCTAACAGCACTTCTGGCGAGTGAGGGGGCAAAACTGTCCTATGCTGTTCGTACCCATGAGCAATGCTGCGAGTGTGAGGATTGCGAATCGCTTTGGTCGATATGGGCGGCGCTGCCAGCGGAAGGGCCGGCGGCAATGATGGCCGACATTGCGAAGCGGGAGGCGGAGGAGTTACTTGATCTGGCGATCCGAACCGTCATAGCGCGGGATGACTCCGCAGACTTGCCGGACGTGAGCACGCAAGTAACGGCGCTGATTATGACCGATGAGACTTTCGCTCCACTCCGCGAAAGAATTTATTCCAGCCTGTTCGACGCATGATATTATTCTTTTCAGATGCCCACACCCCTGCGCTGTTAGGGACACGCGAATCTGGGCACAAGTCATAACGAATCGAAGCGAGCCGGGAGATTTGCGACGGACTCGCCCTTAAATCAAATTGAGGAGAATCGTTATGACTGCAAAACCGTCCATGCTGTCCCTAGTTCCAAACCCTCCAACAAAAAAGAAAACTCCCCGCTGTCCCGAATGTCGCAGCAGGAAAGTTTCTTTCAACTACAACCCTGAGCAGGGCACTTGGTTCGGGTGGTACATCTGTGAGAACTGCGGCCACTCTTGGCAAACAGACGAACCCTTTCCGGGGCGAGTAATCAGTTGCCAAATCTTCCCGGCAAGTTAAGAAAGGGAACGTGGGGGCGGGACTTTGAATCCTTGCCCCCTATTTTTTCTCAGACAGCGGGCCTTTTTCTCGTGTCTCGCGTTGCCTACCGGGTAGTTGCGGCTCCAGCCATGCCTCACCGCCGTCTAGGTATTGTTTGACCTCATTGGCGGTTACTCCCAACTGCGCAGCAGCTTGCTCGACGTTATTGCCAAGATTGACCAACCTAGCCGCATCACGAATGCTTTGACCGCGTGCTGCATCCATATAGCCTACTTTTTTAAGGCATTTCTCCGCGCAGAGCTTTGCCAGCGCCCCCGCCGAGCGGCCTTGTCATTTGACATTGACCGGCATGGCAGACAGCGTTCCGGGACCAATTCCTACAAATACGTTGCTAGAGGCAGAATCTTCGCAAGATAGGGTGACGGTCGTAGTTCCCGAGTATTTCGCTGTGGCCTGTAAGGTTATGGGAGCAGCGAGAATCAAATACGATCCACCTGCTTGGGATGCTCCTACCGCCGATGCTGGCAGATTAAGGACTCCCTCAGAATCGGACAGGGAACAGAGTACGACCGCAGCTCCCGGTGACGTGACATCGATATTCGCAGTAATCAGATAGGAACCGGACGGTAGACCGGAAAGTGACATGATCGGGCAATAAACGTTGTAGCATTGAACCGCGTTACTTCCAACTTCAGGGGTGTCAGCAGTTGGGTCATACCCGAGAGAGTTAAACGATGTGAAGTACACGATTGGTTTTGTGGCTGTTGTGGCTGGTGCAGAAGATTGTGCATACAGCAGAGCCACGACTGCAAAGAACAACGTCAGTATCGCTGCTGGCTTCATTTTGTGGATTCTCCTTTGTCGCGGAGTGTGACCGCATCACCCCCACGGTTGGGAAGTTTACTCCACCGCTTGAAAATTCGCCCCACGCGACCCCGCCTTGGCGCGTTTCTCCTGTGCGGGTGACCGTTTACCCTTCCCCCACGATCCGTGCCCCTAGAATCGACTCTATCGTGACTCCATCGTGACTTTCATTTGAGCCAAAATCACGATACCAGCGAAACCCGCTTAAAATCTGGCGTCCCCGACGGGATTTGAACCCGTGTTATCGCCGTGAAAGTCGTCCTAGAGTTCGTAACCGATTGAAATTAAACGGTACGGATAGCGCTCTAGGGCCCTTATCGGACTGTGGAGACGGGTTATCGGACTGTTAACGGACTGTGATGGCCAGGTGCTAAGGAGCCTGAAAATCATGGACCCGACACTTCTTTCCCTGCTGGATTCGATCCCGCAGAAATCACCTCGCTCTAAACTCGAAACTCACCGCGAGCTAATTCGCCAGTTGCGGCGCAAAGGTTGCACGTACCGCGACATCGTTCGCATTCTTCACGAGCGCGTCGGCCTCGACGTGGCAGTCAGCACGATTCACTCCTTCATCAAGGTTCGCGCCAAACATCGAAAGCAGGTGCAGTACGAACTGCCACCGCTCGAACCGCAATCGCCCGTGACCGCCCGCATGAATCCCGAAGACGTTGCCTCCCGAATTGCAGCGCTCAAGGCAAAGCCAGTCGAGCAGAGGGCAAAACCCAAACACTTTCACTTCGAAGAAAGCGAGCCGTTGAAACTCGTCGGCCAAGGAGGATCGCGATGAACACACAACCAAAAAACAAACGAGTCGTTTTCACCATGGGCGGCAAAGGCGGAGTTGGCAAGACCGGCCTGATGGTCGCCCTAGCTGAGTGGTTCGAAGCCAATGAGATCCCATTCACGCTGCTCGACCTCGATACTGAAAACAAGGCTCGGGGCTCGCTCAAGCACTTCTTCAACGGGTCAGTAGCCAAGGTGAATATTCACACCCCCGCCGGTCTCGACGCGTTCGTAGATCATCTCGAATCCGGCGCGGCGATCATCCTCGCTGATATGGGAGCCGGTTCGGGGCAGGTGGCGAGCGACTGGTTTGACGCGATGTATGAGGATGTCGCGGCCACCGGCGCGCGCTTCACTGCTGTGGGCATTGTCACGCCAGACCCGGCAAGTGTTGAGAGTGTCCTCGCATGGGCAAATCAACTGCAGGAGCGGGTGCAGTATCTGATTGTCCAAAATGCGACAAGTCCTCAGGCGGACTTCAGCTACTGGGAGTCGGCTCAGCAAGCAATTCGTTTCCGCGAAGCGCTATCGCCGATCGTGATTCGGATGGAGTTTCGCTTGGCAGAACTTGAGAACCCTGCACGGCAACACGGCGTCCGCCTTGGCCAGGTTGCTACAAGGCAGAATGCGATCAACGAACTGAAGCGGGCTTCGATCGTGATGCGCGCCGAAAGCTATCGACGGCGGCTCTTCTCCGAGTTCGACCGGGCAAAGGAGATCTGCCTCCCATGAGTGCCGATCAGGAACTCCTCAATCTCGCGGGTGCGCGGTCCGAGAGCCAAACCCTGTTCGATGAACTGGCAGGGCTGGTGCCTGCTGAACGACTGGCGGAATATTACAGGGTCATCGCACACACTCGCACCCTTGGTCCAAACGACGAGATGCTGCGCCTACTGGAGGCAATGGGCCTCCTTGCGCTACTCACGCGAGAAACGCCCGCGGAGATCGCCGCAGAACGCAAGTCGTTGCAGAAGGTTCTTGAAAGTTCGGCATCTCAAGCCAACATGGTTGAGAAACGGATGGCTGGATACGCATCACACCTCGAATCACGCCTTGCTCAGTTGCCGAAGGAATTGGAAACGGGTTTGGACCCGCCTCGAATTGCGAAGCTGCTGGGCGAGAGCCTGCGACAGTGTTTCCAGCAGTCCGGTCTGCCGGATACGGCCAGAGCGCTTGACCAGTCTTACTCTGAAATGAACTCCGTTCAAAGGCAACTTGTGCACGTACTGCGAGAAGTAGCTCACCCTGACGTCGGCGTAATCGCAAAGGTCAGGGGCGCCAACGACTCGCTCCTGCGCAGCATGACTACTAGGGCGCAGCAGATGGACGATTTCCTTGTTAGGCTGGAAAAGCAGGTCTGGGCTATTTGGCTGCCTGTCATTGCCAGTGCTGCTCTAGCACTGGGATTCGCGTTGGGTACGTGGTTTGCCAACGTGCGACAAGGAACGCCGGAAACGTCAAGTGCCACTCAGTCGCAACAGATGCCAATGCCGGAAGCTCCTGCGCAGCAAGTCGTTCCGCAGCGGAACACAAAGCATCATTGAAACGGGGCTAGGTCACCAGGGAGTTCACAAGAGACATGCCGAACATATGGTTCACCGCGGATTTTCATTTTGGTCATAGCAACATAATCCGTTACTGTAATCGACCGTTTCGAAGCGTCGCGGAAATGGATCAAGCGATTCTCGACCGTCTCAACGCCTCCGTTAAGGTCAATGACATCCTGTATTTCCTTGGGGACTTCTGTATCGGGAGCAAGGCGAAGGCCCTGGAGCACCGCAAGCAGATTCGCTGCAAAAACATCTTTGCGGTGCCGGGTAATCACGACAAGCAAGTTCGCAAGCTGACCGAGGAGTTCTCTTGGCTCAGCAACCTTGCGGAAATCTCCATACATGGCCAGCCCGTCGTGATTTGTCACTATGCCATGCGGGTCTGGAATCGCTCCCATCATGGAGCGTGGCACCTGTACGGACATTCTCACGGGAACCTCCCTGACATGCCTACTTCCCTTTCCATGGATGTCGGCGTTGACACTCACGATTTCCGCCCGTGGCACTTCGACGAAATCAACTTGCTGATGACTGAGAAGGCAAAGGGGCTGAGCGAGCTACGCCGCTCGGATCCATTGAATATCCAATAGCTCAGGGTTCGTTCGAGCTAGCGGCACTCTCCAAACTAGGATTCGAGAATTCCGCCGCTTTGGGCCATTGTGGCTCGCCCAGCAAGAGGCTCGCAATCGGCAGTAGCATTTTTTCCCCGAAGCCGACTTCTCAGGATTCAAAGAACACAGTTCTCAGGGACCACTCTGGAAAGGAGCGCCGCCTTCCATCGGCGCTGGTAAAATCGCTCCGAGGTGGCGCCAATGCAAGTTTGCGTTCGCGATGAGACGGCTTCGGGCCAAAGTCTCTGGGAGTTAACGCTTGAGTTTCTGAGCGAGAGTATTACAGTGCGCGAATTGCTCCGCGAGCGTGTGCATCACGAAGTGCGGGAGTTCAACCGGCGGCAGGATAGGCTCGTCTTTAATGGTCTCGTTCAGCCGGAGGACGCCGAGCGCACGCTGAACGGCAGCAAGCTAAAAGCTCACCGGCCGCTCGATTGGGAGGCACAGTTCAAGCTGGCAGTTGAGGGATTCTCCACAAATGCGTTCTTCATCCTAATCGACAACCGCCAGGCTGAGAGTCTGGACGAGGAGTTTGTCGTTGGCCCGCAAACTACAGTGAGCTTCATAAAGCTCACGCCGCTGGTGGGTGGTTAGGCGTGACAGGTCCCAACGGGCACCTAGTCTTTCAATTTTCATCCGACGACCGTTTGGCGGCCGAGCACGATTTGGTATGCAAATGGGTGGGGGAGGCGGTTGCCAGCGTTCCGGTGGATCGTTACTACCAGGATGTTGATTTGAAGGCTTTGGCCAGCGGGCGAGAGTTGCTGGCCAGTTCGTCTGAGCGCGGCCGGCTGCTGGTGCAGGCAGCTGTGGTGCAGGCAAAGTTCTGGCACGCCAGCAGGGCGAAGATCCGCGATCAGGCGGTTCGTGATGGACAGGGGAGCAATCTCGCTCGTGTCCCAGGTTGGTCAGCGGTTCTCGGGGCCGAGTATAAAACGCTCACGGTCATCGGGGTGCTACTCAGGCGTAGCTTGCCGCTCGATCGAACGGACCTGCTCCAGCTTCTCGAATGGCTGACGGAGACGGGACATTCCTACGGCCTGCCAATTGGGCAGGCGACAAAGTCTCTGGAACGCTACACCGCAAAACATGGGATCGATGCAGAGGTTCAAAAAGCGGCACAGCGCTTCGCCGCCATACTTCGCAAGGGCGGCGGGAAGGATGCCAACCGGCTTGCCACGGCGGTGGACCAGATCTGTGCTGCGCTGCCGCGGCAGGATGACGAGGACGAGCCGGGAGAACTGAAGCCAGCACCAGTTCCATCTGCCGCCGGAGACCAACTGGTGCTTGTGCCTCTGAAGGTCATGCTAGGCATGTTGCCGGCTGAAGAGGCGTCTGAGACTACTGTGTGTGGACCGGACAGGTACGCGATGCTCACTCATTCTCCCCTAGCATCCGCGCACGGGTTCCTGTCGAGATTGCTCGAAGAAAAGATCCAGGCGGTGAAGTGGGGCACGGACCTGGATGCGTTCGCGACGGGGCAGGCTATTCTGGGGCTCGATCCGTCGCCTCGCAGCATGGTGTTGATGGCAGCGATGGAACGCAACTCGGCTTCTTTGCTGGGACCCAGCCTGGACTACAACGATGAGCCCTGCTGGAAAGCACGCAGCACCCTCTCGGGCATTGTTAGCAGGTTGGGGCGAGAGCCCGTAAGTTTGAACAGAGCCCTTCTGTTCGATCTAATCCTGTACCTTGCGATGCAGCCTCATCATACGTTCCCGCGTGGGGCGAGGCTCTCGGACGAGTCAGATACATGGTTGCTGGAGACAGTCGGAACCCTTACCGACGACAGCAGAAGCCTCACCGAGGGTGAACGCTTTGTGCTGGCGCTTTGGCGGCTAGCACGCGTTTTGGGGCCGCATCTCGGAACAACTCTACCCGATATCTCCCTTCTGACGCGTTGGATCGGCGATCGAGCAAAATATTTCCTGGTTCCTGGCGAAAGTTGGAGCGATGCCCTGAACGCAGATATCGCCGCTCTCCCCGAGGCTGAACAAAATCGATGGGTTGCCGTTTTGCGACACGCACTGAGCGCCACCGGAGCACGTCCTTCTGCGAAGTGGCTGAAGACTGGACGCGAGTTGGTAGCAACGCTGGGCGAGGAAGCATTTCGGGAGGCCATTGAGGCTTGGCTACCGAGGGTCGGGAGAGGCCGCTCCCACACCATTACAAGAGATCCGCGAGGAATAGGCGATACGATTCAGGACGAAAACGCCAACGTCCTGCGAGGCTTTCTATGGCTGGTCCCGCTTCTAAAGCGGCGTGACGGCGATGCAAGGTTAGCGGCAGCCGTGGCGTTTTCGGCGTACAGAAAGGTACCGGGAGTTGGTCCTCGGGCAGTGAAGGTTGGGAACGCAGCAGTCTACGCGCTTTCGGAAATGGTTGGTCCTGAGGCAATGGGGCAACTCGCCATGCTAAAGGTGCGGGTAAGGTTCGGCACAGCGCAAAAAGAGGTCGAGAAGGCGTTTGACGCGGCAGCGCGTGAGCTTCAGTTGCCGCGGGAAGAGGTCGAAGAACTCAGCGTGCCGGATTGTGGACTTACGAACGTCGGCGTCCGCGAGGAGGCATTGGGCGACTACAAAGTAAGGGTCGAGGTTAAAGGAAGCGATGTTGAGGTGAGCTGGTTCGACGGGAAGGGCAAGTCGCTGAAGTCCGTTCCTGCTCCGGTCAAGAAGGAACGCGCCGAGGATTGGAAGGATTTGCAGGGCGATATTAAGGATTTGCAGGCCATGATCTCGGCCCAGAAGGAGCGGATCGACGGGCTCTTTCTAGAGCAGAAGACTTGGCCTGCCGGCGTATGGCGCGAGCGGTACATCGACCACCCGGTGGTGGGCACGATCGGCCGGAGGCTGATCTGGTGCGTGGACGGCGTCGCCGTGACAATGATCGAAGGCCAAGCGCAGGATCTCGAAGCGCAGACAGTTGCTATTGGCGATGATTCGACGGTTACCCTTTGGCATCCTGCGGGCCGAAACGTCGAAGAGGTAGTGGGGTGGCGGCGACGCATCGAATCGGCCGGCATGGTGCAGCCGTTCAAGCAGGCACACCGCGAAGTCTACCTGGTAACGGATGCAGAGCGGCGTACGGAGCGCTATTCCAATCGGTTCGCGGCGCATATCCTGCGTCAACACCAATTCAATGCACTGTGCGGCGCGCGGCGTTGGAAGAACAAGCTGCGGCTCATGGTCGATGACGAGTACCCGCCTGCTAGCCGCGAGCTTGCCGCTTGGGGGATTAGGGCGGAGTTCTGGATCGAGGGCATCGGCGATGCTTACGGGCAGGACACGAATGAGGCTGGGACATACCTTCGGTTGGCCTCCGACCAGGTCCGCTTCTACCGAACCGGCGCTGCGCTGAACACCGCACATGCCGGGGGTGGCGGCTACCGTGCGCGAGCGTTCGGTCCGGGCGCAGGCGAGGTAAACGAACCGCTGCGGATGGATCAAGTTCCGACGCTGGTCTTTTCGGAGATTATGCGTGACGTCGATCTGTTTGTCGGTGTGGGATCGATCGGCAACGATCCGGCATGGCAGGACGGCGGACGCGAGACCAGGTATGGGGAATATTGGCGGAACTATTCGTTTGGCGAGCTGTCTGCGACTGCCATTTCACGACGTGAGACGCTGGAGCGACTGATTCCGCGGCTCAAGATTGCAGACAAGTGCATGTTGAGCGATCGGTTTCTGCTGGTGCAGGGGACGCGACGGCGTTACAAGATTCACCTCGGCTCGGGGAACATTCTGATGGAGCCGAACGATCAGTACCTCTGCATCGTGCCGGATGCGAAGGCACGTGCTGGTACTCCGCAGGTGTACCTGCCATTTGAGGGGGACGCAACTCTATCGATCATCCTGAGCAAGGCGTTCTTGCTCGCAGAGGACAGAGCGATCAAGGACCCGGTGATACTCCGACAGCTTGGGGAGTGAGCTGATGCTTGACGTGTGAGGCTGCAAAGCGGCTAGTCTCGACTTTCACATTTTCAGCGCGGGGTGGTTTTTCGTAATCCAATCTTCGACTTCAACGTAAAACTGTTTTGCTTGAACGACGATCTCTTTTGCTTCTGTGTCGGCTGCAACATTGGAGAAAGTGTAGTCGATAGTATTTCGCTTCCGTCGACACGTCTCAAAATAGTCGGCGTACTTGTGCGCGGCTTTACCCAACACCAGTTTCGTGCTCTCCAAGGACACCCGGTGGTGTCCGACTTTGCTCACGATCCGATACCCCGCACAGGCTATGGCCATACTCGCCGCCTGGAGCGCAGCGTTGTAGGCAGTGGCGAATCTCCGATCTGCTGAAAGGCCAGCAAGACTCGCGTCTGCTAAGTCGCGGGCGATCAAGGCCCGCATATTGTCTAATTCCTTCTTGGAAGTTTTGTGTTTCTGGGCTTCCTTATTTGCCAACAAGCTGGTCCAAGTCACTCTGGCCTCCTTTCACAAACTGTTTCCGTCCTCGTAAAACAGTGGCAAGGAAATGGTCGCCCGATTTGATCTTCTCCCGAAACTCCTCTGGGGAATAGGCCGTGACGTTGACCTCTCTTCCCAGCCGCGCCTCCGCCTTGCGGAGCGCCGGAGACAGGTCAGCAAGACCTGCTCTGCCAATGACCATCACGTCCACGTCACTCATCGCATGTTCCCGGCTTCGTGCCACGGAACCATAGATAAAAGCACTCTGAATATTGTTCCCAAACGGCTTAAGTATCTGCTCCAATATCGGAGCCAGCCCTGCGGTTTTTTCGAACAACTGCTGCAGGTCTCGGAACACTGGGGACTGCGTCTCCGCCTTGAAATAAGTCCTCGTGCCTTCCCGACGATGCACCAATATTCCGCTCGCCACCAGAGATGATAACTCCCGCTGAAGGCTCGACGGGCTCGTACCCAAACGGCCGGCGAGTTCCGAAAGATACCACCACTTATCTGGCTGGCCGAGCGTCGCCGCAAGCACACCTTGCCGTACCTGTGGGAACAACGCAGTCAGCACGGAAGAGTTACGCATATTGCGTACATTATTACGCATATTGCGTAAGCGTGTCAACTGCCAAAAGAACCGGGTTGCCTGCGGCTAGGATTGAGTAGTCTAAGGTGGCAGTTCAGATTACTCATATCCGTTCGAATCAGAATCGGACGCAATTCGAACGGACTCGAATGCTGTTCGACTTCGTGCGAGCATCGTTCGATAGTCTCCGGAAGGCCTTCACCGACCTAAGCCGAAGGCTTAGGGATGGTGTCTCTCTCCCTCCCTCTCACGTATAGAGTTCGCCGGGGCCGCGTATCCAGACGGCACTGTTGGCGCAGATGTAGCCGCAATTCTCGCCTGTGGCCTCCCGATCGCTCACCATTAGCTTCAGCGTCGGGTTCGAAAGGAATTTCCTCTCGTCAACCACAACAGATCGTGGGGCCTAACGGTTCGCGTTTATTTCTCTCTGGAATTCTTCGAAAAGTTGCCCTGGATACCGCCCTCGAAGTTGGAGGTTCCTCATTTCTTCCAACGGGAGGTCTGGCGCAGACACTCTCACCGGAATGTATTTCAATCGCACGCCGTCCTTCGTGGTCCTGCATGGAGGGAAGTCGGCCATGAATTCGAGCAAACCGGGGGCGACCTCGCGAAGATCATCCATCCTTGGCGGTCGTCCGAAATCCTGCCTAAGTTCAGCCCTCACCTCGGGTTCCATTAGGTCAGTTAATGTAGTCTGGTCAGGAGGCTGCTCACAATCTTCAATCAAGACGAACCCATTCAAGTGGCGCTGTTCCCGCGCTGTGTATGGCTGGAGGGAGAAACTCAAATCAATAATCTTAAATGGCGGCGCGGATACCCATGCGTGCCCCATTAGAGCAGGGTTGTCGCCGTGCATGATCGGCCAGAACCATTTCGTCTCGATATGGGACCGGGCCGGAAACTGAACCCTGAGACCACCACCCACAAAGTAGGCCCAAAGTCCTTGGCTCTCCAGGAAGCGAAGCATGGTACTCGAAATATCGATGCACGCACCTCTGCGACCGTCCGCGACCAATTCACGGTACAGAAACTCTGCCGATTCGCGAACGACCGCACGAGCACGCTCCAAATACTCGGGTGACAAATTCAGAGCATTGATGTACTGCGCGTACTTAATGAGTAGTCTGGGGCTTCGGCGTTCAGCAGCATGGAACGCCGGGGTATCGCAGAATCCTGGGTTCGCGAAATCTATGCCGTGCCTTATGAATTCCTGTTCCAATTCTTCGCGAGTGGGCAATCAGCCACCTCATGCTTAAGTATCAAAGGCAAATGGTATCGACCATTAAACATCAGGCAAAGTAGGCACACTCGCTAGAGGAAGGGCATTAGAGTTGCAATTCCATGACGATGGCGTCTTCGTTGGGCTCGGAATAATATTCTGGGGAGATCTCTCGGACGGTGAATCCCAGTTTTTCATTGAGCGCGATGATCGGATCGTTGCTCTTCCGCATGTTCGTAACAATCACTTTGAATCCGTGTTCGCTCGCGTAGCCGATCTGCCACTCTTTTAGCATCTGACCGAATCCTTTGCGACGATGCTCAGGCAAGATTCCCGTGCTTGCGATCCAAAGAGACTCCGGCTTCGATGTTTCGTCATAATCTTCATCATGCACGACTGCTGAGCAGCCCACTGTCTCCCCATCAACAATCATCCAATACGAAACGAAGCCAGCCCAATCTTCGGCGTCAAACAGGTCTGCCGGGAAATCCGCGAACGCTCTCCGATCAAAGATAAGAAGAGCCTCGATCTCATCCGGTACGGCCACTCTTCGGAATTCAACGCTCATATTGCGTCAGCTTCCGATTCCAGGACCGCATTCAAATAGCGGCCCAGCCCGTCGAGATCTGGGAAAATCGTGATCTCATCTACGCCAGCGACGGCCAATTGCTCTCTGATCGACAGGATTTCAGCGCGAGGGATCGTGACCTTAGCGATGTGCGCGTCAGACTCGCCCGTTAGGGATTCCAGTGCGGCTTCATCAGAGCCGTGGATGGTGAAGCATGATCTTTGTGTACTGATTCTCCGTTCACTGTGTGTTGGATAGATGGCAACACACGGCTTCGGCAGTTCATCTTTGGAATAGCGATCGGGTAGCCACGGCTTGTAACGATCTGCATCTGGAGTTGAAATGCCAATCACCGCCCCAGGAGGGATCACTTCACGTTCCTTCAGGACGTGCAGGTTCAGCCACCACGGATCGAGAATCCAAATTGCAGAATCAGTGTCGCCTACGTTGTCACGCACAGCGAAATAAAGAGCGATCAACGCTCCCTCTGTCCAGTCCAGGAGCCTCGTCGGTGCACCAAAATGTTGCATTGTGAAGTACCACTCCCAAGATGTAAGTGGGCCAGTATCAGCGAGGCCAGGACCGCGCATTATAAACTCTTGCCTAATCTCATCCTCAATTATCCTGATTCCTCGCTTAGGAGCCTTCACTCGATAGAGCTTCGGCGTCAACTTCCACGCTATATCACGGTGACCTCGGAACCAAGGACCCCAGGTCGGCTCATGCGGAAACCATTCACGTTTCAACTGAGTCGCCAGAGCTACACACTCAGCAATATTTGTAATCGTGCTCATTGTCACAATCCTGAGTGATCACTGGACGATCTACTCGGCGAGGACTATGGGATGTCCAGGATAGAGATTTCTGGTTCGCTCACCACATGGCCGAGAGGCTTGTTTTCCTCGTCCAGAGCGGTATACGACTTCCTTGGGATGTGTTGTTCCATCCGTGCTTTCAGTTCCTCTGCTTCAGCCTGAGTCGCCACAAAAAACAATTCAGCCGCAGGGCGCTGGATTCTGTGATCGATTTTCATCCCATCGAGAACTTTGGGGTAACGGTCAACGTTCTGGCTAGGGTTTATCCACGAGATATGGACTATCTTGCTCATGCCTTTCACGCTTTCTTCGAATGCTCGTTTGCGGCCTTCGGTTCAGCTTCACGCTTGCGGATTGCCCGATCTACATCAACCACAAAATCAAACATACGGTACGTCTCGTTCCAGCTCGTAATCGCTTGCCAAATGAAGAGCCCGATAGACACGACAATCGTAAGTGACCACTTCAACGTCGGGTGAACGTGAAGCGCACGCCCGAGGCCGTAAGATAGCAGCAATGCCATTGCACATTGCGTGCAGATATTGAATGTGGTCCACCGTCGAAATAGCCATTGATGAACCGATGTTTGGAGTAGAGTGTGGTCGAACACTGCTGCCGCACACAAGACCGACTCCGGTGGTCCCTCAGGCACTCCAAGTCTGCGCCATATCTTACTCATCGCGTTCTTTGACATCGGTATGTCGTAGGCGCGGTGCGGAAACAGCGGAGAAGCCAATCTCAGCAGACACATCGTCAGAACCCCTATTCCGTATCCAACAGGCAGGGTGGCAACCCCTACCACGCCCAAGATTGACAGCAACGTTTTCAGAGAAGCGGAATCGGTAGCGGCGGTAGTCGCATATAAGTACTGCCAGAGGTCGCCACTGAGATACGCCTCCCAAACCACTGATGCGATCAAGAAGAACGGGGGAATGAGCATTCGGAGTTGTCGGTCCTTATCCATCGTTTCCTCCCCGAAGGATCGTATCACTGGGCCGTCAAATTCTCTTTCAGAGTACAGTGCAGCATTCGGCTGCGCGGGGGATACAGCGTGAGCAAGGTCAACTAAGCCGGGGCACGAATCCCCCTCACGGAGTCTTCGTCAAGGGTGCTCAACGAACAACCCCGGACAATTCGTAGCTCCGGTCAGGCGAATCCTAGCACATCTCACACAGCTGCTTCTGCCTTGGAATTCAGAGCGAGTGGTTTGGGACGCGAAAAATAGTAGCCGAACGGTGTAGGTTCGAGCGGGTGAGCGAGTTTGCGATCAAGGCCCTTTAGGAAGTCCATGTAGCTGCCAAGGAATCCGTCGAAGCGCTCTCGAAATTGAATCAGATCACTTGCTAGATTGTTCGCCTTGAAAGTGTTGAGAACTTCGGGCCTCAGCTTCAATGGAACTTGGTCATAGACGGGGCAGACAACATAGTTACTGTACAGCCCTACGAGGCTGTTGAATTCTGCTATGGACTGTTTGAGAACCTCACGGCTCGGCCTGCGCTCATCTGTACGAGCTGCGAGTATCCGAGAGAAATCAGCAAACAACTGTAGAGGTGGAATGTGTAGCGACTCAAAATGTACGCTGTTCGATTGGCACAGCCGACTGAACACGATGCCATAGAACGCGTCAGAAGTCTGCGTAGTGGTGAATTCAAGGAATTTGTGAATCCAGCCTCTTAGATCATCCAAGGCCAACGCTGCAATTTTCTCTTCGTCCTTTCGTGCTCTGCGCTGCTGCAGTTGTGCTCTCAGTTTTGGAATTTCGCCAATGAGAAGTGAAACGACCGCGAGTGCGACGAGGCCGAGCGCAACGGTCCTCTGCTTCTGCTGAAAGAAAACTCCTATCGTTGCAACGAGAGGGACAATGAGCTTTGCGAAGCGTTCAAAAAGACTCTGCTTTGGATCGTCACTCACAACCATCTCCTATCCATTCGCTTTTCTCATTCCAATACTCTACGCCCTCAATGTTGAGAATTTGCTTGTCGAAATCACACGCTCATGATTCCCTGCGTCTCGAACAGAATCATCTGCCTCCTGATATTCAACAGGGATGTCGTGCCAAATGTCTTATTTCAGCGCTGCTAGGCGGCGTGACGGATGGTGTTGGCAATTTCGATTCTTGCGTCCCGATGTTCAGTAGTGTGCTCTTGTTCTGTTATCACCTTCCGAGCTGCTGCAACCACGACAGCAACGTCGTTTGGATCGGTACATGAGGATTCGTAGTCAAGGGTGTAAGCCTGGTCGCACCAGTCGCACTTCAAGACACCCTCGTACCTGATTTGGTCAGGTCTGGGTGCCGATGGTTCCCGAGAAAGATAAGCCGTACAGAGCGTCATTCTTAACCTCCAAGGTCAAAAGGTGCGATGTCAGTTGGGTCTGTAAGTTTGAGCTAGCGCCTTAGTCTCAGTCAGATTTTACCCCGACAGGCATTGTAATACGTACAGTGCAGAGCAACGTCAACTCTCAATTGCGAGAGCTTCTTACTGAGCCGAGTGCCAAAAGGTCCCGAGAGGACTGCTCTCGAAGAATTGTTAGGCAAGTTACATGACTACGGGAATATGGTTAGGGAGTAGCTCAGTCTGGCAGAGCACTCGGTTGAGGACTGAGTGGTCGTGGGTTCGAATCCCACCTCCCTGACCATGATTTTCGGCTCGATCTTTGGTCTTGAATACTCAGGGCGTCTTCAGGATAATCTGGGTATGCGTGGATGCATTTACCGAAGGAAACGTTGAGACGATTGCGTTAGACGCGACATTTGAGTGAGTGACGTTGTCTCCGATCCAGAGCAGCATTTTATTGCTCGGTTGCTTCAGGAATTCCCGGACCTTTGCGTGGACCTTCTTGTCCGAAGCCCTCGCCGCAAAATCCCGCGCTACGGCCTCGATCTCCCCAAGAATCTGAGCAACGGCCCACACCTTCTCTGGAGGGTTGCCACTGATCCGCCTGGAGGTGAGATGGGAAACCTCATTGCTGGCTCGACCGTGAAGCTTGTTCATATCGGGCGATCTACTTGGTGACCACGCGGGAGGATTGTCAAAGAAGTGCTTGGCTCTAACGTAGTCTCCGTTCTCGCCGAAAAAGAAGAACTCGATCAGGTTCCTCAGGTGAGTGGCAAAAGACTCGAGCAGCGCCGTGTACACGACGCTGCCTTCTTTGTGTTGCGGAAGCGCATCGGCGGTTTCCCAGAGCATGGTGAGTTCGTGCATCAGGTGCTCTTCGGAGTACTGGAGGAGCTGTGGGTCTGTCAGCGGGGAGGCCATAGGATCAAGCCTGGCGAAGAGCGTGGGAGAAGTCAAGCCACCCCGTGAGGATAGCCCTCTGCAGGCCCAAGTCCGAATGACTGTCGGTCAGCCGAGGTCGCTCGCTTCGAGCTCACTTGAGACACATCTGCGTGCCAGCTGTGTGTCCCACCACAGGTTGATCTCTAATCTCGAACAGAGCTAGCGTCGGGCTGTGCTGACGATTCGTGCCATGACCAGCGGTGAGGGCTACGCCCAGCGTCACCTTCGGCAGAGCGATTACTACGACCAGAATCGGACCGTCGAAGGCCGGTGGTGCGGCCGCGGCGCTGAACTGCTGGGTCTCAAAGGAGAGGTTACCTCCGAGGATTTCGAAGCAGTGCGTCAGGGCCTCGACCCACAAACTGGAGAGTTCCTGCGGCAACGCCACAGCGCGGATCGCATCGCCAGCAATGGCGCGGAACAAAGCAAGGCCCGGTCCCTCTATGACCTGACATTTTCGGCGCCGAAGTCAGTCTCCGTCATGGCCATTGTTGGGGGTGATGAGAGACTGCTCGCCGCGCACGCAACCGCCGTGCGCGAGGCCCTGGAGGAAGCAGAAAAATACTCGGCCACTAGGGTTCGCCTCGCCGGCCTGAACGAAAATCGAGCCACCGGAAACTGGATCGTAGCTTCCTACACTCACGACACGAGTCGTCAGCTAGATCCTCAGCTCCACACTCATGCCGTCGCTGCCAATCTCACTTACGATGGCACCGAAGGGCGTTGGAAGGCGCTACAGGCTTCCGGTCTATACGAGCGCCGCAGCTACCTGACCGAGGTCTATCGCAATGCCCTGGCTCGCGAAGCACGTGCCCTTGGTTACGAGGTTGAAAACCGTCACGATGTTCGTGGTCGTGACAAGGGGTTCGAGATTGCAGGATTCTCCCAGGATTTCCTCGACAAGTATAGCCAACGCAGTGCCCAGCGGGATGCGGCCATTCAGGAATTCACCCATTCTCGTGGCCGCGCACCAACGGACAACGAGGTCGCGGTACTCGTCCGGGAAACACGACCTGACAAGCTGCAAGAGATATCGACCGGGCGAGTCCGCAGCCTTCAGCAAGACCGACTGTCAAGGGAAGAGAGGCAAACACTTCGTGAGGTTTCGAACGAAGCTCAGACACAATCCTATTCACCCCGAATCAATCATGGTATGCACGAGGCCTCGCTTGCATACTCTCAGGAGCACATTTTCGAGCGTCTCTCAGTCGCCAGAGAACATGAGGTTCTAACCGAGGCTCTCCGTCACGGACGCGGCAACGTCGACCTCAGCGACCTTCAGGGCTCTCTCTGCGTTGAACGCACGAAAGGAACTCTCATCTCCTCTGGGGATGAAATTGCGACACACGCGAGCCTCGAACGCGAGCGTGACATGATTGCGGTCGTTAACCGCGGAGTGGATCGCTACGACTGCCTCGGAATGAGCCGCGGCTTTGAAGTTTCGGAACATCTCCGTCCCGAACAAAGGCGCGCCGTCGAAGCAGTGCTCCATTCTCGTGATTTGGCGATCAATATTCGCGGCGCTGCCGGTACTGGCAAGACTGCCACGCTGCGTGAAATTGACCGGGGCCTCAGAGAGGCCGGACACGAGGTTCTTGCGGTGGCTCCCACCAGAAGTGCGGTGGATGAACTCGAAAAAGTTGGCTTCCGGGATGCGATGACTGTCTCACGACTTCTGGAGGCTCAGGAACCACAGGGCGCGCTGCGCGGGAGGGTCTTGATTGTTGATGAAGCAGGCATGGTTTCGGGACGGCAAATGCAAAGCTTGCTGCACCTCGCCGAGGATCAGGGAGCCAGAATCGTCTTTTCCGGTGACACGCGACAAATTCCCAGCGTCGACGCCTCGGATGCTTTGCGTATCTTGGAACAGGAGTCTGGCCTGAAGAGTGTTTCCCTTACTGAAGTACAGCGGCAGACGAACTCTGTCTATCGCGAGGCCGTAAAGACCATGAGGCATTCACCGGAGGAAGGGTTCGCACAACTGGAAAAGCTCGGTGCCATTCGCGAGGTACCCGTCTTCGACCGAGGCCAGATAGTGGCGGAGTTGCATCGCCAGTTCCGAGCCGAAGGGCGCGAAACGCTTGTAGTTGCCGGCACTCATGCTGAGATTTCCCAACTCACCGACGCAATTCGCCACGATCGGAAAGATCGCGGCGAATTGGGAGTCAGCCATTCTTTTGATCGGTACGTCTCGCTCCAGTGGACGGCAGCGCAGAAACAAGAACTGTCCAATTACCAAGAGGGGCAGGTTCTGCAATTCCACAAAGACACAAAACTAGCAAAACGTCATGAGTCTCTGGAAGTCGTGCGTGTTGAGCCTCAATCACTGGTTGCGCGAAAAGAAACCGGTGAAGAGGTGAACATCTCGCCGAAAAAAACACGGGCATTTTCGGTTTATGAGCGTCGGCCCATTGAGGTTGCCCCTGGCGACAGCCTTATGCTGACAGCAAACCGTCGAGGACCGGAACTCCGGGCGACCAACGGAGAGCTGGTCAAAGTGACTTCCCTAGATGGTGGTGCCATTCGCCTCGAAGACGGAAGAACACTTCCTGCGAACTATCATGAATTCACCCACGGATATGCGGTTACAGCCCATCGAAGCCAGGGCAAAACAGTCGATACCGTTATCATCTCGGCAGACGCTATGAAACAGGAATTGTTCTACGTGGCTGCCAGCCGTGGGCGGAGCGAGATCGCTGTCGTCACAAGCGACCGCGAGCAACTTCGTGACTCCGTCGGTGTATCCACGATGCGGCAGTCCGCGATTGAACTGGCTCGAAAACAGCTATCCGCGCACACTCTGGAAATCAGGCACGATGTTGACCTTGTGCCTGGACTAAACCGGCAGGCGGGACAGCAGATTGGAGAGCAGCATTCTTCCGTTCCAAGTCACACACCGGTACCGGAAAGGACTCCTGATATCGGCGTCGACCGTGATCTCGGTGGCCCCGGTCATGGTCTCGGGCTTTGAGGTCTCGCGGAGGCCACACCTGCACATTCCCCACATGGCGGAGAAATGGGCCGGGGGGGAAGGCTTGTGTCAAGGCCGCGTGTCTTGCGCCGCGAAGCGGTCGTGAGCCTTGACACGAGGTGCGCCCCGGCCATCATGCTCTGTTGTGGGGATCTGTGGGAGCCTAAAGGATGGTTAGTGCGTCGGGCCGTGTGCTCCAGCAACCTGGCTTAGCACTCTGTCCGCTGCATTCACGCCCCGATATTGCGCTTCCTCGAAGATGGAGAATCCGCTGAGGTCCGAATTGGCGAATAGAATTCGTCCGTGTGCTTTGGCAAGGTTACGACGTTCGGCGGAAAAGATTGCTCCGACCTTGGGGCGGGCCATAGCGTGTCCCATGCGCATAATATCTATGCGCGACACGCACTTCCGGATGTCATGATGCACCCGTTCGAGGTCGTGAAGAATCGCTTCCTTCCAGTAGTTCCAATCCTTGTTCAACAGCAATTGCCGATTTTCCGATGGCAGTCCATCGGCCAAAGCCCAATAGAAAGTCCAGACTGTGCGTTCCACGTGAGAGCGGACACTCTGATGAGTCGCATCTACGTAGCCGAGTGTCGGGGATTCCATGAAGACACTGTCCCATGTAGGGTCCGTACCATAAGAGTCGGGATAATGTTCGAGCGTGAGATTGGCGGTTAGCCACGGCGAATATTCGAAATCATGCAGTGGAGCCATGCCCTCCACCAAGTACGACGCTAGAAAGGTAGGCGCTGCGAAAATTATGAATTCTGTCTGGTATTCGGTGTCTCCAGCCAGAACGCTGAACCCCTTTCCCCGTCGCGAGATTTTGTGCACCATTCGGTTGGTCTCTACAAAGCTTCCGACTCGTTCAAGTAGTCGGCGGACGATCCATCCGTTTCCCTCGGGCCAGGTTAGAGGTCCCTTTTCTTCCGGCTCGCGAGATGCGAAATACTGGATTCCTGCCCATGCGGACGTGTTGTTGGTCGTTGCGCCATAATCGTCGCGGCAACAGTAGTTCATGTACCAGTTGAGAATGCGAGAGTCCATTCGCTGCGCGCGAAGCCAGTCAGCAAATGAGAGTTGGTCTAGGTCCTCCGTTGTGTCGGAGAGCCCGATCTCCATGGGTACGGTGAACTGGCCTGTAGCGCGGAACTCATGGATGCGGTCTTCCAGTCTTCGGAACTGATCGCGGTCGCCTGGTGTTAATCCGACGGCTGGCTCTATCCCTTCTTGCCATCTTCCATACAGAAACAAACGCTCCTGCGGAGTGAAGCAGAGATAGCGTTCCTCCCATTGGCCGTTCTTTAGTACCCCAAGGTCCTCAAACAGCTCGCGGACATACACAGCCTTCGGCCCCGGTACCGGAACATAGTGCGCAGCCCACGGGTATGCAGTGATTTCATTTTCACCCCAACGTGAATTTCCGCCTGGTTGATCGTTCATCTCAAGGAGAACAAAATCAGTGAAACCTTTCTTGTGAAGCCGCCACGCGGAGCTCAGACCTGCAATTCCACCGCCGATGATCACGACCGCGCGCTTCGCGACCTGCTTGGGTTGAGGAAAGCTTGCCCGGTCACGCAGTTGATGGCCCATCTGGAATGAGTCGTTCACGAATGTGCCAACAACCGGTCGGTCTCCTTTGATCGAGAGGCCAATTAGCGCTGCGCTTGCCGATTGCAGGAACTGGCGCCTTGAAGTGCTCAATGACTGATGTCCTTCCAGTCCTGGTCGTAGGCGCGGACCAACACCTGATCGTTCAGCCGGTTCGAAGGCATCGGTAACGGTGACATGTCAGGGGGGAATTGAAACAGCGCAGGTAAGCCATCGACACTCACAAAGCGAAGGCCCCGCGGCAGAGAGGTTGGGATCTGATAATCACGGAAACTTGCAATCACGAATCCCCACTCCCCAAAGGAGGGAACGTACACGTGGTACGGATATGTCTTGAGTCCTGCCTGCTTCAGCGTCTCAGCAATGCACCAATACGAATCGCGCGCAAACATCGGGGACGTGCTCTGGACCACCATCAATCCCTGGGCGCTAAGGTGGCGGGCCGCGGCTTTGTAAAAAGCGGTGGTGTACAGCTTTCCTAGCGAATAGTTCGTAGGGTCAGGAAAGTCGATCACGATGAAGTCGAAGCTGTCGGCGTTCGAATCAACCCAGGGAAATGCGTCGGCGTTGGTGATATGCACTTTCGGTGATGAGAATGACTTCTGGTTTAGTGCCGTGAGCATCGGATGGGTAGAGAACAACCGTGTCATCTCTGGATCGAGATCGACCAACGTAATGCTTTCGATCTGCGGATACTTGAGAATTTCACGCACAGCCAGACCGTCACCACCGCCCAGCACTAGTACCCGGCGCGGAGCAGGGATGGCCGATAGTCCGGGATGGACCAGCGCTTCGTGATAGCGGTATTCGTCGCGCGAACTAAACTGCAGATGGCTGCTCAGGAACAGGCGGATGTCATCCTTGAATCGCGTTAAGACGATGTGCTGATATCGCGTGTCGCGAGCAAAGATGATCTCGTCCGCATAGATGTTGTCTTCGGCTGCAATCGTGATGCGCTTGGCCTGTGCCAGTCCGATTCCCAAGCCGCACAGCACGACAACGCACATGATTCGCAGGGCCTGCACCGAAGCGAGCTGTTTTGCAAACAGAAAAGTGCTCCAGAGCGCGACCAATACATTGATGATCCCGAACAACATGGCGGAGCGGACGAGCCCGAGGTAAGGAACAAGAAGAATTGGAAACAGCAGCGATGCTCCCAGCGCACCGAGATAGTCGAACGTCAGGACATGGGCAACAACGTCGCGGAAATGATAACGGTCGCGAATGATCCGCATCAGCAGTGGAATTTCCAGGCCTACGAGAACACCGACTACGATGACTAGGGCGTACATCAGAAGCTGAAAACCCTGAGTGTAGGCGAAGGCCAGAAACAGCAGCGCCGACGAAAAGCCTCCAATCACGCCCAGCAGCAGCTCGATCCACACAAATCGGTACGCAAGACCACGATCAATGTAGCGCGAAAGAGCGCTACCGATCCCCATGGCGAACAGGTAACAGCCAATGATGGTGGAAAATTGAAGAACGCTATCGCCGAGTAGATAGCTAGCGAGCGTTCCCGCGATGAGCTCGTAGATGAGCCCGCAGGCAGCGATCAACAACACCGTGATGAAGAGCAGTATGCCCAAAGCTTAGTGGACAGCGGATGCGATGATGATGCAAATGCCGATGGACATTGTTCCAATCAGGATGGCGAGTGCGGTGTTGTGCTCCTGGACAATTTCTTTCCAAAGGTTGTAGGGAGTTACCTTGTCGATGATGAGAAACGCAGCGGCAAAGACAAAGATGCCGAGCCCCGCGTAAACAACTGCGTTCACCACGTTGCCAATTTGGATGCCCATTTACTTGCCTCCTGTGTAGTGATGGTAGCTGCTGTAGACCGACCGATAGGAACCGGGATTGTCGCGAACGGATCTAGGGACATTCTTCACCTCGTCGACGGAATCGAGGCTCCACCCCCGGTATTCCGCCATGGCGAGCGTGCCCAGCACGATGACGCCATAGAGAATGTAGAGATTTCTGATCATGAGTCGTCTCTCTTTCCGGATAGATTGCCAAGGCTCATTGGCCGACCGGCATCTTCAGAGTCGTCATCGTCCGAGCCGGTTGATCCGTAATCACTCTCAGCCCATCGCAAGTGTTCAAAATTCATGGAGCGCCATGTTATGAGTCCAGCAGGAACCAGCAACGCGAGGAGTACGATTCCAAAAAAGCTCACCTGGGGAACATCGCGCTTAGCCGAGATGCTGTAGGAAATGATGCCCCCGCGACTATCCGATTCAGGCTCGACTCGGAAATAGTAGTGTCCCGGAGGCACGCTAGGGATTACCACCGAATCATCTTGCTTGCCTTCCGTCCAGAGCCCGTCCTCATCATGGCCGTAGTAGTAGCTCACTTCACGTCCGAAATCGTAAGCTTGTCCTGTGTCCTGGTTAATGAGTGCGCAGTTGAGATAGATCCAACTGTTATCTACGTTTGAGGTTGTAGTTAATTCCAGATCAGAAGTGTGACCCCCTAGTTCGAAAACGTCGGTCACAAATGATGTTTCCCCGTGAGCATTCGGGTTAAATTTGTAATCCCCTTGGAATACTTGCTCATTGCGGGCCAATGACCAAAACAAAATCATCATCACGAAAAGAACCAGCATGAATCCGCCAAACGCAATCCATATCGCGGTAGTATCCGCGCTCAGGGGAGACGGCTGATTCTCATAAACACCGATGCGCTCTGGGGGCTCTCCTTGGAGACCGAAAGCTTTCCAGATGTCGCGGCCCGAAATGTACTCCCCCATGGACCACGTAACCTCTTTGCCGGTCCGTTCGCTAGAAATCACCCGGGGCGGAGAAACGTAATCCGACACATCCGAGGATTCGCCTACTCGGACCTGCCATGGGAACTCCCCAAGGACAAAAGTCGTCCCGGCTTTTGCAGTTTGAAAGTGCTTGTAGGTTGCTCCGAGGTAGCTCACGGTCGCGGGGCTGACATCATTATTCACGGTTGGCAACGACCGCAAAGTACTGGTGTCGTTCCAGTGACCGTTGTATTCGGTTAGGTAGCGAAATCCTTTGTATGGGTTGAAGAGGACGTATTCATGCCAACTGTAGGAAACGCCTTCGACGTGGATGGTACGGCGCTGAAAGCCGACCGCCTCGTAGTCTGTTCCTCGAATCTTACCCCGCGTGCCTAGCGGAATCAGCGGCGGATCTTCGTCTACAGCGGCCTTGAACTTCTGCAGAATCGTCAGCCGTGGATCCTGCGCGTCCAGAATGGAGTGGCAATGATCGCACACGACCGTCACAGCTTGGCTAAGAGATCGAAGTGTAATCGCAGCGCCGCACCCTGGGCAATTGAGTGACCTCACTTGTGGCGGGCCTGGCGGATTGGGGCCACTTGTGCTCATGACCATCCTTCGAATTTCCGCAAGTTCTTGAGATTCAATTCCTCAAACTCAACTGCCTTCCCCAAATACAAGGCAGGGGCCTCGTCGCTGTAGTCGATCGTGGCAAACTTTCCACTTGTCGCCATCAAGTCAACGAAGACGACGTCTTCTTTGTCCCAATACTGGAACGGCAATTCTCCTTCAACCCCGCGATAGTGCGCTTTTGTGATCGTGGTTACGGTGTAATCGTCACTGTCCCAACTGTAGCGCTCGCCGACCTTGCACTCAGACGGCAACTTTCGACCCTGCACCGAGAAGGTCACGACATACTCATCCTGCGCGTCAGAGAGCCATGCACTGCCGTTGTTCATTACCAGATGCCATTCGTTCCAAGTCCCCTGATCGTATTCGTAAATGATTCGGCCAACCGCCACGAAGGCCTGGCGGTTGTAGACGCCCTCCGTGCCAATCTGGATAGGAGAACTGTTCGGCGGCAGGTCCGCAACTTGGCCGACTTTCTTTAAGTCAATGTCAGTTCGGACCAGGATGGATTTGCAGTATTCGCAAACCGTCTGAACGCTACTAGACCAGCGGAACGTAATCTTGGCGCCGCAGTTTGGGCAGTTCGCGGTGGGCTGCGTCATCCGTTCCGACTCTCTCGCGAGATTCTGCCAGCCACACTGGCGGGCTCAAAAGTGATCCCATCTGCCGGACCGTAGGGCCTAGTCACAGTCCGGACGGTAACGGAGGTGGCACCAAAAACTCGTATCAACTCACCCTCAAAATCCCACTCTTCACGAGGAACACAGCAAAACAGGTTGAGACAAAGGGAGCCGAATTCAGGAAACGTATGACACGCAAGATGCGATTCTGCCAACAGACAAAGGCCGGTGATTCCGCCAGCGTTGGGGAACTCATGCCACTGCGTTTCTCCTACCGGCCTGAGGCGAAGGCTCGAGATAATCCGCCCAAACAATTCGCGGAGAAGCGCACCGCTTCGAAGCGATTCGGCAGAGCACCCGTGCGCGTCAACAACCCATTCGATTCCATTCATAATGTCGCGTGCAGCTACTGCTGAGGGTGGCCGCACTCAGCACAGAATTTACTGATTCTTGGAATAGGCTTCCCACAGTTGAGGCAAAACTTCGTATCTGCCCCGGCTCCGGTCGCGGTTGTTGCGCCCGCAACAGGCGCGGTTCCGGATTCTCCACTGGCAGGCCCAGCCTTCTTCAAGGCATCCATCATTGCCTGACCCATCGCCACGCCCGCACCGAGTCCAGCGCCTACTCCGGCAGCACCGCCACCTTCGTTCGCCGCCGCAATCGGAATGGCCTGTGCAACTTCGTACTGCGTATACCGCCCCATATCGCCGACCATATTCATGCTGATTCGTTGATCAAGGACCTTCTGAAGCTCGTCCGGGAGCGACAAATTCTCGACCACGAAACTGTCGAGCGACAGCCCGAATTCGGCGAATCCCGGTTTGAGCTGCCCGACAATTTTCTCTGAGAGCGCCACTTGATTCGCCGCCATATCCAGGAAGGACACGTTGCTGCCTGCAAAAGTGTCCGTAATGCGACCCACAATGGCATTGCTCAATTGTCCTTCGAGGTCGGCGACAAGATAGGTGTCACGCGTGCCGCTCACCTTCGAATAAAACACCTTCGGATCGGTGATGTGGTAAGTGTAGATCCCGAACGCGCGCAGCCTAACTGCACCAAACTCCTTGTCACGAATCGTGATGGGGTTGGGCGTCCCCCAATGTTGGTTAGTCTGAATTCGAGTCGAGAAGAAGTACACATCCGACTTGAACGGAGATTGGAAGGCTTTGTCCCAGTTCTGGATGTAGGTCAGGATCGGCAACGTATGAGTATTAAGCGTGTATAGGCCCGGAGAAAACGCATCGGCGACCTTGCCTTCGTTCACAAACAACGCCATCTGGGAGTCTCGAACCGTAAGCTTGCCGCCATTCTGGATCTCCCGATCTTGCATCGGATAGCGGTAAGCGAGAATTCCATCGCTGGGTTCGACCCAATCAATAACATCAATAAACTGCTTGGACAGAAAATCTCGAAGACTCATGGGTGCGCTCGCTTTGTGGCCATGCTTCAGCCTTAATGACTGGGCTGAAAGGGGATGCTACGGGCTACACAGGTCTCTGTCAACAACGGCACATTGCACCTCAGTCGGTCCATATTGCAGATCGCAAATGCCGAGCAGTCACCAACTTGACCTCACTCCCCTGGAGGATTCTGCTAAGTCTTGCCCGAGAACTTCGACTCGGTTGATGGCGGCCGCAAAAAAAATTCGATACCTTTTCCCTGCTACATGTTCCTTACATACATAGAGGGGAAAATCTCGCGGCGGATCAATGGAACCGTGTTGCTAAGAAGGCGGGCGCTTGAGTGCGTTCATTGCTTCGTTCCCGTGGATTCCCCAAACGTACCTAAAAGTACTTTTAGGCGCTTTAGGCACTTTAAGCAATTGTTGAGAAGTTTGTTCGAAGTCAAAAAGAAAAAAGATTCTTTGAGAGGAAGCAACAAATGCGTCTTGTACGGTTTCTATACGAATAATGTTCTCGTCCGCCCATGACGCGAAGACTAACGCCAGCCGAGTAGTGAATGGGCTCGAAATCTGTCGAACGAAGTCGGACGCCAAA
>Ga0302140_10001900_pt1 | contig 27329 bp, 18 predicted proteins | sample I_Bog_E1_1_FD_202095 | JGI IMG/M metagenome (GOLD analysis project Ga0302140, IMG submission 202095) | Peat permafrost microbial communities from Stordalen Mire near Abisko, Sweden - I_Bog_E1_1 | ecosystem: Environmental > Terrestrial > Soil > Wetlands > Peat | place: Sweden: Abisko, Stordalen... | reverse complement strand
GGCGCGGGGATTGTCGGAGCAGCCTGTGCTCGCGAGTGTGCCCTGGCCGGGATGCGGGTAGCGATCGTAGAGCGCGCTGTTCCTGCAGGAGGAGCCAGTGCGGCAGGCATGGGACATCTGGTTGCCATGGACGACTCACCTGCGCAACTAGCTCTATCGCACTATTCGCGCGAACTATGGAGAGCGTTAAAAAGCGAACTTCCTTCCAGTGTTGAATACGAGGAGTGCGGCACTCTGTGGGTAGCAGCAGATGCTGAAGAGATGATAGAGGTTTTTCGAAAGCAGCAGATCTACTCACGCAGTGGTATCGCGTCTGAGGTGCTGGACGAGTTGGCTTTACGCGAGGCTGAGCCAAACCTGCGTTCAGGCCTGGCAGGAGCACTCAGGGTCGCGAACGATGGTGTCATTTATCCCCCCGCTGCTGCCGGTTATTTCTTATCTAGCGCGGAGCAGCATGGAGCCCGGATTTTTCGTGGCTACTCCGCGGTACGAGCTGCCCACGGAGAGGTCGCACTGGAAAGTGGCATGGAACTGAGGGCTGGCCACATCATTCTCGCTACAGGTACTGACATTCGCCTGTGTCCGTGGCTGGAGGTACAGCCACGCAAAGGACACCTGGCAATCACAGACCGGTACCCGGGAATTTTGCGCCACCAACTTGTCGAACTCGGCTATCTGAAAAGCGCCCACAATCTCGATGCAGACTCAGTAGCGTTCAATCTGCAGCCGCGCAAAACCGGGCAAGTACTGATCGGTTCGTCGCGTCAATATGGAGACCTTTCAGTCAAAGCAGATGCCAACATTCTACGCAGGATGCTTGACCGCGCAGTAGAGTACATGCCCTCCATGCGTTCTCTTTCCGTTGTGCGGGTTTGGACAGGGTTCCGCGCTGCGACACCCGATAAGCTTCCTCTGATAGGTCCCTCGCCTGACCCTTCTGTGCTGCTGGCTATGGGCTTTGAAGGACTGGGTATCACCAACGCTCCAGGCGCAGCGAGAATGGTCCTCCATCATCTGACAGGAGCTGCACCGCCGCTCGATCCCAATCCGTTTCTGCCCAGCCGCACGAGAGCCAGCGAGGCACTCTATGCGTGAGGTCGACAAATCAACCACAACGACAGTGACGGTCTACGTGAACGGCAATCCGGTGCAAGCGCTACGAGGGGCCATGCTCGCTGCGACTCTGTTGAATACAGGTCAGGTTTGCCGCACCTCAGAAAGCGGGGAGCCTCGTACCGCTCTCTGCGGCATGGGTATCTGCTTTGAATGCCGTGCAACTGTTGATGGGTTGCCACACCAGAGAACGTGCCAGATCGAGTGCCGCGAAGGCATGACGGTGCATACACAGCAATGACTCACTCCTTCGATATCGTCGTTGTAGGCGCAGGTCCGGCAGGTCTCGCTGCTGCCGCGGCAGCAGCCGGAGCAGGCGGTCGTGTGGCTATCCTCGATGACAATCCTCGGGTAGGCGGCCAGATCTGGCGATCGAGTGTCGCGACCTCTCATCCAGAGCCTGCCAGGATTCGAGCAGTACAACGATTTGAAGCTTCGGGAGCGAAACTGTTCAGCGGTCGTCAGGTGGTTGACGCGGAGCCATCGAGAAAGCATGGCGCGCCAGGCAGGTTGGACGCCTGGGGCAGTGCAACGCGCACCCTCGAAACCTTCATCTTTGATCAACTCATCCTCACTACTGGAGCGCGTGAACGCTTACTGCCGTTTCCAGGATGGACTCTGCCGGGAGTTTTCGGTGCTGGAGGGTTGCAGGCGATCGTCCGAGGTGGCTATCAAGTCCGCGGTAAGCGCGTGGCTGTGGCTGGCACAGGGCCGCTGCTGCTTGCCGTCGCTGCACATCTACAGCAGGATGGAGCGGAGATCGTTCTGGTTGCGGAGCAGGCTAGCTTGCGGAGCCTCATCTCATTTGGCAAAAGTCTGGTCACTCATCCCGCAAAAATTCTCCAGGGCATCCGTCTGCGCAGGGAACTAGCTGGCGTGCCGTATCGCACCGGATGCTGGCCAGTAGCTGCTAAAGGTGAAGGCGACGGTGAACTCAGCGCAGTGCAGTTCAGCAACGGCTCACGCAACTGGACTGAACGCTGCGATTTGCTGGCCTGTGGTTTCCACTTGGTCCCCAATACGGAGCTCGCGACGTTACTTGGTTGCAACGTCAGTGAAACAGGCGTGCAAGTGAACGCGGGACAGCAAACATCTGTTGCCAACGTATATTGCGCGGGAGAGCCAACAGGTATTGCGGGAGTGGACGCCGCCGTGCTCCAGGGGGAGATCGCTGGTCTGACTGCGGCGGGTAAAGCGGGACAAGCCGCTCGACTCCACCGTAAGCGAGACGCGCAAATCGCCTTTGGACAAGCGATGGATCGTGCCTTCGCGCTTCGCAACGAATTACGCAACCTGCCTCAGCCAGACACGATCGTTTGTCGTTGCGAAGATGTCCGCTTCGCCCAATTGCAGGAGCAGGTCAACCCTCAAAACGACTGGACAAATGCCAAACTTCAAACGCGCTGTGGCATGGGTCCGTGCCAGGGGCGCGTCTGCGGTCCGGCCCTGAACGCATTATTCGGTTGGCGCAATTCTTCAGTTCGTTCACCGATCTTTCCCATTCCATTAGAGGCGTTGTGTTCTGCGCCTTTCAATACAGAAGAAGTTCAAATTTCCGACTCACAGGAGAACTCACGATGAATTGGTTTGGCGTTTTGCCGGCGATGACTACACCCTTTACTGCAGATCTCGCAGTTGACCACGACTTCCTCTCGCGGCATGCCGCCTGGCTGCTGGAGAATGGGTGCCATGGCCTAGTTGCGCTGGGCTCGCTTGGCGAAGGCGCCACGCTCGAACATGCGGAGAAGATCGCGATCTTGAAAACCACAATCAAGGCTTCCGAGACAAAGAGCACGCCAGTCGTAGCTGCGATCTCTTCGCTGTCGACGGTTCACGCAGTCCAGTTAGCTAAGGAAGCGGAGCACGTCGGTTGTAGCGGTCTCATGGTCCTCCCTCCATATGTCTATACGTCAGATTGGCGCGAGATGAAGCAGCATGTCGCGGCTGTCATCAACGCGACCAAACTCCCGTGCATGCTTTACAACAACCCCATCGCTTACAAGACAGACTTTCTCGCACCGCAGATTGCTGAGTTAGCCGGCGAGTGCGAAAACTTGCAGGCGGTGAAAGAGTCGAGCGCAGATGTCCGCCGCGTGATGACTATCCGCGAGACACTAGGCGACCGTCTCAAGATCTTTGTTGGCGTAGATGATGTACTCGTAGAGGCTGTTGACGCGGGCGCAACCGGTTGGGTCGCTGGCTTGGTGAATGCATTTCCCCGTGAGTCGGTCCAGTTGTTTGAACTTGCTCTTGCCGGAAAGCGTAAGGGAGCCTATGAACTCTATGGCTGGTTTCTCCCCCTCCTCCGAATGGATACGGTACCCAAGTTCGTACAACTGATCAAGTGGGTACAGGAGCAGACAGGCACCGGTTCCGCAACAGTAAGACCGCCACGTTTGGAACTCGCAGGCGAAGATCTGGAAGATGCAAAGGCGGTGCTAAGCAAAGCACTGGCCGCGCCTCCCGCAATCCGATCAACCGCTTTCTGATTCCGCACAAGCTGCAATGCACAAAAGCCGCACCGGTATAGGTGCGGCCTTTGTGCATTGCAGCCTTGACTTATGCCAGAGACTGCATCCAGACCTTGGATTCAATCTTGCGCCGGTCATGGCGGCGGCCTGTAGAATTTGGCGAAGGTGCGGCACCCTGAAAAGCTCCGGTAGTTTTGGCAGCATTTTTTTGGTTCTTGGTGCTGTCAACATTGTTGGTTGCGCCGGGTGCGTAGTTCACCGAGTTATCTCCCGCGATCTCCGAGTGTTCCCGCGCTACTCGGTTCATGCGGGCGTAGTTCGGAACTGCAAGCATCGGCGTTCCATCCTGCCACTTGCCTGTAATCACAATGACACCGCCAAGCAGATCAGGACGCCACTCCGCCTTAAGCGGCTCGCTGCTCAAAGCAAGATCGAGATTCTGTTGATCGGCTGCCTCAACGTTATAAATCAGCGGACCATACTGTAGCGCCAACAGGTTAGTATCTGCTTTGATGCGAGGGTCTGCCTTGATACGCTGAACCTCCATCGGCAATTCGAGCTCGACCGTATCTCCCGGCTCCCAGCGACGAGTGATTACCGCGTAGCCTTTGACGATCTCTGGCGTTACTCGCTTGCCGTTTACCGTAAGCTTCTTTAGTCCCTTGACCTCTGGGGTAGCTGTGTAGAGTTTCGACGTTGAGCGATTGGGTACGCGCACATGTACGGTGAAGGTTGCAGCTTCCTGAGGATTGATCGTAATCAATACATTACCCTTCCACGGATAGCCGGTCTTCTGGACAACCTGCACTTCTGTCCCGGCGATCTTGCCCACGTTTACGCGGCCTCCAATGAAGAGGTTCACATGCAAGGCATCCGGACCCTTGGTATAACTCCACGTGGGCACCATCAGCAGTGTGCGTGGGATGTTTCCTACGCAGCACGGGCAGACATGCCATGGAGTGCGTTCAGTGTTCGTCAGCGGATTGGTATAGCAGAAGTTCTTGCCGTCCATGTCGACCGCGCCGAACAGGGCGTTGTACATGGTCTGCTCGTAGAGGTCCGCGTACTTCGCATCGTGATAAGCGAGGTTCATTTTGTATTGGAAGAAGATCAGGCCGCAGCTCGAGCACGACTCGCAATAAGCCTCGTTGCGCAAAGAATAATTGGGGCCAAATCCTTCTGAAGTTTCCCCACTGCCGATACCCCCGGTTACGTAGAACTTCTTGTTGACAATGTTGTCCCAGAGAGAGAGCACCGCGCTCTGGTAATCCTGGTCGCCGGTCTCGGCTGCAATATCAGCCATTCCAGAATAGAAATATGTCGCGCGCACCGCGTGACCCACTGCCTCGTATTGGCGGATAGGTGGCAAATGGCTCTGGTCATACTCTTGGCCACCTCTGCGCGAATCGAGAAGGAATTTTGCAAGCTGGATATAGCCGTCGCCGCGACCATTGCCCTCTGTGTCGTTCACAAATCGCCCAAACCGCACCAGCGCCTGTTCCATCTCCTGGTGGCCGTCAAACCAGTCTTTCTTACCCGGACCGATGTTAGCGACCCAGCAGTCCGCGAGCTTCTTGGCTCCGTTGTAGAGTCGAAGATCGCTGCCGTCAGTCAGCGTGTAATGGTTGATTGCCGACTCAATGAAATACCCTGCGACATACCCCTCGTGATTGCCCCGGTGATCAGGGGACCATCGTTCCGGCCACTCCTGACGATCAGCAAGGGTGTACGCCGTTTGCAGATATCCGTCGCTTTCCTGCGCTGCGAGAATAATGGGGATCCACTTTTCCAGTGTGACCTTCATTGCCTGCTGAGCAGCGATGATATCCGCATCACCCTGGGGGTCAACCATTAGAGCAATGCACATGGACTCAACCGTCTGATGCACCCATGCATTCGAAAAGACATACCCTTTGTGGCGATCATGCGGCTCGCCGCGGAGCGCCTTACCAGCTTCGATGAAGTTGTCCAGGCCGCCTTGGCCTTGTTTCAGGTCGGTGCGTTCACATTGCGCAACGCAATGAGGGATCCAGTCGACGATCAGTGTTTTCGAACGCTGGTTCCACATTGGATTGTCGATTGCATAACGCTTGGTGTACACGACGTTCAGCCGCTCTCTGGGAGGAGCAGTCTCGGCATGCACATTTAATCTCGATGTATTATTTTCCTTATCGCCAAAAGCGGTGATCTCGAGAACATATTCGCCTGCCTCAGAAAAGCTCGCAGTCGTGTTGGTATTGGCAGCATCAGCAAAGATCACCTGACCGGGTCCCGATACTTTGCTCCAAATCACGCGCGACGCTGACGTCGGTACCAGCCAATCCGCCTTGCCCGATAGATAAGTTTTGCCGCCCAATACAACGGCGCGATCAACGCCACCTTCAACTGTAGGGGGAAAGAGTGGTACCGCTCCACTGCTATAGACCTTCCACTCCAGTACGCCGGTTGAGTGCGTACCATCGGAGCTTATCTCGAGGCGCAGCTTGTCCGTCTCAACCTCATCAAACGAAGTACCGTTGAAACTATTGGCAGAAATCCCCAGCCCCTTGGGATTACGAACGGGAACAAAGCTCGTCCCATCCCAATAGTTCACGCGATACGAACTTGGCGCCCCGACGCCCTGCCCATCAATCCACCAGTAGACTTCCACGTGACGTGTCTTGACCGGTTTGCTCCACTCGTACTGCACCCATTGCATATCGGTACGGGGCCAGTTGCCATAGCTTCCACGACTGTCGTCCTGCGAGTTAGCAGGATCGAAACCATCGTTCAACGCAGAGGCCTTGGTATCTCCGGAAGTGTAAGATGCCGAAGCGGTGGCGACCTTTGCTAGATTGACAGTCACATCTGCCACGGCAGCCAATGCCCGCGACCTTCCGACAGTCGAGAATAATGCAGTACCCGCTACACCGGCCAGAAATCGCCTGCGGTCGACGGCGAGGCCGCCCGCCTGCGGTGCACTTTGATTCTCCGTGACGGCTGGCCCAGGATGGGGATCAGCGGAAGGTGCGGGCGATTGAGTCCTAGAGTTCGCAGGCTTCATTCTTATTCCTTTCAGCAATCTTCAATTACCAACTCTTGCGACATGTCGGGCTCGTTAACGATCGCGCCAACGCTGTTATGTATACGTCCATGTACGCGGCAAAGTTTAGTCCTTCCAGTGACCTGGTTCAAAGCACTTCACCAATCGAGATGCACAAAGGCTGCCTGTCACATTGACGACCAGGAGTCTTTCCAAATCGCAGGCCAGATCATTCCGACGTTTCAATCAAATTCACGAACAGCCTCGCAGGACAGCAGTAAGTCCACACACGACCGCCTAATCCGCAAGAGATCGGTTGACAAAGAATACTAAAATGGATACAAAGAGACAACTTTGTGTTGTAAAGAACGCGGATCACGTGTCTCCAAGGCACAATAATCTTTGGGTTGGCCGGTCAGGCAGGGATCTGTTCATGAATGCTAATCGCCGTGAGTTTCTTCAGGTTGTGGCTGCTGCGGTTGCCGCGAGTGCCGCTCCCGCCGCAGCGCGCGCTGCCATCCTACCCTCAATTCCGTCTTCCGTAAAGCCGCTGCCCTTATCCGCAGTACGACTCACGCCTTCTGACTATGCGACTGCGGTTAACGTCAACCGCACCTACCTTTTAAGTCTCAACGCCGACCGTTTACTGCATAACTTCATGCAATACGCAGGCCTTCCTCCGAGGGGTGAGATTTACGGTGGTTGGGAGAGCGATACGATTGCCGGCCATACGTTGGGACATTACTTGTCGGCGCTCGTATTTACCTATCAGCAGACGGGGGACGTCGCCTGCCGTGAGCGGGCGGACTACATTGTGGCAGAGCTGGCTCGCGCACAAGCCGCCCGCGGGACTGGCTACGTTGGCGCTCTGGGCCGAAAACAGAAAGATGGCAAAATTGTGGACGGGGAAGAGATCTTCCCGGAAGTCATGCGCGGGGAGATTCACTCCAGCGGTTTTGACCTCAACGGATCATGGTCGCCACTCTACACCGTACATAAGCTTATGGCCGGGTTACTCGATGTTTACATAGCGTGGCGCAATCCGACGGCGCTCAAAGTCCTCATCGGGCTGGGCGACTATTTTGCGCGAGTCTTTTCTGCTCTGAATGACAGGCAGATGCAGGAATTGCTCAATACTGAGTACGGCGGTTTGAACGAAAGCTTCGCTGAACTCTTCGCACAAACCGGCGATCAGCGATGGCTCGATGTCGCCCAGCGCATCTACGATCGCAAGGTGCTGGACCCGTTGACTGCTGGTCAGGACAAACTGGCTAATTTTCACGCGAATACGCAGGTCCCAAAGCTGGTAGGGTTGGCACGCATCCATGAACTCAATGGCAAGCCCGAGCCAGCAAATGCGGCGAGCTTTTTCTGGACCACCGTTACCGCGCACCATAGCTATGTGATCGGAGGAAATGCAGATCGTGAGTATTTCTCAGCGCCGGACACAATTGCTGAACACATCACGGAGCAAACCTGCGAGCACTGCAATACCTACAACATGCTCAAGCTCACTCGGCACCTTTATAGCTGGAAGCCCGACGCCGCATACTTCGACTACTACGAGCGTGCTCACCTGAACCATGTGATGGCCGCGCAGAATCCCGCAACCGGCGGATTTACGTATATGACGCCGTTGATGACTGGAGCGCCTCGCGGCTATTCAACTAGGGACGAAGACGGCTTTTGGTGTTGCATCGGCACCGGCATGGAAAGCCATTCCAAACACGGCGAGTCGATCTTTTGGGAAGGCGACGGCACGCTTCTGGTCAACCTTTATATTCCAGCCGAAGTCACCTGGTCCACGCGGAACGCTACCCTGGCGCTGGAAACAAAATATCCCATGCAGCCTGAATCGCGGATCAAGTTAACTCACCTTTCAAAGCCCATCCAATTTCAAATCGCTCTCAGGATTCCAGGTTGGGTAAAAGGTGAGGCCGAGGTAACGGTGAATGGCAAAGTATTTGCGCCCGGTGTGACCCGCGGTTATGCGGTGGTCGACCGCCGCTGGAAAGAGGGTGACGTTGTAACAATCACTTTTCCCCTCGACCTTCGCATCGAGCCCACGCCGGGCGATCCGAATACCATTGCAGTTCTTCGCGGACCGATGGTGATGGCTGCCGATCTTGCGCCTGCATCGCAGGACTGGCCCTACCCCGATCCCGCTATGGTTGGCGAAGACCTGCTCAAGGGCTTTAAACCAACGGGAAATGTTGATCGAGTCTCCTACGAAACCAAAGGCGTCCTGCGTCCGGCTGATCTCACTTTTGTCCCTTTCTACAGCCAGTATGAGCGGCGCAGCGCGGTCTACTTCAAGCGCTTCAGCGAAGATCAATGGAAAGTAGAAGAGGCTGATTTTATCGCAATGCAGGCGCATCAGCGGGATGTTGCCGCACGCTCTGTCGATGTAATGCATCTGGGAGAGATGCAGCCCGAGCGAGATCACAATCTTGTATCCGAAATTTCCTATCCGGTCACCTACCGCGGACGCAATGGGCGAGACGCACGCTCCGGTGGATATTTCGAATTCACGATGCAGACAAGGCCCGGCCAACTCGTCCTGATGGCCACGTACTGGGGCGATGAGCGTGGACAGAACTTCGACATACTCGTTGACAATGTCCTGCTTGCCACACAGCAACTCAAGAATGACAAACCGGGCAAGTTTTTTGACGTGGAATATCCAGTTCCTGAAGCTCTTACCAAAGGCAAATCAAAAGTTAGGGTTCGCTTCGTTCCGCATGAGCATTCTGCGGCCGGGCCAGTTTTCGATGTTCGTTTGTTCTCGCAGAAGCCTGCGACACAATCCGCAACGTAGTCGCCAGATTTTGCGCGCGGGCTGTCTCTCGCCTCTCGTTTGTAAAGCAAAGAGTACGAATATCAATTTGAGTGCCGGATCGCCGGTACAGATAAACATGGCACACGCAGCAGACATTGATAGTGTTTTTCATGGGCCAGATCTAACACCTGTCGAAAGCTAAGCGCAGCATCGCAGATCAAACCAGGTCGATTTGTATGAAGGAGAGTGCATGGCGTTGTTGTCGCACAAGAGAATCGGTAGCGTGGCGATAGCGGCGCTTATGGCTTCGTGTACGTTCGTTGCGGAAACTAAAGCAGCATCGACCGGCATTCCAACGAGCGGCGTGATGAGTGCGATTATTCAACAATATGAGTCCGACAGCCGCGCACTGGAACAGACGTACTCACTGGACCTCTCAGATTCGCACATGCAACGCTTCACGAAGTTCTACACAGACGAACTTGCATCTCTCGACAGCATCGACTTCGATCATCTTTCTCATGAAGATCAGGTGGACTATCTCCTTCTGCGTAACCTGGTAACTTCAGAGCAACATCAGTTGGCGATTCGGCAGAGGCAAATCAATGAGATGGCGCCGCTCCTTCCTTTTGAGAAAGACATCGAGGTGCTAATCGAAGCCAAACGTCTGATGCAAAAACCGGACGGTGAGAAGTCCGCAGCAACTCTCGCTCAGATCACTCGCCAGATCGCGACCGCAAGAAAGCAACTCGACCCTAGTCCACATGGCGACGCAAAAACCACGGGCGCAAAGCCAAAGATCGATCCAGTTGTCGCGAATCGAGCTGTCATCGCAACTGCGCAGCTAAGCGAAGCGCTGCATGACTGGTTCGGTCAGTACGACAGTTACGATCCCAACTTTACCTGGTGGGTTGACCAACCGTATAAAAACACAGAAAAAGCGCTCAAGGAATACCAAGACTTTCTCAAAGAAAAGTTAGTCGGTATCGCTTCGGACGACAAGACGACAATCATCGGCGATCCCGTCGGGCGCGAAGCTCTCTTGGCTGAACTGCAGGACAATGTCATTCCGTACAAGCCAGAAGAATTGATCGCCATCGCGCAGACCGAGTATGACTGGTGCATGAAGGAGATGCTGAAGGCGTCCCACGAAATGGGTTATGGGGACAACTGGCATGCAGCCGTCGAGAAGGTAAAGTCTGTACACGTTGAACCGGGGCATCAGCCTGAGTTCATCCGCAAGCTTGTTGTCGAAGGTGACGATTTTGTGAAGCAGAACCATCTGGTCACTGTGCCTCCTCTGGCTGACGAAACCTGGCGAATGATCATGATGACGCCCGAGCGCCAGTTGGTGAATCCCTTCTTCACCGGTGGCGATGAGATTAGCGTTTCATACCCGACGAACACCATGACCTTTGATCAGCGCGAGATGAGTATGAGAGGGAATAACACCTCCTTCGCGCATGCCACGGCGTTTCATGAAATGATTCCAGGACACTTCTTGCAGTACTACATGGAGTCGCGCTATCGACCTTACCGCAGGTTATTCTGGACACCTTTCTGGGCTGAAGGGAACGCCTTTTATTGGGAGATGGTCTTCTGGGACAAGGGCTTCGATCGAACTCCCGAGGAACGTGTCGGAGCGCTGGTGTGGCGAATGCATCGCTCTGCGCGAGTGATATTCACCATGAACTTCCACCTCGGCAAATGGACTCCGCAACAATGTGTTCAGTTCCTTATTGATGGGGTGGGATTTGAGCCTGACAATGCAACGGCTGAGGTTCGCCGCTCATTCGATGGATCGGTTGGCCCACTTTATCAATGCGCGTACCTTATGGGAGCACTGCAGTTTCGCGCGCTACGCCATGAACTTGTCGACTCGGGTAAGATGAATGAACTTCAATTCCACGACGCCATCCTTCACGAGAATGAGATGCCCGTCGAGTTTCTGCGTGCAGATCTTGAAAACCTCAAGCTGACTCGAGACTATCGATCCACATGGGAGTACTACGGACCGCATCCCACACACCCCTGAAGCGAGTTCTAACCTTTACCGCCAGCGATAGACAGCGCACAAAGCCGATCGCCGTAGAAAGAGCTCCCGACGCGCTATGACCGCGTGAACTACAGGCTCGAGACACGTGGAGATGGGAGCCTCGCCGCAACCGTTTCGCTTCCGGTATCCGGCAAGCTTCCCAAAGAATTGCACGTCACGTTCCGCGCACCGAGAGGCAAAACGATTGCCAGCATTACCGTCGATGGAAGACCTGAAACTCCCGCTGGAATTAACAGCGATACTGCTGTGATTGTTCCCGGCGGTAGCCTTCAGTTTGAAGTAGTTGCAAGACTCGTATAGTCCAAAGCAGGGCCAGTGTCAGGGAGGGAAGATTGATATCAGAAGGGCAGCCGACGCTGTTGGCATCTACGTCAGAGAACTCCGGAGAGTTTCGCAAGGCGCTTGGCCTATTCGATTCGGTAATGATCGTATCAGGCATCATGGTTGGCTCTGGCATCTTCATCGTGAGTGCAGAGATCTCAAGACAGGTTGGCTCAGCCGGTTGGTTGCTGGTCGCATGGTTGATCACTGGAGTACTTACCGTGGCTGGAGCGCTGAGCTACGGCGAACTCGCTGCAATGATGCCCTCAGCGGGAGGCATGTATGTCTACCTGCGGGAGGCGCTGTCGCCGCTCGTGGGCTTCCTGTACGGATGGACCTTGCTCACCGTAATTCAGACAGGAACGATAGCGGCTGTAGCTATTGCCTTCTCGCGATTCGCAGGCGTGGTTTTTCCCGTCATCAGTGAATCCAACTACATAATTGCGCCTATTGATCTGCTTCCAGGTTACGCAATTTCATTCTCTACTGCACAGGCGCTTGCTCTTCTGGTCATCTTGTTGATAGCTGCTGTGAACTGCGCTGGCGTACGTTGGGGCAAACTCATTCAGAATGTGTTCACAGTAGCCAAACTTCTTGGCATGTTGCTCCTGCTGGGTCTCGGGGCATTCGCCTTCTTCCACTCGCCGTCTGTATTCCACTTGAACTTCACCAGCGCATGGCATGTACGCAATACCGTCCCGATCGGGCACACCGACATCTACACTGCCTACGGAATGATCGTGGCGTTGTGCGTCTCGCAAACTGGATCCCTCTTCTCCGCAGATAGCTGGCACGACATCACATTTGTGGCTGGTGAGGTACGAAATCCAAAACGCAATCTCCCGCTTTCCCTGGCATTGGGCACGTCCCTGGTTATCGTTCTCTATCTGCTATGTAACCTCTGCTATCTGGCAGTCCTTCCGATCGATGCTATTCAACATGCTCCATCAGACCGCGTTGCCACGCAGATGGTCAGTACGGTGCTGCCCGGTATCGGAACGTTGGCCATGGCCGTCCTAATCATGGTGTCAACGTTCGGCACAGTCAATGGCATCACCCTGGCGGGTGGACGAGCCTGTTACGCAATGGCACAGGATGGTCTGTTCTTCCGCAGAGCCGGGCGTCTGAATCAGCAAGGCGTCCCTGCTTCTGCCCTCATCATGCAGTGTGCCTGGGCGTGCCTTCTGGTGCTGCCTCGTACTCATCACGCAGCTACGCAATCCTACGGCAACCTTTACAGCGATCTTCTTGATTATGTGATCTCAGCTGCACTGATCTTTTATATTCTCACCGTATTCGGGCTTTTCAGGCTCCGTTATACCCATCCTGAGATGTCGCGGCCTTACCGCTGCTGGGGATACCCGTGGCTGCCAGCACTCTACATCCTCGGCGCATCAGTGATCCTTGCAGTGCTCTTCTCATATAGGCCTGCAACTACGTGGCCTGGCTTGCTGATCGTTATCAGCGGGGTGCCGGTCTATTGGTTCCTGCGCCGTCGCGCGTCCGTTAGCCTATTGGACTCGTGAAGCGTAGTCCCTTTTTTGAAACGTAACCTACCAGAAGCGATGGTCGATATTTCAGGCGAGTTGTCACGCATTTGTAGAAATCTCATGCGTACGATCTCGGGTTTCCAACGTGTGATAATAAAGTGTTTCTAGTTCATCGCCCAAGAATAATGGCCACAAAAAACGTCAACAAGTCCCCTGCTGCAAAAAACACGAGGCTGAAAGCCGAACACGGTACGAGCCTGATCACGGCTTTTCGAGAGATCCGTGAGTTGATAGTTCATGGACGACTGTCGCCGGGTACGTGGATCCTGGAGGCCGACCTTGCCGAGCGGTTGAATATGAGCCGCACCCCCGTGCGCGGCGCCATCCATTGGTTGCAGCGCGAGGGCTACGTTCTCGAGCATCGCAACGTCAGCAAGTCTCGAATGATCGTGGCGCCCCTGACCAAAGAGGATGCGAACGAACTCTACCTGATTATCGGCAACCTCGAAGGCGTTGCAGGCCGTGGCGTTGCTCTCCTTCCTGAGGCACAGCGGAGACAGATCGCTGATCAACTGCGCGCATTGAACGAGCGGCTTGCGGGTATTGCCACCGGCAAGAGCGGCCATCCCGGAGAGATCTTCGAGATCGACCGCGAATTTCACCGTCTCATCATCAAGTACGGCGCTGGCCCAAGGCTCACCACGCTGCACGGCGGTATTGAGCCGCAAACGGAGCGTTACTGGCGCCTCTACGCCAGCTCGATCATCAACGATCTTCACACCTCCGTCGAGGAGCACACAGCAATCATTCGCGCCGTGGAAGCAGCCGACGCCGAAGGTGTCCAGTCGGCTCTGAAGGCCAACTGGTTGAAGGGTGCAGAGCGCCTAGGGAAAGTCATAGATATCTTCGGCGAGCGCGGTAGCTGGTAAACACCTCTAATCGAGCACTAATCTGCATTCACAAACCGGCCGCGCTATTTATGGTCAGCGCAGCCGGTTTCTCTTGCAATTAGGGGATTTACAAATAGCTGAGCTTTTTACCTTCCCAACGATGCCGTCCTGCTGATATATACAAAAATGTATTATCTTTCGTGTTTTATGTAACTTCATGCCTCAAACCGTTAGAACTCTTCGCGAATTACAGGCAGAGGAGCAGTTCGGCCTGAGACTATTGGTCGCCTTTATTCTGCCCCAGCAACCTAAATCGGCTGATTTGACTATCAGCTTTTCCTGAAAGGACCGACTGTGCCGCTTCAGTCTCTGCGCCAATTAACCCGCCGAGGAGATCTCCTGATTGCCCTCGCAGCGGCGTTTGCTATGCCATTCCTTAGCGCTCAGACTACGCCATCCGCGCACATCATTCACGGCAAGGGGAACCCCATTCTTTCCGACGGCTCTTCCTACTCCGCGGATCCGGCTCCAGTTGTGGCAGGTGATACGCTCTACATTCTTGCCGGTCGGGACGAAGCCCCCGCAGACCAGAACGACTTCATCATGAACGAGTGGCAGCTCTTCGCCACTCAGAATGTCAAGTCACACGTGTGGCAGCACTATCCCAATGTTGCGCGACCGGAGAATCTCTTCTCCTGGTCCAAGGCTGGCCATGCCTACGCTGGGCAGATCGTGCAAGGGGGCGACGGCCGCTTTTATCTCTACGCGCCCGTGCAGGAAGGCAAACCCGAGCACAAGGACCCGTTTGTGATTGGCGTAGCCGTTTCCGACAGCCCACTCGGACCTTGGAAGGATGCACACCCCTCCGGTCCAATCATCTCCCAGTCGTTAGCTGAAGCCAGCACAATTCAGAACATCGATCCCACGGCAATGGTCGACAACGATGGTCGCGTCTACCTGTATTGGGGCACCTTTGGCGAGTTGCGTGGCGTCGAGCTCGAACATGACATGGTGACGCCCAAAGGTCCTGTAGTCACCGTACGATCGCTGAAAGGTTTCTTCGAAGCCCCGTGGATCTTCCGCCGCGTCGATACCTACTACATGGTCTACGCGGACAACGAGGCCGGACCGAATTCACCTTGCACGCCAGCTATTTATCATGCGTGCATCGCCTACGGAACAGCTAAGTCTGCACTCGGCCCCTGGACTTATCAGGGGGTCATTCTCGATCCCGTTTCCTCTACGACTTCTCATCCTGGAGTCATCGAATTCAAAGGGAAGTGGTATCTCGTGTATCACACCGCTGATGCAAAAGGCGGAAACCACTTTCGCCGTAGCGTAGCCATTGACCGCATTGACTGGGATGACAGCGTCGCGCCCGCGCGAATGTTAAAGGTGAAACCCACTCACGAGCCGCAGCCTCCCCAGCAACCTACTCGTAACATCGCTATGACGGCACACGCATCGGCCTCGAATGAACCGGTACCCGTGCAGTATTGGATTAAATCTTTGAATGACGGAATAGTGCGCCCAGATCCGTTACCGCCTGATATGTGGGGTAGTTGGTCGGGTCACAATCCCGCCAACCAGTGGATCCAGTACGCGTGGTCGCATCCCGTATCGCTGAATGGTACGCGCATCGTCTTCTGGAGTGACCATCCCGCTGGCGCAACAGAAGGCGTCGCACCACCGGCAAACTGGCATCTGGAATACAGGAAAAACGGTGCATGGATCCCCGTACAAGGTGTCAGCAGATATCCCACAGAACCCGTCGGCGACTTCCTCGAAGTAAACTTCCCAACCATCGAAACACAGTGCCTGCGTGCAGTCTTCAACGCATCAGGATCAGCAGGCCAGTATGCTGCCGTCGCGGTCCAGGAGTGGGAAGTACTCGCCCCTGTCGCTGCACTGCCGTCCACTCATGGCGTTCCCCCACCCTACGCAGGCCCGTGTGCGGCGCCGTGAATTTCGTAGTAGTTGTAAGTCTCACCCATGAGTGATCTGTTTGCTCAAATCTTTCCAACCGCGGGCAAGCAGCGCATTTCACAGCCAGGCAGTGGGAATGACTTAACATAGCCCATCCCCTTTCCCCTTAACAGAAACCAAATGCCGCTTAAGCAAGAGCCAAGGAGATTTCTGACCATGACGAACGGGCACCGTATGATGTTGCACCTGATGATAGCCCTCTCTGCCGGAGTCACTCTGCAAGCGCAAGGTACTCTTGCCGACTACCAGCGTGGGCACGATCTTCAGGCCAAGGTACGCGATCTCGTCGTCAATCTCCCCGGTCCCGCCCACTGGATCGGCGACTCCCACCGTTTCTGGTACGCACACACCGTCAATGGCGGCGCTGAATATCTGCTCGTCGATGGAGACGCAGGAACAAAGAAGCTCGCTTTCGATCATGTAAAACTCTCCGATGCCATTTCAAAGGCGACGGGTAAGAACTACACGCCGCAAACGCTGCCATTCCAGTCCGGATTGCCCCATCGGCCTGGGAGCGACCGCATCATGATCAGTCCCGGACAAACAGCGCCTCTGACTTTTCTTGACGACGAAAAAGCTATCAGATTTGGCCTTGATGGCTCGCTCTATAAATGTGACCTTCAGGCATACACCTGCGCGAAGGCCGGACGCATTGAAGATGCTGACGCAGACCAACACAGGGCCAGCGAAGTTAAGGATTCTCCGGAGGCGTCAGCGATCGATCCAGAAGGTCCAGGCGGTAATCCCATAGACGGCCTCGCCTGGCGGCCATCTACGACGCAGGAAGACGACAATGGCCTCGAAGGAAATCTTCCCAAGCCCTGTGCCGCCTCGCATGAGGATCAAACCAATGACTGGCGGAGGGTCCAACAAGAGCGAGAGCGAATGGGGGTTGGCTCCCAGTTTCCAGGGCAGCTTCCACCGCAGGATCCCGAAGTCTGCGCATCCTTCGATGGCAAATGGTTAGCGTTCATCCGGGACTTCAACGTCTATCTCAAGCCCACAGATAAGGGAGAAGCCTTCCCTTTGAGCTTCGACGGTACAGAAAATAACTACTATTCGCTCAGCAGTGTCGCCTGGTCGCCAGATTCAAAGAAGCTTGCCGCCTATCACACGCGACCCGGGTTCGACCGCGAGATCATGTATATCGAGTCATCGCCACGCGATCAACTGCAACCGAAACAGATGACGACTCACTACGCCAAACCGGGCGACCCCGTCGACATTGCGTATCCCACGCTCTTTGACGTGGCAACACATAAGGGCGCCGAGATCGACAATGCGCTCTTTCCCAATCCCTATGAACTCAGCACACCCGTCTGGCGGAAGGATAGCCGCGGCTTCACCTTCGAATACAACCAGCGCGGGCATCAGGCCTACAAGGTCATCGAGGTTGAAGCAATCACAGGCCGCGCGCGGGCGCTGATCGATGAAGAAGTTCCGACATTCTTCTACTACAGCGACCTCGGGCCGGGACTATCCGCAGGCCGCAAATTCCGCTACGACATCAACGATGGCAAGGAGATCATCTGGGCTTCCGAGCGCGACGGATGGGAGCATCTCTACCTTTACGATGGACTCACCCAAAAACTGAAGAATCAGATTACAAAGGGGAATTGGTTGGTACGCGACGTCGTCTTCGTGGACGAAGCAAAACGTCAAATCTGGTTCGCGGCAGGAGGCTCGATTAAGGGCCAGGACCCGTACTTCCTTCAGTACTATCGCATTAATTTCGATGGTACCGGCCTCACACGCCTTACCGATGCCGACGGCGACCATGCAGTCATCTTCTCTAAGGATCGCAAATACTTTGTAGACACCTGGCAACGGGTCGATTTGGCGCCGGTTGCGCAACTCCGCCGCACTGAAGATCAGAAAGTAGTACTAGAACTGGACATGGGAGACACGACCGCTCTCCTGGCAGCGGGCATCAAGTTCCCGGAAGTATTCGTCGCCAAAGGTCGGGACGGCAAGACGGACATCTGGGGTACGATTACCCGCCCGCTGAATTTCGATCCAAAGAAGAAGTATCCGGTCATCGAAAACATTTACGCAGGACCGCAAGGGTCCTTTGTTCCCAAGACCTTCAGCCCGCTGGCTCCGGATCAGGCTCTTGCCGAACTCGGATTTATAGTGGTCCACATAGACGGTATGGGTACCAGCAATCGCTCCAAGGCTTTTCACGATGTAGCCTGGGAAAATCTCGCAGATGCAGGCTTTCCGGATCGCATTCTCTGGCACAAAGCCGCTGCGGCAAAGTATCCCTACTACGACATCACACGCGTAGGAATTTTCGGCACCTCGGCAGGCGGCCAAAGCGCCATGGGAGCCATGCTCTTTCACCCGGAGTTTTATAAGGTCTCGGTAACCAACAGCGGCTGCCATGACAACCGCATGGACAAAATGTGGTGGAACGAGCAGTGGATGGGGTACCCAGTAGGCCCGCAGTACGCAGCGTCCTCAAACGTAGAAAACGCGTCGCGCCTACAAGGCAATGTCCTGATCGTTGCAGGCGAACTGGACAGTAACGTCCCTCCAACGTCTTCGCTGCAGGTAGTCAATGCGCTCGTCAAAGCGCACAAACACTTCGACATGCTATACATCCCAGGCGAAAACCACGGCGTAGGCATCCTCGGCGACCAGCACTACAGAGATGATTACTTCGTACATCACCTGCTAGGCGTAGAGCCCCCGGATTGGAATAAGGTGTCGCTCGTGGAAAAGAAGGGAAGCCAGGAATCACCTAAGCCATAAGTGTTTGATTTGGTGGGCGATGCAGGATTCGAACCTGCGACTTCCACCGTGTGAAGGTGGCACTCTACCGCTGAGTTAATCGCCCCTCGTCCGCGTCCTGAAAGGGATCCGGAGGCTGCGCTGAACACAAGGAGTCTCAGGCCGGGTCTACTACGGTAGAGTATCATCAGCAAGCCGCGCGGTTCAATTGCCCGGCCCGGCGGTCAGACTTACCAATCAGTCGAGATTCGGTCTGTAAATCGGACCGGGACGACTGCTTTCGCAAGATGCGCTTACGCCTCCTCCCAATCCGCCTGGCAACTGACTTTCCGCCGCAACGCGGCCTCCTTGCGCCGTACTCCGGGGACGGTTCCGGGCCAGGGAGCTCAGGTGGAGGCGCTCCCCTTCGCAAATCAATCGCAAATAGCTCAAAAAAACCGGATTCCATACGAGAATCAAGCGGTTCCGCGCAACAAAACGTCCAGGATGGTGTCCCAGAAGATATGGCAACCCTGGTGATCGACAATCCGGGAGCAGGTTCACGGGGATTGGGTTCAGGGCCAACTTCGGGGCAAAGGTCGACTTTGGGGCTGAATCGAACGGTGAGCGAAACCCTGGCTACGGAATCTGATCAGGAAACAGGCATCCCTGCCGAGCGCACAGACGCAGACATCATGCTGGCCGTCGCCGCCGGCGATGAAGCCGGGTACAACTATCTGGTCGGAAAATATCACCGCCAGATCATCCACTTTTTATTTCGGATGGTGCGCAATGAGGCAGTAGCAGAGGAACTGGCTCAGGAAGTTTTTCTACGCGTCTATCGTTCACGGGACAGTTATCGCGCCGAGGCAAAGTTCAGCACCTGGCTTTATCGAATTGCGACCAATCTTGCCGTAAACCATGCGCGCGATACGAAGTACGAGCGAACTGCCCAGACGGTGAATTTGGACGAGCCCGATGCTGAGTCGGGTACGACTCCAGAAGTTGCTGACGATGACCTCAACGTGGAACAGCGTATGTTGCGCGAAGAGCGTATGGCCGCCATCCGCGCTCAGGTAGCAGCACTACCAGAGCGGCAACGCATGGCGGTGTTGATGCACAAGTATCAGGAAATGGATTATCGCCAGATTGGCGAGGTTTTGAAGTTGAGTGAATCAGCCACCAAGTCGCTTCTCTTTCGCGCTTATCAGACATTGCGAGAAAGCCTGAAAGCATATGCGTAAGAGCGCGCCAGATGGCAGCAAGAAGCCGGGGCACACCGGCACAGAAGGGAGTAACCAAGATGAACTGCAATGATATGAACTCGAAGATGGCAGACTTGCTGCTCGAGCCGGAACAGATGACTGCCGAGGCAAACTCTGAAGCTGTGTCTCACCTGTCCACGTGTACAGAGTGCCGCACGCAGCTCGGAGAACTGCGCGCCACCATGGCCCTGATGGATACATGGGAAGTACCCGAGCCCAATCCCTATTTCCTCACCCGTTTCAATGCGCGCCTTGAAGAAGAACGCAGGGCAGAGCCAGCCAGCTGGTTTGAACGGGTCCGCGCTCGATTTGTCTACGGTTCCCGGATGACCATGCGGCCGGTGGCAGCCATGGCCATGACGATAACGCTCCTGTTGGGCGGCGGTGCGTATCTTGGATTTACAGATTGGACCCGTCCCCCTGTTGTACCTGTCCAGGCAGCTGTAGTGCATGACCTTCAGACTCTTGATAGCAATGCGCAACTGCTCGATCAACTTGAGTCCTTGTCGGGGCAGAACGACGACTAAAACATCGGAGTGGTATCGTGCGGCGCGAAGTTATACAGGGCTGCGTCGGGATTTCCGTTGCTTGTTTGATCCACAGGATCGGATAGATTGGTAGCCTGAGCGACAAAGTCAACCAATCCGGGGTTCATACAATCAGGACGAAGAAATAAGTACGACGAAAGTACAAGTAAGAAGAGAAAGGCCATGAAAAAGATCCAGTACAAATCGATTACCAGGGCGACGATTGTTCGCCATGCGGCTATTACCGCGTATCTGGGGATTGTTTTGTCTCTGGCCCCCTCGGCGTTTGCAGGTCCTGGTGGTGGATTTCGTGGCGGATTCGGCGGTCAGCATGTGGGTGGTCAGGCTCCTCGCTCTGCCCCGGCGCCTCGTCAACAAGCACCGCGCCCTCAGGCCGCCCGTCCAGCGCAACAGCGTCCGCAAGCACGGCCGGGCGGAGCGCCAGGAAATGCACAAACCCAACGGCCGCAAGGTACCGTGAATCGACCCCAGGGATACCCCGGAGCTACGCCGAATAGTTCGTTGCCAAATCCAGGCCAGCGGCCTCAATTTGCTCCACGACCCGGAACACAGCTTGGCTATGCTCCGGGCGGCTATCGCCCAGGGAACGACACTGCGCGTCCTGCATACAACGGTTCGCAATTTCCAACAATGCGGGCGAACCCAAATCCCTACGCAGGCCGCGGCTATCCCGCCAACAACGGGCATTTGCCCCAATGGATGGCTCAACACCAGAATTTACCCGTAGCCCAGCAGGAGAGATTGCTGCGTCAGGAGCCCGGCTTCAATCGCCTCAACCCCGCAGACCAGCAGAGGCTTGTGCAACAGCTTCATCAGATGGACCAGCTCCCAGAAGCGCAGCGAGATCGTCGTCTGGCCCGCGCTGAAGCGCTCGAGCGGCTGTCTCCAGCACAGCAGATGCAGGTAAAGCAGGCTGGACGCCAGATGCAGACGCTTGCTCCAGACCGTCAGCAGGTGGTTCGGGGAGCTTTCCGAGACCTGCGAGGGGTGCCTCCGGATCAACGCGACACAGTGTTGAATTCAGCGCGCTACGCCTCGCAGTTTTCCCCTGAAGAGCGCAACATCCTGTCCAACCTGCTCCGAGTCGAACCCTACGAAGCACCAAGATAAGTGCGATTAGCGCTTCGTAGGGTTGTCCGAATCGCTTAAGACCGGATCAGGTTCTTCAACAGGAAAAACACATTAGCCGGTCGTTCAGCCAGCCGGCGCATAAAGTACGGATACCATTCGCGGCCAAAAGGAATGTAGACACGGACGTTGTATCCCTCGCGGATCAACCGCCGCTGCAAATCCCGTCGTACCCCATACAGCATCTGGAACTCGAATTGATCCGGAGCGACGCCTTTGTTCCGGGCGTAATTCTTGGCCGCCTCGATCATCGCTTCATCATGCGTTGCCAGGCCATGATAGACAGGGCTCGAGAGCAGAATTCCAGAAAGCCGAACGTAATTCGTATCGACATCCGTCTTGTTCGGGAAGGCTACCGATGGAGGTTCCTGGTACGCACCCTTGCAAAGCCTTACGCGAATCCCATCCTCCACCAGTTGCTGAATATCAGCCTCGGAGCGATAGAGATAAGACTGGATCACGATGCCGATGTGCCCGCGATACTCCTCGCGTGCATGCAGATGGCGTACCAGGTCCAGCGTAACCTGTGTGTGGTTCGAGCCTTCCATATCAATGCGCAGGAAGTTGCTGGTAGCTCTGCAATGCTCCGTCAAACCAGCCGCAATGGTATATGCCAGGTCCGGCGAAATATCCAGCCCCACTGAAGTTAACTTCACGCTGATGTTTGCGCTGAGTTTCTTCGAGGCAATTGCGTCAAGCAGACGATGATAGACCTCCGCAGCGGCCTGCGCCTCTGCTTCGGTCGTCACGCTCTCACCCAGAAAATCGAGTGTAGCCGTCATGCCAAAGTTGTTCAGCATCTCGGCGGCCCGCAGGGCATCCTCAACTTCAAGCCCAGCCACAAAGCGAGAACTAAGCTTGCGACCAGCACTCGAATTTTCAATAAATCTACGAAGCGTCTTATTCGTTGAAAGTCCTATAAACAGGGAACGCAGCAGCGGCATGTACGTCGATTCTCCGGGGGATGGTAGGAATCTGGCGCAGCCTGAAAAGTGGCTTGGCCCAAGTCCCTAGTTTCGCATATTGGGCTTACCACCGGGCAGAATTTGCGCGCCGCGCAGAATGCCAGGTTTCACCGCGTGCAAAGACGTGGCCCATTGGGCTGTACAGGAGCGCCGTCCTTAGCCACAATTCCAGAGAGGTTTAACTCGAAATGCGCATGAATTTGTTGATTCCGTCAGTAATGCTTCTAGCCACCTTCTGCATGACCGACACACTGGCCTTCTCCCAGCCTGAGAGTGGCTCCCCTCAGGTCGTTCCAGCCACCCCGGGGGAAACAATCAACGGCAAACCTGTCGTGCTTGCCCAGGCTCTTGCAGGGCATCCTGCCATCCTTATCATGGGATTCACCAAAGAGGCGGGAAACCTCTGCACGGATTGGGCCCGTAACTTACACAGCGATCCTGTCCTGACTGGAATACCAATCTACGAAGCCGCTATGCTCGCAGCCGCTCCTGGCTTCGTTCGCGGCATGATCAAATCATCCATTCGCAAAGGTCTGTCTCCCTCCGAGCAGGAGAGCTTTGTAGTCCTGAGCAAAGATGAGCAAGCTTGGAAAAGCTACTTCGGCGTAACAGATGACAAGGTTCCGTATGTCGTCTTACTCGACGCGCAAGGAAAGATACGCTGGCAAGGTCATGGTGCAGCTAAAGATCTGGAGCCACAGTTACGCACCGCAGCACATTAGTCGCAATCGTCATCGCCTTGCTATTCCACACGAAAGAGCGCGCAGCCATGCGCAGGGATATCCACGTGCAGCGTCTTCGCGCCGGGTACCTGCTTCTGGTTCCACACGTCGTAAACCGCGTGATCCTTGTCCGCCAGGCCAAACATGAGCCAGCGTTCTTCTGACACCAGAGGCCTGTCATGAAGGTTGAAGATCGCGATGTATTTCTGTGGATGAGGTCCGCCGGTAGTAGCCGACCATCGTCGAGGGCGTAAAAGGGTTTCAGGATAAGTCGAATGCTCTTTGCTGGTAACTGCATTCTGACTGATCGCAATCACCTCTTTATTCGTAATCAGCGACTTGGTAAAGTCATCCAACCTCGTAAGGTTTGCACCTAAAATCATGGGCGTGCGCGCGATTGCCCAAAGCGTAAACTGTGTTCGCTGCTCATCCTGGGTCAGGGCCGACTGACGTGCTTTACCCCACCCCGGTTCAGGACCCAGATATCCCCACGGCAGCATGTCCGCATCAGGCCAGTTACCGGGCTTTGCATACGGAGCCCATTTGGCAAGATTGTCGAACGCCGACAGTAAGCCATTGGGCCACTTCTGCCCAGGAAATTCCCAGCCATCCCAGATATCATCAGCAATACGCCACATCTGCGCATGCTCCCCGATCTCCGCAGCATGATCTAACTGCGTCGGTCCAGGCGAAAGACTCAGCACGATTGGACGGCCTGTTGTTTTGATAGCCTCAGAGATCATTCGAATTTCATCTGCTTTGTAAGGATGGTCCGCAATGCAATCCACCTTGATGAAATCCACGCCCCAACCCGCATAAAGACCAATGAGTGAGTCGTAATAAGCCTTGCCTGCGGCGTTATCTTTCACGCCGTAGTTATCTGGATTCCAGGGGCATGTATCCGACGTGTCCGCGGCATCCGTAGCGTGGAAGCTGGTGCCAAGAATCGCCAGATTCTCGTTCACCGCCCGCTTGGGAATTCCGCGGATGATATGAATTCCAAACTTAAGTCCCAGCGAATGGGTGTAATCGGCAATTGTTTTAAACCCTGCGCCTGAGTGCATTCCATCCCCCGCAGCAGAAGGGAAGCGGTTGGTTGCAGGCGTCACCCGTCCATAGGCGTCAATGCTGTATTTCAGCGTCTCCGGCTTATCCGCATTCTGAGGATTCTCCAGAAACCAACCCTCATCGATCACCGCATACTTCCAGCCATAATCCTTGTATTGCGCCAACACCTGCGCATTAGCCTTGAACTGATCTTCATTAATCGTGAGGCCATAAGCATCCCAGCTATTCCACCCCATCGGCGGAGTTGCAGCAACGTCAGCAGTAGACACCATCGATTGCGCTGATTCGGCGATCGCTATCTGGCCAGTGGTTACCATACCAAACAGCACGAAATTTAACGTAGCAACAAGGAACCTTCGCAGCATGAGAAATCGTATACCACAATCACCGCTTTCCTCGATTGCCGCCCTTCAAACTCTCTGAAGACGCGCCCTGCGGCTGGTACTCTGTACTCTGGAGAGGTCTTCGATGCGCATCCAGCAGTTCCTCCGGGCAGCCGCCGTAGCTCTGGTCATTTTCTGTACAGCAGCCGGATCGGCGATTGCACAGAATCCGCTCCCGGTTATACACGTTGACCACGGCCCCAACTCTGCCCAGGCGCAGAGGGCCCACTACGTGGTACTGGTTTCGCTGGACGGATTTCGCTGGGACTATGCCAAGAAATATGGCGCTACAAACCTCCTCGCTCTTGGAAAACAAGGCGTCTGGGCTCCCGCAGGCATGTTGCCCAGCTATCCATCGCTGACCTTCCCAAATCACTACGCCATCGTCACCGGCCTTTATCCAGAACACAACGGTCTGGTAGCGAACTACTTCTACGACGCAACCAAAGACGCCCGATACACCCTTAGTGACTCAAAGGCAGTAACGGACGGCAACTGGTACAGCGGAGTTCCGCTCTGGTCTCTGGCCGAGAGTCAGGGAATGCGTACCGCTTGTCTTTTCTGGCCCGGATCAGAAGCCGAAATAGCAGGCCAGCGCCCCACCGACTATCTCAAATTCGACGACAAAGTAGACGAGAACTCCCGCATCGACCAGGTCCTCACTTGGCTTAAAGAACCAGAGACGACCCGTCCCCACTTCATCACGGTTTACTACTCTGACGTAGACCATGCCGGACATGAGTTCGGCCCTGACGCTCCCCAAACCAAAGAGGCCGTCGTCAGACTCGACGCGCTCGTCGGCAAACTCCACAAGGATCTAGACGCCACCGGCCTGTCAATAGATCTGGTGGTCGTCAGCGATCACGGAATGGCCAAGATTCAAGGCCCGTGGGTCACGCTCGATCAATTTGCCGACCTCAAAGGCTTCGATACCGCAGGACCTCTGCTCTACTCCAAGAGCGAAGAAGACCGCGTTCGCGTCTATAACGCATTGAAGAAGGCTTCTGAGAAATTCCAGGCATACCGGTTGAAAGACGTGCCCGCAGATCTGAATTACAACGAAAACCCACGAGAAGGCGATCCCGTGATCGTGCCGACCGGTCCCTACGCAATTCGCGCCCACGCACCTGAAGAAGGCAAACCAGATCATCCGCCCATCGCCGGTCAGCACGGCTTCGATCCGCACACCATGCCGGAGATGAAAGCAAGTTTTTTTGCCGCTGGACCAGATATCGTTCATGCAAAAACCGTCGCGCCGTTTGAAAATGTGAACATCTATCCGTGGATCGCACATATCCTCGGTCTGAATGCACCAAAGTCCGATGGCAAGCTAAGCATTCTAGCCGGAACTCTCCGCGACAACGGCGATACCAGCGACTCTACAAAATGAAACCAAATATAGTTTTGAAACAGTCTTAGTCTAAGTAACGTGAAACAGGCAATTGCAAGGAGTAGGAAACGTTTGAGTATAGGGGAAGTCAATATCGTCTTGGGAATCGACGGCGGCGGCACGAACACCCGCGCAGTCATCGCAAAAGGAAATATCGTCCTGGGCCGTGCACAAGGCGGATCCATCAAACGTCTGCGCGTTGGAGCGGAAGCTGCCGAAGCTAATCTGCGTGCTCTGCTGAATGATGTCTTCGCGGCTTCCGATGTAACCAGGGTCGACGCCGCGTCCGCCGGGATCGCCAGTGCATCCATGCCTGGAGTTACCGACTGGATTACTGCGGTCTTCGAAGACGTGGGAATCAGCAACTCGGAGGTCGTCGGAGACGAAGTCATCGCGCTCGATGCCGCTGTTCACGGTGGCCCCGGAATACTGCAGATCGCCGGTACCGGCTCCAATTGCTTCGGAAGAACCGCTGACGGCGCACGCGAACACGCAGGCGGATACAGTTCCACCCTCGGAGACGAAGGCTCAGGCTTCTGGATTGGCCTCAACGGTGTTCGCCAGGCTCTACGCGCTCACGATCACGGCGAACCGTGCACCATCCTCCAGCGGGTAGCCGCCGAGTGGGGCACTAACACCCTTGAAGAACTCGTGAATATGGGCAATCTTGTCCCCGGGCCGGATTTCTCCGCGCTGGCCCCACTCATGTCCGCCGCCGCTGAAGATGGAGACCCGGTCGCAGTCCGCGTTCTGCATCAGGCTGCCGCCGACCTGGCCGACTTTGTCCTGCTTGTGCGTAGTAAACTCCGGCTGCGCCACGGCATCACCGAAGAAGTCCCCGTAGCCTTCACCGGCAGCGTGCTTGAAAAGATGGGTATAGTCCGCGTGCGATTTACAGAAATCTTGAAAGAAGCCGTGCCAGATTTGCCCGTCGCCCAGCAAGGCGTAGTAGCCGTAGAAGGCGCATTGTGGCGCGCCCATCGCCTCGCAGGCAGCCTGGTCAGAGTCTAAGCCGTGCTC
>Ga0302140_10001895_pt1 | contig 27358 bp, 24 predicted proteins | sample I_Bog_E1_1_FD_202095 | JGI IMG/M metagenome (GOLD analysis project Ga0302140, IMG submission 202095) | Peat permafrost microbial communities from Stordalen Mire near Abisko, Sweden - I_Bog_E1_1 | ecosystem: Environmental > Terrestrial > Soil > Wetlands > Peat | place: Sweden: Abisko, Stordalen... | reverse complement strand
TCGCGCCCTGTGTCTCGCGGTCGGCGTTACCCCCGATGACATGATGCTCCAGGCCGTCGGCGCGGCCACAGATCCCGCCAGCGGCGGACGCCAGATGCCCACTCATTGGAGCAGCCGTCCCCTGCACATCGTCAGCACATCGTCCTCGACGACCACCCAGTTGCTCCATGCCGTCGGCTGTGCCGAGGCAGGACGCTACTTCGCCCATCATCCTGAAGCCGCCGCCAAAGCCGACGGCGACTATCGCGCCTTTCACGACGTCACCTTCAAGGCTGATGAAGTCGTCTTCACCAGCCTCGGCGAAGGCTCCACCTCGCAAGGCGAATTCTGGGAAGCCCTCAACACCGCCTCCAACCAGAAGCTGCCCGTCATCTTCTGCGTTGAAGACAACGGCTACGCCATCAGCGTTCCCGTCGAGGTCAACACGCCCGGCGGCAACATCTCCCGCCTCGTCGCCAACTTTCCCAACTTCTTTTTCGCTGAGGTAGACGGCACCGACCCCGAAGCCTGCCTGCGTGCCTTCCAGGCCGCTGCCGAGCATTGCCGCGCCCGCAAAGGTCCCGCATTCGTCCACGGTCACGTCGTCCGGCCTTACTCGCATTCACTCTCCGACGACGACAAGCTCTATCGCGCCAACGCCGAGCGCGAAGCCGACAGCATGAGGGACCCGCTCGTCCGCTGGCAGATGCGCCTGCTGCGCGAAAACATCCTCACCGCCGAACAGATCAACGAGCTTGAACAATCCATCGATCGCGAAACTTCCGAAGCCGCCGATCGCGCTCTCGAAGCCCCGCTGCCTGAGATCTCCAGCATCAGTCAACACGTTTACTCTGAAGACCTCGACCCCACCAGCTCAAAGTTTGCCTCCGAACAGCCCGGCCAGCCCGGCGCCGCGCCCGGCAAGTCCGCCAGTTCCAAAGGCGCAGCTCCTCGCACCATGGCCGACCTCATCAACGCCTGCCTCCACGATGAAATGCGCCGCGATCCGCGCATCGTCGTCTATGGCGAAGATGTAGCCGACGCCAGCCGCGCCGCCGCGCTCGCTGAAGTCAAAGGCAAGGGCGGCGTCTTTAAACTTACTCACGGCTTGCAATCTGAATTCGGCTCCGAGCGTGTCTTCAATTCGCCCCTCGCCGAGGCCAACATCGTCGGCCGGGCTGTCGGTTATGCCGTACGCGGCATGAAGCCCGTCGTCGAAATTCAGTTCTTCGACTACATCTGGCCCGCCGTCCACCAGATCCACAACGAACTCGCCCTCATGCGCTGGCGCTCCAACGGCGCTTGGGCCGCGCCCGCCGTCATCCGTGTGCCCATCGGCGGCTACCTCACCGGCGGCTCCATCTATCACTCGCAATCTGGCGAGAGCATCTTCACCCACATCCCCGGCCTGCGCGTGGTTTTCCCGTCCAACGCCCTCGATGCCAACGGCCTTCTACGCACCGCCATTCGCTGCGACGACCCGGTTCTGTTTCTTGAACACAAGCGCCTCTATCGCGAAACCTACGGTCGCGCACCCTATCCCGGCCCCGACTTCGCCATTCCCTTTGGCAAAGCCCGCATCGTCCGCCCCGGCAAGCACATCACCCTCGTCACCTATGGCGCCATCGTTCCACGCGCCATGCAGGCCGCCGAGTTAGCTCACCGCCAGCACGGCATCGACGTTGAAATCCTCGATCTCCGCACCCTCAGCCCCTACGACTGGGAAGCCATCGCCACCTCGGTCCGCAAAACCAGCCGCGTCATCATGGCTCATGAAGACATGCTGAGCTGGGGCTACGGCGCAGAAATCGCCGCCCGCATCGCCGACGACCTCTTCGACGACCTCGACGCCCCCGTCAAGCGCATCGGCTCCATGGACACCTTCGTCGCCTACCAGCCCATCCTCGAAGACGCCATCCTGCCCCAACCCGACACCATCCTCAAAGCCATCGTCGATCTCAAAGCCTATTAGGCTTTGAGCACGGCAGGCAGCCCTTTCATCCCGCTATCGAAGACCGCTATCGGTGACTGATATCGAAGACTGACTTCGAAGACTGATATCGGCGAATGATATCGAAGACTGTGCCCCATTCATCGCGGCTTTATCGCGATGAGTGGGTCTTCGGCAAGGTCTTTACGGAGTTACGATATGCCCTACGGCCTCAAGCGGTTCCAGAACGCCGAAGCCCTTCACTTCATTACCTTCAGTTGCTTCCACCGTCTTCCGTTTCTTGAAGCGCCGGCACCCAAGGAAACGTTTGAGGTCGTTCTCGAACAGACTCGGTCCCGTCACCAGGCCCGCGTCTATGCTTACGTCCTGATGCCTGAACATATCCACTTGCTCATCAACGAGCCGCCGCTCATCCTCCTGGCGCAATTCCTGAAGGCCCTCAAGCAAATCACTTCACGCAAATTGCGAGGCCGGGTGCCCCATCCTTCGCGTTCTTTGCGAAGGGTGGGATAGCACGAACCCCACCTTCATCCCGTCCGGCCTCTCGCCATTACCCCTTCGCATTCCATCCCAACCTCCTCCACCCGCACCCAGATACAATGTTGTGATGGAGCCGCACATCCAGCCAGACCAAACCAGCGAGCCTCCGCGTCCGAAGGCGGTTCACCCCGCATGAAGCCACAATTTCGCCTCCTGCGCTACGGCCTGCCCTTCACACTGCAATGGCTCCCCGGCGTGCTCTTGCTGGCCATGGTCGGCATCCTCGACACCTTTCGCACGCTCCTGTTCCAGCCCATCTTCGACAAGGTCCTGCGCCCCGACGCCCCCGAAGGCCCCATCATCCTCGGCCTTACCAACAGCCCCTGGCACTTCGACCTGAGGAGCATCATCCCGCCGTTCCTGCACATGCACAACGCATGGAACGTCGTCGCTTTCTCGCTGGTCATGTCAACCCTGCTCAAGGGCCTCTGCGACTACGCCGGAACCTACCTCGTCAATTACGCCGGCTTCGGCCTGATCACCGACCTGCGCAATCACCTTTATGAAGCCACCCTGCGCCGCTCCTCCAGCTTCTTTCACAAGCACGCCACCGGCACCATTCTCTCCACGCTCATCAATGATGTAGACCGCGTCCAGGTTGCCGTCAGCTCCGTCATCGGCGAGTTCCTGCAGCAGTTCTTCACCTTTGTCGTGGGCTTGGTCTTCGTCATCCGTCTCGGCGGCCACTTAGCTTGGGCGCTTCTGTTTTTCATTCCCGTCGTCGTGACATCCTCGCGCAAAATCGGCAGGGAAGTCCGCACCCGCACCCGCAGCGGCCAGGACAAGCTCGCCGAAATTCAAAACATCCTCCACGAAACCGTCACCGGCAATCGCATCGTCAAAGCCTTCAACACCGAGCTCTGGGAAGTCCTTCGCTTCAAAAAAGCCGCTGGCCGCCTGTTCCGCGCCAATCTCCGCAGCGTGCGCATTCAGTCCATCAGCTCGCCGCTTATGGACACCATCGGCGCCATCGCCATCGCCCTGCTGCTCTTGATCGGCCGCAACGAAATCCTCCATGGCCGCATGACCATGGGCCTCTTCGGAACCTTCATCATTCTTCTCTTCAAGCTCTACGATCCGGTCCGCAAGTTCGCTTATTTCTACAACAGTTTCCAGCAGGCCATGGGCGCGTCTTCATCGATCTTCGGCTTCTTCGACGTGCAAGACGATGTGAAAGAAAAACCGCGCGCCGCCACTCTCAAGACCTTCAACTCCATGGTCAGCTTTGAGAATGTAGGCTTCTCCTACTCCACAGAGGAAGGCGAACACCAGATCCTCCACAACGTCGACCTCCAGGTCCGCGCCGGTGAAGTTCTCGCCCTCGTTGGCCCCAGCGGCGCCGGCAAATCGACCCTCGTCAACCTCATTCCGCGCTTCTTCGACGTCACCTCCGGCCGCATCCTCATCGATGGCCACGACCTCCGCGATGTGACTCTATCCTCGCTGCGTCGCCAGGTCGCCCAAGTCACGCAAGAGACCATCCTCTTCAACGACACGGTGCGCAACAACATCGCCTACGGCCAGCCCGATGTGAAGAGGGAAGTCGTCGAAGAAGCCGCCCGCAACGCTCTCGCCCACGACTTCATTCAGCGCATGCCGCAAGGCTACGACACCGTCCTCGGCGAAAAAGGTTTCCGTCTCTCCGGCGGCGAACGTCAGCGCATCGCCATTGCCCGCGCCATCCTCAAAAACGCGCCCATCCTCATCCTCGATGAAGCCACCTCCGCGCTCGATGCCGAAAGCGAATCGTTAGTCCAGGCCGCTCTCGGCAACCTCGTCCAAGGCCGCACCGTCGTCGTCATCGCCCATCGCCTCGGCACCATTCGCCGCGCCAACCGCATCGCCGTCCTTGAAGAAGGACGCATCACCGCCATCGGGCCCCACGAAGAACTGCTCACGACCTCACCCACTTATCAGCGTCTTTATCAACTGCAGTTCATGGACGTGCCCGAACCGCGCGGTCTGGATTTGCTCGACCCAGCCACCGATTCGCCGCTCCTCGAACCAGCGCTCTTGAAAGAGCCACAGGAATAGTCGCACATGCCGATTTACTCAATGACAGGGTTCGCCCGTATTCAGGTTCGCGTCCACGATCAGTTCAGCTACACACTTAGTCTCAAGAGTGTCAATCATCGTTTTCTCGATGTCCAACTTCGTCTCCCCAACGGCCTCGATGAACTCGAAATCGAGCTTCGCCGCGCCCTCAAGGAACATCTCGTTCGCGGCCACGTTGAACTCACCCTTCAGGTCGATCGCACCACCCAGCAAACCGTCGGCTACAACCACGAGTTAGTCGCCAATTACCTTGCAGCCTTTAACGCGCTTCGTGAAGAACATGGTCTCAGCGGACAGCCCGATCTCAACGCGATCCTTACTCTCAACGGCGCTCTCCAAAGCGACAAACGCGCCGGTGGCGAAGAAGATACAACCGCACTCGTCGCCAGTGTCCAAAAGGAAATCGGCCCACTCCTCGAGCAGTTGAAAATCATGCGTGCCCGCGAAGGCGACGACCTCGCGACTATTCTTCACGCCTCGCTCGATCGCCTTGCCGAAGCCGTCGACGGCGTCGCCCAGTTGCGTCCCGAGGTTGAACAGCGCTATCAGGAGCGCCTCACCCTGCGCCTCACCGCCGCCACCGGTCCCGAGTTCAATCGCCAGCGCCTGCTTGAAGAGGTCGCTGTCCTCGTCGACCGCAGCGACATCGCCGAAGAGATCGCCCGCATGAACACTCACATCGGCCACTTCCGCGAGTTGTTATCTTCGACCGGCGAAGTCGGCAAGAAACTCGACTTCCTCCTTCAGGAAATGAATCGCGAAGCCAACACGCTGCTCTCGAAGACCGGCGGCGTCGGCGGCAAAGGCACCCGCATCACCGAACTAGGATTAGCCATGAAAGCCGAAATCGAAAAAGCCCGCGAACAAATCCAAAACGTCGAGTAAGCGGTATGCATACGATGGGGAAGAGAATCGACGGTTCTGCGCAATGAAGACGGAGTAGATTGTGAGCAACGGCGCCAACTCAGCCTTCGATTCCAAGTCGGCTTACACGTACGACGCGATGCCCATGGTTATGACGCGTGTGACCGCGTGTCGCATGAGCGCAGCGTCCAGCCCGCCGTCAAATTCTACCGGCAAAGAACGGGATGCCGAATCCGGCAACGACTACTTCGGGGCTAGGTACTATGCAAGCTCGATGGGGAGATGGCTCTCTCCAGATCGTCTGAACTTGACTGATGATCGGGTGCTCAATCCTGCCAACACATTGAACAAGTATGTGTACGGCGGAAACAATCCACTCAAATATACCGATCCTGATGGCAAGGACATCACTGTGTTCTATGAGAGTCCTTCTGGCCCAACGAGCCCAGGTCACATCATGTTTGTCGCGACGAACGAACGGACTGGCGATGCCGCTGCGATGAGTTTCGGTCCTGTGCATGACTCGGAATATGGATTTACGCCGCTTGGCAGTCCGGTGAACAGTACGAAATCCTTCGGTTCCTCAATGACGACAGACGAAATTCGTCAGAACTTTTCCTCTCTCACAATTCAAACGAGCCCAGAGGACGGTCAGGAAGTCATCAATTTCATCCGTCAGATGTCCACATCAACTACTCCGTACTCGCTTTACAACACGAACTGTACAACCGTGTGCCGCGAGGCCCTGAAGGTCATCGGTTTGCTGCCCAAGAACAACAAGAACTGGACGCCAACGGGGTTGTGGACGAACCTCTTTGGCCGATACGCCAATCCCTATTGGCAAAACAACTTCGGATGGGAATTACATCAGCCTGGACGGAACTACGGACAACCGCGCGGGAACTATAACGAGTTCGATCTACTGCAACTTCTCTGGAAGCCTGATAACAGTAGCGTGACGACGACGCAAGGCCCAGCTACTCCGTGCGGAGGAAGCACAGGGAATCCGTGTCCCAAATGAAACAGACGCGAAGACTCTGAGAAAGAGAGGCGATGATGGATGCAGCGGTGTCAGAGCCAGATCAAAATGAGGAGCACCGAGGGCAATTCCGACTCCGTGCATACTGGGTTGCATCGGCCTTAGGAACAGTGGTTTTCCTACTGTTCGTATACGTGATGATGATGGTTCCGGGAGTTCCGGCTCCTCAGAAAATCTGGATGCTGTCGATAGCCGGGGGCTTGCTGGTTGTGCCACTTGGGATAGGCATCTGGAAGTTCGGAACGTTGGATGCCCCGATCATGGTTAGGCCGCTCGGCCCGGTTGTATGGGTGCTCCTGTTGCTTGAACTCGGGGTATGCGTTCTCGGCATCTTCCAGGTAATCGCTGCACCATATCGCTGACGAGCGGCGTACTAGCGTCTGCGGCTCCTTCCGGCAGCCGTGGCACGACCAGCAGAAGACCACGGTGCTTTGCACCGGCAGGGGTAGGACACGTCACCCCGCGCGGGATGCCGTATAGCAACCTGAAGTTGCTATATGGGCGGGTGGCCCACCCTTAAATAACCACAACTGATTGGGTGCCCCATCCTTCCGCAGTTTTATCGCGGAAGGGTGGGATACCACCACTCTCGACCGACAGCCCGGCGTAAAATCTTTCCATCATGCCCAAGGGCCTCGTTCGTTACCAGCAGTGCGGCTGTTTTCACTTCCTGACCTTCAGTTGTTATCGCAGGCAGGCGCTGTTGACGAGGGACGGAGCCTACACCGTCTTCGAGCGTCAGCTTGAGATAATCCGGAAGAAATACGGCTTCGTAATTGCGGGATATGTTCTGATGCCGGAACATGTTCACCTCCTGGTCGGTGAACCGCGTCAGTCTTCGCTCTCGGTCGTGCTTCAGGTGTTGAAGCAGCAGACCTCTCGCAAGTTGAAGCAGCGTAGTGAAGTTCAGTTCTGGCAGTCGCGGTACTACGATTTCAACGTGCATACCGAGGAGAAGCGTGTCGAGAAACTTCGTTATATGCATCGCAACCCGGTCAAGCGCGGATTGGTCGAGAAGCCGGAGCAATGGCAATGGTCGAGCTTCCGCCATTACGCGACCGGGGAATTTGGCGCAATCGAGATCGAGTCGCAGTGGACCGCGCACAGGAGGGAAGCAGAGACGGCCCGACCGGTGTGGGCGGACGGCTAACTTAGATAACGACAACTGATTGGGTGCAGGTACCTCATCCATCGGACGTCTTTGTTTTTGTCCGATGAATGGGAACGCCGGGTGCCCCACTTATCGAGCGTCTTTTGCTCGATGGGTGGGAGACCACAAAGGCTTACCGTCGACCGTCGGTTCTTGGCTTCTTCCATTCTTGTTTCCTTTTAGTCTGCCACCGGCACCGCCGACCCACGGCTGAACGAAACGGGTGCCCCATGTCTGGATTCTCAGACATGGGATAGCAGGCCTGCCCGGCCATCGGAGCGGCGTTTACTTATCACGAGGGCCGCAAGTGGCGAATCCGTCGTCACGTCAAAGTTCCTGTAACTGCTCTCATCCGGAGCACAACACCCCAACGCCTCGCTTGCCGAAAATATCCCCAATCCCTCGCACAATGAATCCGTAAGGCGTTTCGCTCTCGAACCCATGACCGGGTGTCCCTGATCTCGCTTTTGAGATCAGGGATTTGAATAACCCCCACCCCCCCTGGGGTCCGGAATTGCCCATTCTCTGCTCTAAATCAATAAAATCCGCTAGCTAATTGCTCTAAAATGGCTGAAAAACCTGTAAATCTTTACAAAATGCTGCAGAATTCACGCAAAAAACCGCAAAATCTTGTCTTTTTGAGTGCTTCACCGACCGCGCACAAGTCTCAACTGGATATACCCGCTCCGGTTTCGCTCTTACGTTACTCTCGGTATCCCCGCCCTCTAGCCGGACAGATTACGATAAGAGTGTCATCCCCGTTCGTAAGGAAAAAAGTGGCAGGCATTCTCTTTATCATTTCGGCGCCCTCCGGCTCAGGCAAAAGCACCCTCGTCAGCGAACTCCGCAAGCAGGTCAGCGGCGTCGATTTCTCCATCTCCTGGACCACGCGCGCCCCGCGCGGCTCTGAGGAACACGGCCGCGAGTACTACTTCACCACCCGCGCCGAATTCGAACGCATGATAGCCGAGGGCCAGTTTCTCGAACACGCCGAGGTTTTCGGCCAGTACTACGGCACCTGCCGCCAATCCCTCGACGACGCCCGCAAAGACGGCCACGACCTGCTCCTCGACATCGACGTCCAGGGAGCCGCGCAAGTCCGCAAGTCCATGCCCGAGGCCGTCAGCATCTTCGTGCTTCCGCCCAATCCCAAAGTCCTCCGCACCCGCCTCCGCAATCGCAGCCGCGCCGAGGGCCAGGTCAACGAGTCTGAACTCTACCGCCGCCTCAGCGAGGCCAGCAGCGAGATTGAGAATTATCGCCAATACAGCTATATTCTCGTAAACGATATTCTCGATCGCGCCGTCGCCCAACTTGAAGCCATCGTGCTGGCTGAGAGATACTACCGGAACAGCGAACCGATCGCCTATCGCTCGCGCCGTGTGCTTGAAGTCGCCGCGGCCTGTCGCCAATCCAATTCGCAGGAGCGGCTTAAACCCGTGCTCGAAGCTTTTGGAATCGGGTTTCCCCGAGACCAGCAGCAATTCAACTTTGACGAGGACCACGATGAAGATTGAAACCCAATTCGACTCGAATTATCGCAAGGTTTTAGTAGCCGCCCGCCGCGCCCGCCAAATCCAGAGCGGCTCCCGCGCCCTGGTTGCAAGCTCTTCCACAAAAGCTTGCCGCATCGCCCAGGACGAAGTCGAAGCCGGCAAGATCGCCTACGTAAAAAAAGATGTCCCCGTCGTGAAACCGCTCGTTGACGCCGGCGGCATCCCCATCATCGCCACACACGTCTAGACCAATCGCGCTGTCCAGTTAATCGGCCTCGCCGCAGGCCCGGCGCAGCTCCGTCTGCTCGCGTCTTACACAGTTTCCGGATGTCTTACACCAAAATCTGCTTGTCTTACATCGGATTGCACGTGTCTTACATCAGTCGCTGCGCATCCACATCGACCGTCAGGCTCTTGCGCGGAACCCCAGCCGTTTCCGCATGCGCCAGCATCCCCCGCAACGCCGCATTCAGCGCCTTTCGCGATACCGCCTTCAGTATCAGGTGAAAACGGTAAATCCCCTTGATGCGCGCAATCGGCGCCGTGCACGGCCCCAGCACCCGAACCCCCTCCGGCGCCGCCTTCTGAAACCACTTTCCCAGTACCGCCGACCATCCCGCCGCTTCTTCCAACTTTCCTGATTGCACCAGCACATTGGCGATCACGCCAAACGGCGGATAGTGCATCCAACGCCGATACTTCAACTCCCGCTCCACAAACGTCGTGTAATCATGCGTTTGCGCCGCCAAAATTGCATAATGGTCGGGGTAGTATGTCTGCACCACTACCCTCCCTGGCAACTCGCCCCGTCCCGCCCGTCCCGAAACCTGCGTCATCAGTTGAAACACCCGTTCCGCCGCTCTGAAATCGGGCATCGACAGCGCATGATCGCACCCCACCACGCCCACAAGGGTAATGCCGTGAATATCATGTCCCTTGGCTATCATCTGCGTTCCCACCAGCAGATTGATCTCCCCTGAATGCAGCCGCGCCAGCAGCCGTTCCAGGTCATAGCGGCCGCGCACCGTGTCGCGATCCATCCGCCCAATCCGTGCCGCCGGGAAAATCTCCGCCAGCCGCTCCTCACCCTGCTCCGAACCCGCCCCAAGGTAGTACAAATGTTGGCTATCGCACTTCGGGCACCGCGCCGGGACCGAGCGCGTATACCCGCAATAATGGCACTCCATGCGCTGCCCCTCGCGCGCAACCCCATCCTCCGCCGGCGGTTTATGGTGCGTCAGCGCAATGGCGCAATTCTGGCATTCCAGCTTTTCCCCGCACGCCCGGCACATCACAGCAAACGAATAACCCCGCCGATTCAGCAGGATAAGCGCCTGTTCGCCCCGATCCAGCGCGCCTTGCGTCTGCTCCACCAGGGCCCGCGAAAACAAATTCTCCTTGCCCGTCTCCTGGAATTCCAGCCGCATGTCGATCAACTTAACCTCAGGCAGCGGCCGGTTATTCACTCGCTCCCGCATCGCCAGCCGCGTGTAGCGTTCCTGCTCCGAATTCTGCCAGCTCTCAAGCGAAGGCGTTGCCGAGCCCAGCACCACCACCGCCCCCGCCAGCTTGGCCCGCATCACGGCCACATCTCGCGCGTTATACCGCGGCGTTTCCTCCTGCTTATAGCTCTGGTCGTGCTCCTCGTCCACCAGAATCAAACCCAAATTCGGTGCCGGCGCAAAAATTGCCGACCGCGTTCCCACAATGATCGGCGCCTCGCCGCGCCTGATCCGCCGCCACTGCTCGCTGCGTTCCTCCGGCGTCAGCGCGGAGTGCAACAGCGCCACCTTCGCCCCAAAAGCAGCGTCCAGCAGCCCCGCCGTCTGCGGCGTTAATCCAATCTCCGGCACCAGCAAAATCGAAGCCATCCCCCGATCGAGCGCCCTCTGCATGGCCGCCAGATACACCGCCGTCTTTCCCGACCCCGTCACCCCATGCAGCAAAAACGGCTTAAACCCTCCCAGCGCCGACGCCACTGAAGCCAGCGCCTCCGTCTGCGTTTCATTCAAGCGAAACGGCTCTGCCGTAGACTCGATTCCACCCAGCCGAAACGCCGCCGCCCGCTCCTCAATCCGCACCAGCCCGCGCTTGACAAGAGTCTGTAAGGTAGACGAAGGCAGCTCCTTGCGCCGCAGTTCCGTCAGCGCCATCTCCCCACCGCATGCCGCCAACTCCGCCAAAATAGCCTGCTGTTTCTCCGTCAGCGCCGGTAGCCGCGTCTCTGGAATCAGCACCGCAAACCGTTCCAACCTGCGCGCATCCCGTTCCATCGCCGTGGTTTCTCGCGCAATCCACTTCTTGCGCAGCATCCCCGCCAGCACCGGTAAGCTGGCCGCCGTGGCCGTGCGCAGCGTCGACACCTTTACCGGCTCGCCCTCCGCCAACCGCTCCAGCACCCGGTGCTCCATGTCCTGGTTTTCGCTTGAAACTTTCGCCTGCCGCCGGCTCTTTCGATCCCCATCCAGAGAGCCCGCCAGCACGTCCCGCCCCAGGTCTGTAATGCGGTAGTAAAGAGTGCGCCGCACCTCGGCCATCAGCGGCAGCATCCCCCGCAGCACCTCGCCCAGCGGAGCCAGGTAGTATTGCGCCATCCACTCCGCCAGCGAAACCAGCCCCTCGCTGAGCAGCGGACCCGCCTCATCATCCTGATCCAGCACAGCCTCCAGGCGCTTGGTTTCAAAATCAATCGGTGCCTTATCGCTAAGCGCCGTCACCACGCCAATCAGCTTTTGGCTCCCAAACGGCACAATCACGCGCGCCCCACGCCTTGGCCGTTGCCCCGGCCCTATCGCATAGGTAAACGTGCGATCGAGAGGAACAGGCAGCGCGACTTCGCAGTAACTGTGCATGAGAGGCAACTTCCAGTGTATGAGATGGCTCCGCCATCGATTCGCCGTCGGCAGCAAACAAAAGCGTCTCGTCCTCGCCCCAACCACGAGCAAAAACCTGCCCCCGCGCAGTACAATTCATTGCTGATGACACCCAAAGACGCCGAGCCCTCCACGACACCCAAGAAAGCCCTGACCCCCTCCGCTTCGCCCGCCAAGGGGCCGATTACGCTCGCCATTGATATTGGCGGCTCGGGCCTCAAGGCTATGCTGATCGACTCGGCCGGCGCTCCCGTTAGCGAGCGCGAACGCGTGCCCACGCCCGACGTTCCCACCCCCAAGGCCGTGCTTGCGGGTCTCGATGAACTGCAAAAGCTTTTGCCCAAATATGATCGCGTTTCGGTTGGCTTTCCCGGCGTGATTAAGCGCGGTTCAATCTATACCGCGGTCAACCTAAGCCCTGCCTGGGTCGGCTTTGCCATGCAGCAGGAACTCGAAAAGCTCTGGAAGAAGCCCGTGCGCGTGGCCAACGACGCCGCCGTGCAGGGCTATGGCGCCATAAAGGGCGAAGGCGTCGAATTGACCCTAACCCTCGGCACCGGCATGGGATCGGCCCTCTTCACCGACGGCCATCTTTGCCCCGGTCTCGAACTCGGCCATCACCCTTGGAAAAAGCACACCTACGAGGACTACCTGGGCCGTCGCGGACTCGACAAATACGGCAAGCAGAAATGGAACGAAAACCTCCAGGAAGCGATCGCCCAGACGGCCCACACCTTCAACTGGGATCAGCTTTACATCGGTGGCGGCAACACTAAAAAGATGGACTTTGAGCCCGGCAAAAACGTCCACATCGTCTCCAACGAAACCGGTCTGCTCGGCGGCGTTGCCTTGTGGAAAGATCAGCCTAAGTCGCAAGGTTAAGTCCGCTCAACTTGCTTGGCTCATCACAATTACGAAGCGATCAAACCGGCATGCGCGGCTACGACCTGCCATGTCTTTTGTGGTGAACGCGCCCATACCCGCGTGAAGCGGAAATCTCCGTTTGCAGGAGCGCCGCCGTACGTTCCGGAGAGCTGCATGCGGACCGTTACCACCGCTATGTCAACCCAGACTCTGACCTGTTGCTCTGCAGGATCCAAATTTGCAACTCTAAGCATCCCCGAACGATACGCACCGAGATCGTCGTCTTTGCCGAGCACTTGCCCAAGATGATTGGTGAAAATCAGTTCCGGAGATAGAAGCTCGTTTAGAGCTGCAACGTCGGAACTGAGCATGGCCGTTCTAAGCCGGTCTTCCATTTGCATGATTTGTTCCCGCGTGAGACTATCCATGAACCTCCTCACCGCCCAATTTCTACTCAAAAGCGGGCCACAAACGATTGATTTTCACCCGAAATGCGATCACTTTTCGCTGTTTTTGGAACAAAAATCAGGTTGAAAAGCGCCTCTAAACCTTGGCTGGCGCCTTCAGACCCAGCTCCCGCATCGCGATTTGCAAGTCGGCCCAGGCCTCTTTCTTCTGCCGCGGATCGCGCAAAAGAAATGCTGGATGGTAGGTCACAATCAGCTTGGTTTCACGGAAAGAATGCACCCGTCCCCGCAATCCAGCCAGCGGCTGACGTTGGCCCAGCAGATAGGTTGCAGCCGTAGCTCCAAGTGCTACAAGCACTTCCGGGCGAACCACGTCGATCTGGCGAAACAGGAACGGCGAGCAGGTATTGGCTTCGTCGGGCTCCGGCGTGCGATTGCTGGGCGGCCGGCACTTAACCACATTGGCGATGTAGACTTCCTCGCGCTTCAGCCCCATGGCGCCAATCATGTTGTTCAGCAGTTGACCCGCACGTCCCACAAAAGGAAGGCCTTGCGCGTCTTCGTCGGCCCCCGGCCCTTCTCCGACAAACATCAGCCGCGCGTTAGGCGACCCGTCGCCAAAGACCAATTTGTTGCGGCCGGTGTGAAGCGCGCAGCGGGTACAGTCCCCGATGTCTTCACGAATCACTTGAAGAGCTGCAGCGCGGTCGGCAGGTGCGATGAGGTTGGCAATCTGGGGCGGGGCACTAATGCTCTTGCGGGGTGGAATGTCTTGCTCCTGTAGGGAAAGAATTGTCTGGTTTTCGTCCGCCAAATGTGCGACTTGCGGAGTTGGCTGGACCGCCTGCGCGGGCGCTGGTTCTTCGACGGAAGCGGCCAGTTTCTCGAGCAAAGCCGGATCGACCGGGCGACGATAAAATTCGGTCAGTCCCAGGTCCCGATAGAAACGGATGCGGGCTGCGAGAGCTTGCTGAGTGGCTGGGTCGAACGCTGGCACGGTCGCGTCTACTCCACGATCAACTGCCGGCGCGGTGGAACGGCAGACTGGCTCAGAATCTTATCCTGATTCGAGAGGCCATCCTGCGTGGACAAGCCGTCGAGTTCAACCACCATCGACCGCGGTCTGCGCAGGGTGACAATCTCATCGAGTATGCGGTCGGCGAGCTTGCGCTTCGGCATCTCCGGCAGCTCGATGGCGGTCGTGAGGGTGAGAAAAGTGGCAGCGTTGAGATCCGAGTCGATGCCCACGCCCTCGCTGGCTACATCATTGACGACAATGGCGTCCGCGCCCTTGCGCAGCAGCTTGGCGCGGCCGTTTTCCATGCGGTTTTCGGTCTCTGCGGCAAATCCGACGATGAGCTGACCGGGCCGGCGGCGGCGCACCACTTCCGCGAGAATGTCCTCGGTCGGAGCCAACTCCAGCATCAACGGGCCGGTACGCTTGAGCTTTTGTTCAGAAACGTTTACCGGGCGATAGTCGGCCACGGCGGCAGCCTTGATGATAAGCGTTGCCTCCGCCATGCGCGAAAGCACGGCTTGGCGCATTTCGTCGGCGGTGGTTACCTTGACCACGTCACAATGCGCAGGCGGATAGAGTACCGAAGGGCCGCTGACGAGGATTACCTTTGCCCCGCGACTTTGCGCAGCTTCAGCCAGGGCATAGCCCATTTTGCCGCTCGATCGGTTACCGAGAAATCGCACAGGATCAAGCGCTTCACGCGTGCCCCCGGCGGTGACAAGCACCACTTCACCGGCCAGATCGTGGCGGCGTCCCAGCGCGCCAAGCACCGCATCGGCAATGGAATCCGGCTCCGCCATTCGTCCGGCGCCGACCATGCCGCAGGCCAGTTCGCCCGTGCCCGGCTCGACAACACGCACGCCGCGACTACGCAGAATTTCGAGGTTTGCCTGGGTTGCGGGGTGATCCCACATGTTTACATTCATCGCCGGCGCGACCAGCACCGGGGCGGTCGTGGCCAGGTACATTGTGGTGAGGAAATCATCAGCAATGCCGTGTGCAAATTTGGCCAGAATATTGGCCGTGGCGGGCGCTACCACCAGCGCTTCGGCCCACTGTGCTTCGCCAATATGCTCGATTGAGGACTCGTAGGCGCCATCGGCGCTGCCCGATTCGTCCCACAGGCCGGTGATCACTTTGTGCCCTGATAGCGACGCGAAGGTCAATGGCTGCACGAACTTGCACGCAGCTTCCGTCATTACCACATGAACTTCCAGGGCTTGACGCTGCAGCGCCCGCACCAACTCAGCGGCTTTGTAGGCGGCGATCCCGCCGGAAACCCCGACCGTTACCCTCATGGGTCGATTGTAGAACGGAATGAGGTCGACCGCTTAGCCAGTTCACTTCTGCAGGCCTTCTTAAAGCGCAGAAAATCCCACCAAGTCGCTTGTAGGACGGCAAGGTTTTTTCACGATTGGTGCTCTTTGTGATGTTCGAGTGCAGCTATTGCGCACTTCAAGCGTCGCCAATGCCACTGATTGACATTCCGCCACATGCCGGAAAGCGCGATGCCGGGGAAGACGTTGCCGCTACTTGCCTGATGCGCCGTTAGTCTTGCCTGATGCGCCGTTGGTTTCGAGTGCGTGCAGTTCTTTGCCGGGCTTGAAGCGAACAGCCTTACCTGGAGTGATACTGACCTCGGTGCCCGTGCGCGGATTGCGCCCGATGCCGGTCTTGCGGGCCCGGACACTGAACACGCCAAATCCACGCAGTTCGATTCGTTCGCCCGCAGTCAAGGCTTCTTTCAAGCCCTCAAACACGGTGTCGACGGCGGCTTCCGCCTTGGTTCGAGGCAGGCCCGTGCGCTCTATGACATGGTGGACAATATCTTGCTTGATCAAAGGAGTACCCTCACGACCACAATTTTTTACCTGTTCAATGCCCTACGCAAGTGATGCTACAGGTTTTAACGTCTTTGCGAAACAGAGGAAATCTCTTTCTTCAATGGATTTCATTTTTCGAACCGAGGCATCCAGGGTCGGACTTTCCCTAGTTAGTGCTGATTTTCGAGCGAGCGTTTCAAGCACATTGTAATTTCTCCGACGCCTCTCGTAAGATGAAGAATCCCAGCAGGCAAGCACGCCGGCTGAAATTGAAAGCGGGCGTTTGAACGCGCCCGATCAGGAGAGGCATGTCGATTCTTAGTGACCGTTGGATAAGGGAACAGGCCCTGCAGCACCGCATGATTGAGCCCTTCAGCGAAAAGCAAGTGCGCGAAGGCGTCATTTCGTACGGACTCTCGTCCTACGGCTACGATCTCCGCGTCTCCGATGAGTTCAAAATTTTTACTAACGTCAACAGCGCCATCATTGATCCCAAGAACTTTGATGAGCGGTCCTTTGTGTCAGTTCAGGCTCCGTCGGTAATCGTACCTCCTAATTCATTCGCTTTGGCACGATCGATCGAATATTTTCGGATTCCGCGCGATGTGCTCACGATTTGTGTGGGCAAATCGACCTATGCCCGTTGCGGCATTATCGTAAATGTCACCCCATTTGAGCCCGAATGGGAGGGGTTTGTAACGCTTGAAATATCGAATACAACTCCTTTACCCGCAAAGATTTATGCCAATGAGGGACTATGCCAGATCCTGTTTTTTCATGGCAATGAGCCCTGCGAGGTCAGCTACGCCGACCGTAAAGGCAAATATCAGAATCAGCAGGGGATCGTGCTTCCTAAACTTTGAGAAATTTGCTGCCCTGGAGTAATTTTCAGCTGCGTTAACGGGTCAAATGGACCAATCGCGAGCCTGCGCGATAGGCGCGTTGACGGCGGCATCAAAGTTCTACGGGAGAACTCACTTGTCCCCTTCCGACAATCATCAGCCTGACAATTCTCGGTCCGGCAATCCTTGCCCCGGCAGTTCTCGCGCCGTGGGTATCGGCATCGTCTCCGGTGAGCCGATCCGCCTGGAAGGGCTGATAAGTGTCTTCGAGGAGAATCCTGAGCCAGGCCACGCGCAGCTGGTTCCTATCATCGGCAGCATGAACGAGTTGGTGGCGAATCCTGATGTGAATTTCCTGATTGTGGATCTGAATTCCGCGCCCGGCGGCTTAGCCATATTTGCGACCGTGCGGCGTTTGCGTCCGAAACTTCGTCTGATTGTGATTGGACCCGATCACGACGATGAAATGATTCAAGATGCGATCATTGCCGGTGCTCGCGCGTTTTTGGACTCTTCCGCCTCGCCGCAGTCGGTTCGCATGGCTATCGAGCAGGTCGTACAAGGCTCCATTTGGGCGCCCAGACGACTGCTATCCGCGCTGATCGACCGATTACTGGCTCAGCCGGAGAGCCCGTATGCGCAGCCGAAGGTAACTGCTCGGGAGCGCGAGGTGCTGGAACTTATCTTGCTGGCGCGGTCAAACCGCGAGATTGCGCGTCAGCTCGGGATTGAGGAGCGGACGGTAAAGGCGCATGTGGGCCGACTGATGCGCAAGACCGGCGCCGACAATCGAATCGAATTATCGATGCGGGCCATGGACGCAGAATTGGTGCCGCGTCCGGCTTCGCAAGACCCAACTGCACGAGCACAATCGAGTTAACGGTAATGACACGGTTAGCCAAATTTAGTTACCGAATGTACACTACACTTAAGTACTGTTGTAACCTGTCTCGTTCTGCTACACAATCACTTCAGAAACAACGCAGATCTGGGGAAAGGGGTTCCCTGGCAGCATGTTTTAGCATGAAGCCAGGGAACCCCTCTTTTTTACTTATCTGCTCCCACCTCGCCCACTTCTGGCCACAATCCACATCTAACAATATGTCGCCTATTGCTCAAAGAGTACTGTTTAGCGGCGTGGTGCGCCTTGACCCTATTTTCGCGTGGATGCGGTAGGCTGAACCAAGGCAACCTAAGGGCAATACATGACGATTGGAGTCCTCGAATCGCCGTTTGAAGGTTTCTCAAAGTAGGTTATGCCACTGGTTTTCTGTTCCCCTAACCCGCGCCTGTGAATGCGCGTTGCACGAAAGGATTGTTTGGGTATGAAAAAGTTAATTGCTTCAATTTGTCTGAGTTTGGTGTTACCGATATCTGCACTTGCCGAATCATCGCGCGACGATCTTCAGGACCGCATCGACGCGGCTAAGAACACTTTGGATCAGATCATGGGCGCTGGGGATCGCAGCATCCCTATGAATATCTTGCAGCAGGCCACGTGCGTGGGCGTTGTGCCCGGCCTGATCAAGGGAGCCTTTGTATTTGGTGGCCAGTATGGGCAGGGCGTGGTGACATGCCGCACCGGCCATGGTTGGAGCGCCCCGGTTTTCATTCGTATGGCGGGCGGATCGTGGGGCTTTCAGATCGGCGGTCAATCGACCGACCTGGTATTGGTCGCTGTGAATGACCATGGATTCCAGGATTTGCTCAAGAGCAAGTTCAAGATCGGCGCCGATGCGGCAGCCGCAGCGGGACCCGTGGGCCGCAACAGCCAGGCTGCAACGGACTGGAAGATGAACGCGGAACTGCTCACCTATTCGCGCAGCAAGGGCCTGTTCGCAGGCATCAGCCTTGACGGCACCAGCGTGAGCCAGAACCAGGAAGATACGGAGCTCTACTTTGGAGGCGCGCACACGTTTGAGTCGATTCTCAAGGGTAACGTCGAGGTTCCCGCCGGCGCGGTGCCGTTTGTGAAGGCAGTCGCTCAGTACTTCGTTGAATCAAAGGATGCGAACAAGTAACAGCTGAAACCGAATCACTTAAGGCTGCGGCGGCTACGCTGCGGACGTTACGAGCCTCGTCCTTTCTGCGATTTAACGACGGAAAGGGCGAGGACGGAACCAACTCCCGCCTATTTTTTCCCCCTGACCAATTACACTTGTCCTTTGTCCGAAAAGATGCAGGAGAAGATCGAGTACTGGCTGGTTGTCGCCGTGGCGCGCACGCTGGGGCGTTTGCCTCGCGGTCTGGCGCGCCTTGCGGTTCGTGTCTTGACGGTGACGCTCTACTTGATTTTGGGGCGCTTGCGGCGGGTGGGCGAGCGAAATCTGGAGCTCGCGCTTCCGGAGATTCCAAAGAGCGAACAGGCGCGGATTCTGCGCCATGTCTTTCGCAATCTTGGCTGGCAACTGGTTGAGTTTTGCCGCATGCCGCGTTATACCGCCAAGAATACCCAAGGGTGGATTCGTACCGAGGGATTGGAGCACTACCTGGCAGCGCAGGCGCGCGGTAAGGGAGTCCTGGTGCTGACCGGCCACGTGGGCGCATGGGAGCTTTCCAGCTTTTACCATTCGCTTATGGGACATCCGATGGGCATGGTGATTAGGCGGCTCGATAATCGGCCGCTCGATGAATATGTCAACGGAATCCGCTGCCTGCACGGGAATCAAGTGCTACACAAGGATGACTTTGCGCGCGGTCTGCTGACGGCGATGCATGCCGGGCAGACGGTCGGGATCCTTATGGATACGAACATGACCCCTCCGCAGGGAGTGTTCGTGCGATTCTTTGGCGTTCCAGCGTGCACGGCTTCGGGTTTGGCGCGGGTGGCGCTTAAGACGGGTGCGGCCGTGGTGCCGGGATTCTTGCTGTGGGAGCCGTCCGAGCGTCAATATGTGCTGCATTTTGGGCCGGAACTGGTGTTCGAACGCACGGATGACAATGAGGCGGACATACAGGCGGCGACGCAGCAATGCAACGATGTGCTTGAATCCTGGATACGACGCTATCCTGACCAGTGGTTGTGGATTCATCGGCGCTGGAAGACGCGGCCGCCGGGGGAGCCTGGAATCTATTGATACGGCAGAAGTTACGCGCAAGCTTGGAATGGGTGGAGGAAGCGATGACGCTCGGCGAACTGATCGAAGCATTGGGTGGGGAACTGGCGCAGGGTCGGCCGGAGCAGGCGGTCTTGGGCGTCGGTTCGGTCGCAGCCGCCGGAGCCGCCGACCTGGTTTTCGCCGAGGACGCTGCTTCGCTTACGGAAGGTTTGAAGAGCGATGCAGGTGCGGTGGTGGTTCGTGGTGGGCTCGGCGTGGAATATGGTGAGGGCAAAAGCGTAGTCGAGACCCGGCAGCCGCGGCTTTGGTTTGCGCAGGCGGGCAAGCTGCTGAAACCTGTTCCGGATTCGGCTGGGGTGCATCGGTCGGCGTCGATTGGGGCGGATGTTGAACTAGGGCCTGAGGTTACGGTCGGCGCTTGTGCGGTCGTTGAAGACGGGGCACGGATCGGAAAAGGAACCCGCATCGAGGCGGGCGCGATTGTCGGGCGCGGAGTGGTGATCGGCGAGGGTTGCCGGATTTATCCGCGAGCCGTGCTTTACTCGGGAACGACGTTGGGCAATCGGGTGGTGGTGCAGGCGGGCGTGGTGCTGGGGGCGGACGGATTCGGCTATGTAAGAGACTCAGCCAGCGGCGCTTACACGCAGTTTCCGCAGCGGGGGACCTTGGTTATCGAGGACGACGTGGAGATCGGCGCCAACTCGACGATTGATCGTGGTGCGCTCGAAGAAACACGCATTCGACGGGGCACGAAGATCGACAATCTCGTGCATGTAGGGCACAACTGCGACATTGGAGAAGACGTTATTCTCGTGGCGCTTACGGGGATTTCGGGGTCGAGTTCGGTAGGCAAGGGCGCGGTGATTGCGGGCCAGGTGGGTATTGGCGACCACGCTCATGTGGGGCCTGGAGTGATACTTGGCGGGCAGGCGGGTGTGCTGAGCGGCAAGACCGTGACCAATGAGGGACTGAAGCCTGGGACCGTGTTGTGGGGGACGCCGGCACGGCCTCTGAAGCAGGTTTTGCGGGAGCTGGCGGTGGTGTCGAGGCTCGCAAAAGCGCGTTCGCGGGGCTCGGAAACACGCGAAAAAGACGAGAAAAGCGTCGATTAACGCGCGTTTTTTGCGCATTTCGATGACATTTAAGGGCCAAATTTCGGGGAACTGGAGGGGTGTTTGCGACGCTTGTCGAGCATCAGTTCCCTGACGTCTGTTGTGAAATAGGACACCTGATCCTCAAGAAAACCTAAACTTTGCCGTTTCTTTGCCGATAATCCCGGTAGCGCCGTTTTCCGGGAGGACCTTTATGGATATCGGCCCAATTTCCGCAATTCGTTTGGTACCAACTGTCAGACCCACGCCCCGCACAGGTCCCGACGCTCATGTAAAGGTTGAATACACTGGGCGCACCGAGGATGAGAACGACTCCCCCGAACAACAGCAACGGTCATCTCGCGGCATAGAGGACGAGATTGGCGACGAGGAAGAGTCGGAGTTGGCCGACGATATTTCGGCAGACAGCGTCGCAAGCGAAGACCCCGGTTCAGTCGGCGAGCCCAAAACGGTCAGCTTCTTTGCCTGATGAGTTTGCCTGGTTGGACGTGCCGTTCTGCCGGTGCACCCAAAAATTACTGACATAAGAATTCTTTGCGCAGAGAGTTGCGTGTTGAAGTGAATTTGGCTATAGTTTGACTAACCGGTTAGTTAAACTATGTCAGACAAAAACAATTCGAATCCTTCCGACCGCTCGGCAGACACGAAAGCGCGCATTCTGGACGCGGCTCTCAGCGAATTCAGTGCCAAGGGCCTGGCGGGCGCGCGAACGGAGCGTATCGCCGCCGAGGCGGGCGTCAATAAAGCTCTTCTTTACTATCACTTCGAGAGCAAAGAGAGGCTCTACCTGGCGGCTTTGGAGATGATTGCGGGCAAGGTTCGCGATGCCTCGATGGCGGTGTTTCTCAGCGATGCAACGCCGGGAGAGCGCATTGTCAGGACGGCGCTGAACCATTTTGACCGCATTATGGCGCAGCAGGAGTTTCAGAGCCTGATGCAGCAGGAGATGATGCGGGTGCACGAGGGAGAAATGGGCAGCGCGTTGCCGATGCTGGTGAAGCAGGCATTTGCCCCGCTCCACGCCATGTTCAGGCAACAAGTGCAAGAGGGCATCGCGTCGGGCGAGCTGATCGATGTGGACTGGATGCAGATCATTTTGGCGGCACAAGGGTGCAACGTCTTCTATTTTCTAAGCGCGCCGGTCTGGCGGATGTTGAACCCGGTCGATCCCTACACGATTGATGCGCTCAAGTTCCGGCGAAAGGCGCTGGTCGATTTCCTGGGGCAGGCGCTGTTTCAGGATCGACGTCATGGCGCGGAAGTAGCCGCGCGAGTTTTTGGAGATACCCCGATGCCGGAAATCAAGGGCGGCCGGGTCACGTTCGGGAGGAAAGATGAACGCGCGAAATAGGGTTTTCATGATTCTGGGGCTGCTCACGCTGGGCTCGCTCATTTGGTACTTGCTTACGGCGCGGACCACGGGCGACCTGGAGTTGATTGGCACGGTCGACGCCAACGAGGTGGAGGTCAGCTCCAAGATTCCGGGTCGGATTCAAACGTTGACGGTGGAAGAAGGCCAGGACGTAAAGGCCGGCCAGCTAATTGCCGTGATTGAGACGGACGACCTGGCCGCGGCGCGCAATGCTGCGGAAGCCACGGTGACGAGCCAGCAGCAGAAGCTGAACGAGACGATTGAGACGGTTCGGCAGACGGCGGGCGAGACTACGAGTCAGACGGTGAATGCCGCGGCGCAGGTGGGAGCGGCCCGAGCTGCGCTGGCGCAGGCCAAGGCCAATCTCGAACATCAGCAGGCGGATACGCAGAGGACGGTGGCGCTGGCGAAGCAGGGGATTATGAGCCAGCAGGCCAGCGACGAGGCCGAGACAAGCCTGCAGGCATTTGCGGCGGCGGTTGAGTCGGCAAAGGAAAACGTGGCAGCCGCCGAGGCATCGTTGCGGCAGGCCCAGGCGCATGAACTGCTAACGGCGGTGAATGAGCGCACGGTGGCGTCGACGCGGAGCCTGGTTTCGAACGCCAAGGCGCTGGCGGACCAGGCGGCAGTCGAGGTGGGTTATGCGAAGGTATTTGCGCCGATCGACGGCAAGGTGAATGCGTGGGCGGCGCGGCAGGGTGAGGTAGTCGCGGCCGGAACGCCGATTGTGACGGTGATGGATCTGACGCAGACGTGGGTCTACGCACCGCTGCCGGAGACGCAGGCCGATGCGGTGCAACTAGGCGACAGTTTGCGCGTGGTGATGCCGAGCGGCGCCAGTGTTCAGGGCAAGGTGATAGCCAAGTCTGCCGAGGCGGATTTTGCGACGCAGCGCGACATCAACGGTGGACGCAAGCGCGACATCATGACAGTGCGGTTGAAGCTGCTGATCGACAATCCCGGCGAGAAGTATGTGCCGGGGATGACGGCCGATGTTTACATTCCCAAGAGCAAGCTGGTGAAGCGATGAGTTTGGCGGCGACAGAGGAAACGAAAGCGGGCGCGCGGCCGGCGATCGCGGTCGAGAAAATCGTGAAACGCTATGGCGATTTCGAGGCGGTGAAGGGTGTGAGCTTCGAAGTGGCCGAGGGCGAGATCTTCGGTTTGCTAGGGCCGAATGGAGCAGGGAAGAGTACGCTGATTCGCATGATGACGACGCTCATTCCGGTGACCGCGGGGCGCGCATTAGTTGGTGGGCACGATGTGACGAAAGAGCCGAACGCGGTGCGGAGAATGATTGGGGTGATTCCGCAGGCGCTGACCAGCGATCAGGATCTGACGGTTGAAGAGAACTTGAGCATTTACGCCAAGCTTTATTCAGTTCCCAAGTTGGAGCGGGAAAAGAACATTGCCGAGGTGCTTGAGGCGGTCGATTTGACCAAGTGGCGGGGAGCGCAGACCAAGACACTGTCTGGCGGCATGCGCAGGCGGCTTGAGATTGCGCGCGGCCTGGTGCATAACCCACGCATCTTTTTTCTCGATGAACCGACGACGGGGCTCGATCCGGTTTCGCGCATCGCGGTGTGGGAGATGCTCAACCACCTGAAGAATACGCGCAACCTGACGATGCTGCTGACGACGCACTACATGGAAGAAGCGGACCGGTTGTGCGATCGCATCGCGATTGTCGATCACGGCACGCTGGTGGCACTGGGAACGCCTGTCGAGTTGAAGCAGAGCGTGCCGGGTTCGAACGTGGTCGAGGTGCAGTTTGATCGCGAAGACGATCAATGGAAGACGCGGCTCGAGGGATTGACCGGAGTAACAGAAGTGCAGTCGCAGTCGGCGGGGGTGTATCGCGTGCTGACGGCCAACGGGTCGAAGACTACGACGCAACTGGTGGAGATGGCGACGTCGCTGGGCGAGACGCTTACTTCGCTGAGCGTGCAGAACACTACGCTTGACGATGTGTTTGTTCACTACACGGGCCGCCAGCTTCGCGACGAGCAGGTGAAGGCCGTATTCATGATGCCGCCGCGGCCGGGAGCCCAGCCATGAACAGGATGTTTGCGATTATTGAGCGCGAGATGCGCAAGTTCTTTCGCTCACCGGTATTGATGATCATGTCGATGATGCTGCCGCTGGTGCAGCTTGTCATCCTGGGCAATGCGTTTGGCGGTAAGGTGCGTGGGGCGCGCGTGGCGGTGGTGGATTATGATCACGGTCCGCAATCGGTAAAGATACGCGAGGCATTCGATTCAGTCGCGGTGAACATTGCGACCTTTACCACCATTAACTACACTGACGAGCGGAAGGCGCGCGAAGATGTGCGCACGGGCAAGGTAGACGCGGCGATCGTGATACCGGCGCAGTATTCGCGACGCGTGTATGCGCAAGATGCGCCGCGATTGGGACTGGTGGTCGATAACTCCGATCAGTTTATGAGCAGCAGCATTGAGAGTGAGATGCAGTCGCTGGTCGATGCGCTGAATCAGCCGCAGATTCCGGATCGGATCGTCAAGAATATCGCGCTTGAATTCGTGGAAATGTATCCCTATGTCGAGTACATGAAGTATCTGCTGTCGGGCTCGATTGCGCTGGCGATGTATATCTCGGTGATGATCGGCGGAGGGATGCTTTACATCGACGATAAAGCGCGAGGCGTGCACGAGGGATATCTGGTGACGCCGATCAGCAAGCTCGAACTGGTGATGGGGCTGAACATTGCGGGCGCGATCAAGGCGGTGTTGGCGGGGATCTCATTAACGGTAATCGGGTCGTTGATGGCGGGGCTGGGCGTGATTTTTCATCCCGAGGCGGTGTTTAATCTGCTGCTGTTGATCCTGGGAACGTCGATCGCTTTCAACGGAATGATGTTTCTGATGATGGTGAGGGTCGACGACCCGCTAGTGCCGAGGGCAATGTTCGGGGTGTTGAATACACTGCTGTTTTTTCCATCGGGCGCGATTTATCCCATTGCGGCATTTCCGAAGTGGCTGAAGGCGATTGCGGTAGTTGATCCGTTTACTTATGCCATTCACGGGTTCAAGGCGATTTTGCTGAAGGATGGAGGATTTGTTTCGATTCAGACGGATCTGCTGTTCCTTTTTACGTTTGGAATTGGCACGCTGCTGATTGCGACGCCGTTGTTCAAACGAACGCTGTAGGCGCGGTTTGATGTATTGAGTTTCCGGCGGGAAAGTTCCCGGAATGTAGTGAGGCGGTCCATTCCTTGTGGGAGGATGGACCGCCTCGCTGCGTTTGAGGCGGGTAAGTACCGATGTGTTATCGATCTTCGGGACAGAAGTGAGTGGAGAAAAATGGAAAATATTTGGGGAACCAATAAGGAAATGAGCGTCATTGCTGAGGTTTAAGGTAACTTGCTAAGTGATTTTGAGGGTAGCGATCTAAGTGGTTGGAGCTAAAACCGATAAGTCGAGTTTGTCGCAACTTTGCGGTGAACTTAGGGCGGACAGACCGCTATTGGTAACTGGATTTGGGTACTCCTGGGGGCTTTTCAGGGGACTACTTTTCGTGAAGCTACCAGTAGACGCATCGAAGAATTCAGGGTAATTTTGTTTTCTGTGCCGAAGTAGGCGATTTTCCCTCCGTCGACTTTTTTTCCAGGCTGAACTTAAGAACGATTCAAACGATAGCACCACCGACAACCGCGACAGCTCCCAAAAGAGAGCGATGGTTGCCGGCGCTCGATCCCTGTCTCAAACGCGATCCAAATTCTCAAAACTGAATGTTGAGTGAGTGCCGCCATGAAGACTGTTGCCAGCCGTTCTTTCTCCAGAATCGCATCGCCCTGGGCCCTCGCAGTATTGCTTCCGTTGCTTATTGCACTAAGCGGATGCGGCGGCAGCTCCAGTCTGAGTTCAACCGCCCCAACCAGCGCGACGCCGACGGTGACGATAGCGGCAAGCCCTGCTTCAATAACGGCGGGCAGTTCGGCCACGCTGACCGTGACGGCGACCAATGCCAGCGGCGTGGCGGTGAGCGGGTCGGATGGCTCGAGTTACACGTTGTCGGTGAATGGCGGCACGCAGGCAGTCAGTCCGAGTGCCACGACGACTTACACGGCCACGGCGACGGGTACGAGCGGGAGCGCATCGGGAAAGGCTACGGTGACGGTGACGGCAGCGCCTCCACCGCCGGCGCCAACGGTGACATTGTCGGCAAGCCCGACGACGATCACGGCGGGAAGTTCGTCGACATTGACGGTAGCGGCGACCAATGCGACCGCGGTTACGGTGACGGGAACGGATGGCAGCAGCTATACGTTGAAGGCTAGCGGCGGCACACAAGCGGTGAGTCCGGCGGCGACGACGACTTATACCGCAAGTGCGACGGGCGCGGGCGGGACGGTGACGGCGACCGCGATGGTGACGGTGACTGCTCCGACCGGACCGGCGACCGTAGTGATCACTGCGACGCCGGCGACGATCGTTGAAGGCAGCTCTTCGACGCTGGCGGTGACGGCGACGAATGCGACGGCTGTGACGGTGACGGGATCTGACGGAAGCAGTTATGCGCTGAGTGGTTCGGGCGGCACTCAAGTGGTCAGCCCGAGTGCGACGACGACTTATACGGCCAAGGCGACGGGCGCGGATGGGAATGCGTCGGCCAAGGCTCAAGTTACGGTGACTCCGGCGCCGAAGCCGACGGTGACGATTGTTGCCAATCCTGCTTCAGTCACAACCGGGAACTCATCGACGTTGACGGTTGTGGCTACCAATGCGACGAGCGTGACGGTGACGGGTACGGACAACAGCAGCTATACATTGGGAGCAACCGGCGGCACGCAAGTGGTGAGCCCGACGGCGACTGCGACTTATACGGCTACGGCGACGGGCCTGGGCGGTAGTGCGACCGCGACGGCGACTGTAAGTGTGGTGCAGCCGGGCGCCG
>Ga0302140_10001889_pt1 | contig 27391 bp, 25 predicted proteins | sample I_Bog_E1_1_FD_202095 | JGI IMG/M metagenome (GOLD analysis project Ga0302140, IMG submission 202095) | Peat permafrost microbial communities from Stordalen Mire near Abisko, Sweden - I_Bog_E1_1 | ecosystem: Environmental > Terrestrial > Soil > Wetlands > Peat | place: Sweden: Abisko, Stordalen... | reverse complement strand
AAGGCAGAAATGGAAGAACTATCGCAACGGCTATTGCCCCTATATTCATAACAGTTAGGAAAACGCCTGGTTTGCTGCGAAAAAAACGACGCCGTGTTCGGATACAAAATACGACCAGCGTTTGGGTTACCATCGACTCAATGAACCAACCTGTCTGAAACAACACCTCACCGGCGTGAAAGAAGGTCAACATGGCGTAAAATGTTATGAAATCGAAGATCGAACTGACCGGACCGAAAACAAGCATGAAGCGTTCAATCAGCTTAATATCCCATTTCACCGGTTTGACGACCGTCTCCGGATCGACGTTGTCGAACGGGATCGCGATCTCGGAAACGTTATAGATCAAGTTGTTCAGCAAGATTTGGATCGGCAACATCGGCAGAAACGGTAGGATCAGTGTGGCACCGGCCATACTGAACATATTGCCGAAGTTCGAACTTGCGCCCATCAGGACGTATTTGGTCACGTTTTGGACCGCGGCGCGCCCGGCCGCGACGGCATCGCCGACCACCGAAAGATTAGGCTCCAGAAGAATCAAATCGGCCGCGGCGCGAGCGACATCGGCCGCTCCGTCCACGGAAATCCCAACGTCCGCGGCATGAAGCGCTGGCGCATCATTGATGCCATCGCCCATAAAGCCGACGACATCGCCACGCCGTTTGAGCGCCAGCAAAATACGATGTTTCTGCTGCGGATTTATGCGGCAAAATAGGTTGGTCCGGGGCAGTTGCCCAATCAGCGCCTCCTCCGATATCCGATCCAACGCCTCGCCCGTCAGCACGCCGGAGACGGGCACGCCGATTTGCGCGAAAACGTGACGGGATACGAGCTCGTTGTCGCCGGTCACCACCTTCACGGTGACGCCAGCCTTTTCCAGGTCCCGGATCGTTGCGCCGGCGCTCGCCTTCGGCGGATCGAGGAAGACTGCGAAACCGGAAAAAACCATGTCGGTTTCATCCGTGATCACCGCGGTTTCCTGATCTGCGGTTCCGGGCGTCGACTGGGCCAGCCGACTGGCGATACCCAGTGCGCGGAAGCCCTGCGCGCCGAGTCCGTCGAGCGTCGCTTGAAAGGCCGCCCGCGTCTCAGCGAGAAGCGGCTTTACAACCCCATCGGCGTCCTGAAACTGGTTCGATAGCCGCAGCATATCCTCTGGAGCGCCCTTAACGAACAAGCCGCGCTTGCCATCGTGCTCCACAAGAACCGAAACCCGCCGCCGTTCGAAGTCGAATGGTGCTTCGTCGATCTTCTTGAAGCCCGACATGTCGAAGGGGTGGGCGGCCAGGATAGCTTCGTCCAACGGGCTCTTTATGCCTGTCTCGAACTTGCTGTTGACATAGGCGTAGGAGAAGGCGGTCGCGCTCTCCGCGCCGTGACCATCGATCACGCGAAGCAACCTGATCTTCGCTTCCGTCAGGGTGCCTGTCTTGTCAGTGCATAGCACATTCATGGCGCCCACATCGTGGATCGCGGACAAGCGCTTCACGATCACCTTCCGTTTCGCCATTTGCATGGCCGAACGCGCAAGCGTTACCGTGACGATCATCGGCAGCAACTCCGGCGTTAGGCCGACGGCGAGCGCGACGGCGAACATCACGGATTCGAGGATCGGCCGTGCGAAGGCGATATTAACCACAAGGACGAACACGATCAGTACAACGGTGAAGCGCATGATCAGCAGGCTGAAGCGGCGGATTCCGACAGCGAAGTCGGTGGCCGGCGGCTTCTCGGCCAAGCTGGTCGCGAGGTGGCCAAGCGCCGACCGGCCGCCGGTCCGGCAGATCAGGATGGTCGCAGTGCCGCTGATGACGGAGGTGCCGGAAAATACCACATTGGACGCGCCCGACGGATCTTCCGCGCCGGAAGCGGCGTCGCTGACACACTTCTCGGCAGGATAGGGCTCGCCCGTCAACAGAGCCTGGTTGACGTAAAGGTCTCGGCTTTCGAGCAATCTTGAGTCGGCGGGGACGAGATCGCCGGCAACCAACTCGACGATATCGCCTGGCACCAATCGGCTGATCGGCACCGAGACGGCCGCGCCGTCGCGTCGCACTGTGGCTTGCACGGACACCGAAGCACGCAGCGCTTCCACGGCCTTTTGCGCCCGAACATCCTGGACAAAGTCGAAAACGACGCTGATCATCACGATGACCACGATCACGACGAAGCTGGCGATACCCCCGGTGAGCGCGGACACCGCGCTGGCGATCAGAAGGATGATGATCAGCGGGTTTTCGAAGCGGACAAGGAACTGCCGCCAGAGCGGGACGGTTTTGACGTTGGCCGCGTCGTTCGCGCCATAGATCGCGAGCCGGGACTGAACCTCGGCCGTCGTCAGGCCATCGGCCTTCGTCTCCAATCGGGCCAGCAGGCGGCTCGCTGGTTCCCGCCATATTTGTTCCGACCCCGGCTCGCCTGTATCAGCCGGCGCGGGCGCGACAGGCAGCGCGACAGAAGCCTGATCGACGGTCTTGAAAAGTTGCATCTGATACGATCCTTGCTCGTACCCGCCCAAACCGATCGCTTGGCCTTCGATGGGAATTGGAGCAAGCTTGGTCGGCGGCGTTATTGCATTGATCGACCGGGATCCTGGTTCGGTCTATCCGCGATAGCTAGGCCGTGAACCCATAAATTTGATGGGCTGACGCCGCACCAGAGTCCGCTATACCCCGAAAGCCGACATGTTGCTGCATTGCAGCGCAACGACGCTATGTGCCAAACTGCGACATCAGCTTGCAATGAAAGAGTCCGGTGATGCAGCCTTACTCGATAGGTCCGAAAGCCTCTGCACCACACTGTCGACATTCATAGATCACCAAGTCGTATCCATTGAACAAAGCGGGCCGGATGCTTTTGATTTGCATCACCCGAGATGGTTCACACTTTGGGCAGTGGCGCACCCAAACCGAAATATCTTTTGGAAATGGTCTGATGGGGACGATTTTAGCCATAGCGGAATTCCCATCCGACCAACGCAGGTTTGATGCGTGCCAATATCATCGGGCCTAAACACTTGGGACAGACGTGAGGCCGGATCGCTATGCGGCTCGGATTGAGCAATACTTGCAGCGATGGCATGACGCTCCACCTTTAGATCAGGCGGGAGTGTTACGGAACTCTCAGTCGCCGGTAACTGCCATTGACATGCGGCGATGTAAAGAAGGTTGCACATCCAGCATCCAACGCATGGATCAATACAGCTCACTCCTAAAATAATTTACACGAAATTAAGGACTAGGCCGCTGCCAGTTTCATTAGGAGACTTGGGCTCAATTCGGGCATTGGACTGAGGTCCGTTGCGGGTAATCGCGTTATTTTAGTGGCGGGCAGGCCACTTACGGTCTCCCCCGGAAACTGGCATTTCGTCAGAACCGGTCGACATGCCTAGTGATGATCGCGGAGATGATTCCGGGTGGTCTCTTTTCCGAGGGCGCTTTCGACTGCCTTTTTCAGATTGTGAATAGCGCCATGGATTGCCTGTTGCATGGTGCTTTCCTGATGCGTCACAACGATCGGCTCGCGGCCGTCGCGGCGTGCCTCGATCATGCAGCATTTGTCGTCATGGCCCATCTTATGACCGATGGCGTCGCTAAGATGCACATCGATCCGCCTGATCCGGTCACCGTAGCGGTCCAACGCGGCATGGACCACAGCCTTCACCTCATCGGAAGACTGCTCACTGTCTTTGATCTTGCCATCGGTTCTGACCTCGATCAGCATGGGTGACTCCTTGATCGCGTGAGAAGGCAGTCGCGTATTTGATGCGACGCTCCTTGAAGAAGCCCTCGTTCGTCGTGTTCTGTCTTATGTTCGCGGTTTGGCGTCGCTCCGCCGGACTTACGTCGGAGGTTGCGCTTAAAAGGTCACCTGAACAGAAGGAACAAGATTATGATTACGACGATGAGGCTGACGCCCCCACCATAGTAATGGTATGGAGAACCAAAATAGAAACCACCCCCTCCGAAAAGGAGGACGAGAATAACCAAAAATACTATCAGCCCCATTTTATTGCTCCTGGCATCGCTATCATCCTGCTCGCAGATCGCAGTAAGAAAGAAGGCCCGGCTCTTCACCGGGCCGTCTTGGTTACTTCTGCTGTTGGCTCTTCGAAGTAGCTTGGTCGGTTTGCTTGGCGGCCGATTGTGAATGCTGCTGAGCTACCTTGGCGTGTTCTGTGCCCTTGGCGGCGTCACCCTTCGCGTGACATTCGGCCGCCGCCAGATGTGACTTGGCTGCGTCCTGATGGAGTTCGGCTGCCTTCTTGTGTTCTGTTGTCGCCATCGTAATTTCCTCCGGCTATGTCGCGGCAGGTACCGGATGCCGATTGGCAAGCTGTCCCGCCTCGAAACCGAACGATAGGCGATGCTCCAAGCTCCTGCGTGGTCAATTGTGCTCATCTTTGTCAGAAGGGTTGATGCGCTACAAATGTCGCAAATTTAATAGCTATTCGAAAATAGACGGCCTCAACGTAAGTTGCAGGTTGAGGCCGCCAAGTTCATCGGATGTTTGGGGGGAATCTCACACCCGGTAGAACATCACCAAGTTGCCACGGCGACATCGGTTCCAATTCATTGGGATGTCTTAGATGGGTGTGCGCCGTGACAAGGCGGCGCTTTCCAGTGGGTGCAAGTCCCACCCGGCAACCGCTCCAGCCGGAAGCGACCGGAGCAGCTATGGAGGTAACGAGATAGCTGAAGCCTTCGGAATGCGTGTCACGAATTGGTGACAGCGCGAGTGTGCAGGCCGTAACGCGAGTAAACGCCGAGCAAATCTCGAAAAGGACGCTGCGCAGGCCGACCCGACAACCCTTTCGGGGAAGGCTGATACGGCTGGGTGAAGTAGAGCGAAGAGTACGCCCAGCCGCTGTGCCGGGGTAGTGGCGACAGCATGTACACAAGGAAAGCGTACGCAACACGGGAAGCCCCATGGCGTGGTCAGCGATGACCAACCGAACGCCCGCGAGGGACAGGTCGGGCGCCTTGGGGGTAAGCGCGAATTTCGCTGCACCTTTTGCTTTTGAGTGCTCTGATGCATGAGGTGTCCACCAAAATAGGTGGACACCTTGCGATGGCGGACGATGATCAGAAACTGCGGGTCAGGCTTGTTGGCCGGAACGGCCGGCGGCGCTATGAGGCGGCATCGAAGGAGCGTCTTATCACGGCCTGCCTCGAGCCTGGGGTTTCGATATCGAGGCTTGCACTCGAACATGGGGTCAACGCGAACCTTCTTCGGAAGTGGATCAAGAACCACACCCCGACCAGGTCGCCGCCGCCGTCTTCACGCGCGGCGTTCATCCCGGTTCAGCTGGATGGGACTGCCAATCGAACTCTGTCGCGGCGAGACAGCGTGGCGACGGTGGATTTGCCGGCGGCCTGCGATGGCGTGCGTGGTTCGGAGCTCAAAGAGGCTACAGCTTTTTGTTCTCCGGCCAAATTGAGCGTGTCCCTGCCGAACGGTGTGAAGCTCGCGCTGGAATGCGGCGATGTGGATGCATTGACGGCGATCATCGGAGCACTTGGCCATGTTCAGACTGGGCGATGACCTACAGGTCTATCTGCACCGTGAACCGATCGACTTCCGGGCTGGCATCAACAGCCTTGCGGTTCTGGTCCAGGAGACAATGACGCTCGATCCGTTCGCTCCAGCGGTTTTTGCGTTCTGCAATCGCCGTTGCGACCGGATCAAGCTGTTGTTCTTCGACCGGTCCGGCTTTGTGCTGGTCTTGAAGCGGCTGACCGAGGACAAGTTCCGATGGCCGCGCCGCCAAGAGGCGGTCGCCACGCTGACGACTGAGCAATTGCACTGGATCCTCGACGGCATCAATATCGATGCGATGGTCCGCCATCCGGTGCGGCAATATCAGGTTGCCGGTTGAGCTCTTGTGTTGAGCGGTTGACGCGTCGGTACGGTTCAGATTCAAGAATCTGATGAATCGAGCCGGCGAGCCGAGTGTTGAAGTACTGTTGGCGCGCATTGCTGCGCTGCAGCTATCGGCGCCGCGCCGTACCGGCCCCCGATCTAGTCCGCGGCGATATGGGCACCACCTGGATGTGCATCGCAGGCCCGATCATCGGGGCCATGATCGCCGTGGGGTTTGAATGGATACTCAAGGGTAAGCCAACCGCCGCCGGTACATCCGCGGCGCAGGGCAGTCTCGAGAAGATATAAAATGGCTGCTTCAAAGCGTGCCGTCTTTACAAGGAGAGATATAGTGGGAATATGATCGCACGTTTTCTCCCGAAAACTGATCGATCACAATATGCAACCTGTCGCAATTGCTTCAGAACCTGCTTTGGCGAGTATTGCTCGATAGTGCCACACGGATGGTTGCCGTCACCGCAGCGGGTACGGACAGTACGGAAGAGCGTTGGCTAACTCATCCGATTACAGCGTCTGCGGGGCTTCATGGCTTATATGAGATATAGACATACTCGAAAACGTCTCGGAGTTGGCTCGTCGAGACCGACATGCAACACGACTTAAGTCAGCCGTGCTGTGCGCGGTTTCCGGATGTAGGGTGATTCCTGCTGCCCTAATCTGGTCTTTGGCTGGCCCACCATGCGAGACCACCAAGCGCGACAATGAAAACTGTGACAGCCGCCAAAAGCATGGGTGACTGGTCCAGCCAACCCAAGCCGGGCACCGCCAGGAAGAGAATTCCGCCGACGGCACAAATTTGCCAGACCCGGGCTTGCACGCCCGCGACAAAGGTGCCGAGGCCTAGAAGGATAATAACGCCAAGCGACGTCGCGTTGGCATTCATCACGCCCTGTACGCCGCCATTGTGGATCAGGTAAATGGCGAGCAGCAGCGCGCACCAGATCGCGGAAAGGCTATAGACCAAGCCCAGGCGATCGCTCCGGGTCACGAAATGCCTCCATCCCTCGATAACCGATATGACGCCGAAGATCGGCGTCAGGATGACCCAATAGCCTATCGGCAAACGGAATGCCACGCCCACCAGCGCAAGCGACAGCATGGCAATGAAGAGGATATCATGAAGGAACCACTTAAGCACAGCGGACCGTTCCGATGAAGCTGGCTTCCCTTCCGCAGGGGCGTGATTTTCGTCGAGCTTCTGCCCGACTGTGGCTGCGCCCTTTTCTCGCTCGATCGAAACGACCCGATGCTCGCGGTCAATGGTATCCATGATTAAACCTGCCGGGAAAAACGATGCCAGGATAGAAGCGATCAGTATTGAGCCTCGACCACCGCAATGGCCTGACCGGCCACGTAGGCTGCCACCATTGAACGGCAGCAGGCCGATAAGGGCGTTGAGCAAGATGGTTCAAGAGAAGGTTCATGAGTGCGGCTAGGGCGTGGAACCATCATTGTGTGGTTCAGCTTTCGACGCTTCAGCTTTCTCACCTGTATCGACAGTCGCATCACGCTCCCGGATAGCCTGGCGCTTTTCGTCCCTGTCGCTGCCGACGGCGTTTTGTGCCTTACCAGCTTGCTGCTGAGCGATGCCGTCGGCCTGCAGTTTCGGATTTCCGACGAGGCTGCCGACCCTCTGTATCAAGGTTCCCTTGAATTGGTTCACGATGCCCATCACGCGAGCGACATCTATTCCGAATAGTTGGTCCCCGCCATCCAGCCCCGTGCCGGCTGCGACCTGTTGATCGCCGATGATGCGCTCCGCGGTTCCATCCGCGGCGAGCTTCGCGTCGCCGATAGCCTTGCCGATGCTCTGCTTGACGGCACCTTTGACCTGATGACCGAATCCCTCAAGGCGATGATCTTCCATGATACTATCCTTTCGTTTCAGCGACGATACCAAGTCGTCCGGTCCACGGGTTTCGTGTTCCGGTCGTCCTGATCTTGTGTCCTAGGGCGCCTCAGGACTCCATGGGGACATGGCATTCCTACGTTTGCTCGTATCCGACAGCTCAGTTCGCTAACAAGTTATAGCCGGCAGCGTCCCAGACGTAGGCGAGACTCACCTGCCTTGATAGGTTCGGAAACTACTCAATCCCGCTCTGCTCTGTCTGGCATAACATCGCTGCGAACCAAAGGTTCAGGCAGGTGAATGATCAAAGTTGGCTCGCGCTGCGCCGCAATACGCGGTGACTTGCGTCGCCGATTAGGTAGATTCCGAGGCTGTCATGACGTCACAGGAATGCTCATCGTGGACGAGTACTCGCCAATATCGCGCGATGGACGAGGCTGCCGCTGCCTCGCCACATTTGGGTCGACCGCGGACCGGAAATTTACGATGACAAATCAGAAGCTGTCGCGTCCCTGCCGCCTGCGCGTCGCAACGCAGGCTAACTGAATAATTGCGAAGGAGCTAAGATGAATATCGAAGAACGTATTACCGCCATGCGTGCCGGGCGTACGCTACAAGCGCAAGCAGCAAAAAAGCAGGCAGCGCCGGCGGAAAAACGAATACAAGTGGAAGAGACAAAATCGGAAATCGAAACGGAGACGGTATCGTCCACCGAAAAAGACTTCGACATCGCCAACAACAGGGTTGCAAGTATCATGAATCGGAGCGATCTGAGTGATAAAGGCAAGTTGGAGGCCGTGGTCGAATTCCTGTGCGCGAAAAACGAAGATTATCAAGCGGCTCAAAAGCACTTTGCCGAACTTGAAGTATATTTTACCTATGAGCAGAGCAAAAGAACGCAGGTTAGCGAACAAAATATCCAACGTCTGATCGATGAACTGGAAGAGGGCACGAAATCGTTAGTCAAGAATATTCTAACTGATTTCAACTCAGTCAGCGATGGTGCTGGAAAGATTAAGCAGCTCCTGACGGTGATGGAAAAAGCAAGGGTTGGCGGAAAGACCGTAGAGGTTCTCACCGCTGCCTACAAATTAAACGAAAGGCTCATCAAAGAGATTTCTTCGTTACAGGAAGTTCTAGCGGAAGGACAAAAGAAGGAAGGGGAGACTCTGCAGAGGCAGAAGCGGTTTCAAGATCAAAAAAAGAAAAACGATGAGGGTTTCGCAAATACGTTCTTCAGTGCTCTTGGCATCAGTGGATCCAACCAGAGGATTGCGGATTCTCTGTTCTACGCAACATATGAATTGAAATCAGTGCAGGATAAGATCAAGGAGTTCCGCGACAATCTTACCCAGAAAGAAGGACAGCGCAATAAGGAATTGGAGGACGGCGAGCTGACCATCCTGCGCACGATCGATGCGACCGAGGGCGGACTTACCGACCTGATCCTTGTAACCGCGAAGGATAGCTTGTCGCTTATCAAAAGTACCCGAGTTTCGATTGAAAGTTTGCTTTCGGCAAACGCCAAGAGCCGTGCCGCGTGCACTGACATCACCAGAACGCTAAATAGCATGGCGGGTGGTGAAACCATCCTCAAGGGGGCGCTGCATGTGGTCGCGAAGGAAACCCATCTGCAAGGAAAAGGCCTTAAAATCGAGGTCGATAAGCTGAATAAGAGCAGAGCAGACTCTGCTGGGGATGAGGCTCAATCAACACTGGTGACAGTTAAATTTGATAGGTTGAGCCAAACTGAACAGGGCGCCTTGGACTACGAACGGGTTCTTCAAACCAAGGTCGTATCCTTTGAGATGTTAGCTTCTGCAAATGTGCAAGCTGAGGCGCGTGCTCAGCAGTTTGCTACGTTGGTCGAATCCCAACACGAGCTACTGTCTAACCTGCAACAGCAGGCGCTACCTGTCACTGCCAGCGCTCTTGAGATGGGTCTCCAACAGGGGGTCGCCTTGCGAGACGGGATGTTGGCGAGCGGTGTACGGGACGCGACGAATAAGGCTCAAGCGATATTTGGAACGAACCTCGAGGGAGCAACCGGAGCTCAATCCCGACTTGAGTCCGAAAATCTTGATCAGATGCGCGCAGCAATTGCGGCTTTGGGAAAGGCGCAGACCCTTATTGTCGAACGAACGGATAAAGCCATTGAACGTGGGTTAACTTCGCTAGAGCTCGTCGAGGAAGTCACGGCATCGGCCGGAGCAGTCCGCGCCGCCATGTCCGACTTCCAGAAGGCTGACTCTGTCGTGACGTCTCGCGATGACATTGCGGCCACAAGCGCTCCACTTGATGTGAATGTGACGCCGGCTGTGCTCAAGATTGTGGGTTCCGATCAGGACCAGACCAAACGGTAGCTCGGCTAAGGATGAGAGGGCGGCCGCGAGTCCCGCTTGATCTGATCAGCGGAGCTTGGCGCGGTGATACGAAGGCGATTCGACGGCATTGTCCCATGCGACTAAGATGTAGCTGAAACTATGAGCCTATCGACAAACGTACCGAACTTCGCAGTCAGCCAAGATCTGCCATTTTTGCTTCAAGTCAAGTTTGAGGATTATGCGAAGCTTCTTGCGACGATGTCAGGCGAGATCAGCGCCTCACGAGGCGACGAATTCATCGAAAAGACTGCTGCAGATAACAGGCAGGCGTCATCCCGCGCATTGCTTACGCGCTATGTCGGGTTCAATGGTAAGTTGACTGAACTGCAGACGGTATTAGCGTCAGCCGGCGTTAACAGTACGTGGATAAGAGGTGCGCCGGGCACAGGAAAATCCTCTTTGGCAGAGGAGTTGATACGTGCACGTGCGGAAAAGCGGCTCAGTAGTTCGACGCTTGGTGGACCGTTCTTTTTGTTCAATGTCAGTCTCTTCTTAACCCGACCGCCGCCCACATGGGTAGATGATTTCAACAAGTCCTTGAATTACGTGAAAAACAACCATGGTCTGCTGATTATCGATCACATCGACGATCTGGTAAAGGCATCGGGTGACAGTTCAGACCGGCTGATGCAATCTTTGATTGCCTGCCTGGAAAGCAGTGATGAATTTCAGGCCATCATCTTATCCGATGCCAAAAACAACGATTCTATCGCCAATGTTTCGACCGGAATTCTTCGTTGTTTCCAAGTCTTGGAGACCGAAGAACCAAGTCTGGATGGTCTAAAGCCAGTCCTAATGTCGCATTTTCGCAGGCTCAGCCGGATCCATAATATAGACTACAGTGAGCCGGTGGCCGATGAAATCATCCGACTGTTGGGACGCTATCCAGGGCGGGCGTTCACATCCAGCAAACGTCCCGAAAGAGCGATCTTTTTTGCGGATAAAGTCGGTGCCATGGTTCGTCTAAACGTGCTTGCGGAGCCGATCCAATTGGCCGAGTTACGCGATCAGATGGGTGCACTCCGAGATACGTTGAATGTCACTCGCCAGACCGACGGAGTAGATCATTCCTTATCTGCCATCATTGAAGCCAAGCTTCTCGATCTACGATCAGACTATAGGGATGCGCACCAGAGGTACGAGGACAGATTTGGTCCGTATTTCAAGGCGAAGAGCTTGCTGGATGCCATAGAGAGCAGACTGGCCCCCCTGGAATCGAAGCAGCAACAGGACCGCACGCCTGAGGAGAGAAAAGAGTTTAATACATTAAAGGACGGATTGAAGTCCGCCCGTAGTGGCGTGACCCGGGAAGAACAGAGGCTTTACCAGGTCCGGCCTGAAGTATCCACGGCCGATGTTCGTAAGATATTTAGCGACTATTCTGGTGTTCCACTTTCCAATTTGTCTGCTAACAAACTTGAACGACTATCTGGTCTCGAAATTAATCTCAGCTCTGAGATTTTTGGACAAACCGCTCCTGTCAAGGCCGTTGCCAAGGTCTGGCGCGAGAGAGAGCTCGGCGTAAGTGACCCATCTCGTCCTGCCGGTGTTCTTCTCTTCACGGGTGGAACCGGCTTGGGAAAGACGGAGTTGACGAAAGTTCTGGCGCGGTGGGATGGAGGCGAGAGCGCGTTGCCGGCCGTTCTTCGCATGAGTGAGTTCAAGGACAAGAGTGCTATTTCAAGATTAACTGGTGCGGCTCCTGGCTTGATCGGATTTGATGAGGGCGCTCCAACCATGGAGGAATGTGAGAATAAAGACATCATCGTGTTCGACGAAATCGATAAAGCCGATCCGAATATCTTTGACGTAATGATGCAAATTCTCGAAGAAGGAGAAATCACACTTTCTAACGGAAAGAAAATTAGCTTCAAGGGCAAGTTGATGGTCATTACGACAAATGCAGTAACCGCGGATGACCTGACAGAAGAGGAACTCAACAGGCAAGACGAATATCAGGACAGAATTCGAACCGTCCTGTGTGAAGCCAAATCGAAAGATACCGGACTATCTCTGTTTCGTCCCGAGTTCGTAGGTCGCGTAGATGAGGTGTATGTCTATAAAAAGCTTGATCAAGAAGTGGCATTGAAAATACTGCGAAAGGAGCTCAGGAAGATAAACCGAGACTATCAGGAGCGCGGCATCTCAATCGAGTCCGACGATGCGGTTCTGAAGCCAATCATCGAAAAACACTATGTTCCATCGCAAGGTGGTCGCAGTCCGCGACAAATTGTGAAGAAGCGCATTCGACCGATGGTGACGGACTACCTGATGCAACGGATGTTGGAAAAGAAGGACGATCAATCGCCCTTGAACGAGAAATTGCACCTGAAATTCGATCTTGCCACTGACGGGTTCGGACTAGAGCGAAGGTTGTCCTGATTGGAGAATATCCAGGCTGAACGAAACCGCATGAATGGAAACTTGGCCCTGCGGAGTGATCCTTGCGTGTTCGACGAGGGATCCACAGTAAATTTGAGCTGGCCGCCGTGTCGGCTTCTGATTGGCGCCCACGGGCGCGCGCGTGTGAGGGAACAACGACAATCCGGACCATAGGAGATGAGTATTTTCCGAGCCTGTCGGGTAGGGGCGCCGGTGCCATATCATGGTCAGAGCCCGATCCGATCTAACGAGCGACGCCCCGGCCGTTGCGGACAGCACTGTCAAAGTCCGGAAAGGCTGAGCTAATCCATTTTCGGATGGAGTGATCTCGGTGTGGTGGGAGCGTTTCAAGGGTTGCCGCGGCAGCACAGCACGGCAAATGCGTCAATTCACGAGAGGATCCCAAAATGTTGCAGATCGTATCAAACCTCAGGGGTTACAGTATTGAAGCAAAGGACGGCCCGATTGGTACTGCAAGCGACTTCCTCTTTGACGACAGCAGCATGAAGGTACGTTGGCTTGTCGTTGATACCGGCAACTGGCTGACCGGGCGCAAGGTCCTGATCCACCCATCTGCGATCGGTTACGCGGACCACTGTAGCAGAGAACTTACCGTTGGACTGACTAAGTCGCAGGTGAAGGACAGCCCAGATATTGCTCAGGACCTGCCGATTTCACTGCAGATGCAGAAAGACCTGTACAAGTACTACGGATGGGATTCGTATGCAGGCGGAAGTCCATACGGTGCGGGCATTTATGGCGGTGGTTTATTCAGTGCTGACGTGGGAACGATCGCTCCCCCTTTGTCGGCACGAACTTATTTCGGTATGAATCGAGGGGGCGAAGCCGAGCGCGGCAAAACCACAACCCACGACGCCGACCCCCATTTGCGCAGTATCGCCGAGGTGACGGGCTACCATGTTCATGCCGCTGATGGGGGTATCGGGTATATCGAGAACTTCCTCATCGACAGCGAGAGTTGGGTTGTCCGATATCTCATCATCGATACATCGAATTGGTGGTTCGGTCAGCACGTTCTAATATCACCCCATGCAGTGAAGGAAGTCGACTGGACGGCCCGTTGCATCCGGCTCGATATCGCGCGTGTTCAAGTAAGGGCGAGCCCACCGTGGAATCCTGCGGTTCCAATTGACGAGGAGTTTGAGGACAGACTTTACAGCCACTATGATTGGCCTTCCGATGAGCGCAAATCCGTGTTTGATAATGACCAGCGACGCCCTTAATTCGTGTCATCTGAGCGCTACTTATAAAATACGAAAACTACAAGTGCTCCGGTCGCAGCCAAGGCGTGTGCCTACATCCTAGAGCGCGCATCTATGGATTTGGTTTCGGTCCGCGAACTCCATTACCGGCCCGCAGCTCTATCGCTGCATCAGAGGCCGGACAGATGGTAGCATCTGACTACGTGCCGAAAATCGTCAAAACCGTTCTGTCATCTCGTGGGGCGTCCACAGAATGGTTCATGGCCTAATGCGAAATAAAAACGGGAACGGTCATCGTAGTCAGTACGCTGCGTGTCTCCTTCCCGCGGATGACACGTGATCCATTGTGATTTCCACAAGGTAAGCTGCGCAAATTTCATCATCGTCATTTCTCCGTTGCTGTTCATGGAGAGCGAATGGGCCATGCCTTCGATCGTTCCACCACGAACAGGTTTTGCGAAAAGGAGCCGCGAGCTGAAGGGGCCTTACTCTAATCGAGCGAATGATGATGACTGGCGCGACGGCCGTCAGCACGAGGAATTACGCCCGTATCGATGCGATGCTCTTCCATATGAGAACATTGTGGGCAGCGAAATGCCCGAAAGCCCAGCTTGCCAGACCTGACACGCTCCATGGGACAAGCGCACTTCGCACATAGGGGGCGTTCGGTTGCTTTCGATAAGAACGTCAAAAGCACGGGCGTCAATCGACAAGATGGCTCTATATTGCCACTCCGGCGCGGTACCGTGTTACTCATTACACGTAATCCATTTTTGCCATACGAACGGCTTCTTGATTTCTCCATGGTTTCTCCTCATGGCATCTGCCTGCGCTATGATCCGAGACTTATTTGGCTGCATGTCGTACGGCGTTAGCTCGGGGCCACCGTCTGGCTTTTGGTGGCATCGCGCACAGGGCTTGCCGGTTTGTGAAGCGAGTCGCAGCGTCGCATTGGCCGAGCTAGAAATCGTCAGAGAGATTGCGGCCCCGACCAAAATAGCGACGACGCCGCAAACGAAAGTTGAATGATTGTTCTCGTTCGCTATGTGATCGTAGCGAAAATGGCAGTCGACGCATGGCGGCGACAGCCTCGGAATCTACTTAGTCGACCGGGATTATGACCAGCTGATTGGGTTGATCTAATGGTGCTCTTTAATCGCACGATCATGGGCATCAAGCGCCTGGCATTGTGCAAATTCATTGTTGGATTTCCGCGAACCGTGGACCGTGGTTCCTTGTCGTGCCGGAGGGGACGATGCGGCCGAACCAATCGCCGCTCCCGCCGAAGGATTGGAAAAGGTCTGGAAGCATGACGATGCTTAACCTCACCCAACAGCCGGCTTGGCACGCGAAGTCATGAAAGGCATTGTGCAATTCAAGCTCAACGGCAGCTCGGTCAGCCTTGATACCGATAGCGAGCGGATGCTCGCTGTGGGTTCTTCGCACCGATCTGGGATTGACCGTAACTAAATACGGGTGTGGCGAGGGAATTTGCGGCGCGTGCGCCGTGGTGATCGACGACCAAGCACGCCGGTCCTGCCTGACGCTGATTAGTCAGGTCTCCGGCGCTGATCTGTTGACGATCGAGGGGCTTACCAAAGAGGGCCATCTCCATCCGTTACAACAGGCCTTCATCGATCATGGCGCATTCCAGTGCGGCTATTGCACCTCGGGCATGTTGATGGACGCCTACGAGGCGCATCTTACCAGGTGATCAGCGGAGCCTTGCGCAGCCACGTGTCGGCGGTGAGTTGCTGCACGACGAAATCCGCGACGTCGGCGCGAGCTATTGTCCCGCCATGGATGCCTGACAGGTCGGTCAGCGCTCAGATATGACCGCGAGGCGGTTTGTCGTTGAGCGCCGTCGGTCGGACAATGATCCAATCGAGCGCGCTGGCCCGGATCGCGTTCTCCTGGCGGTCCTTGTCTTCATAGACGTTGCGCAGCATCAAGGGCAGGAGCAGCCGGTCATATAAGAAGCCGCCATGGCCGCGGCTGTCGCCCGCGCCAATGCCGGTGATGCATACGAGCCGGCGGATATTCGGCTTCACCATCACGCCGACGAGCGCGCGCGTCGCCATCGAGAGCATGGTCACTTCTCGAAACGGGCTCATAGCGCTTCCCAGCGAACTGACGACGGCATCGCAACTTGCGACGGCACGGGTCAGTGCGTCCGCGTCGCGCGCGTCACCTTCGACAAGTTCAGCTCCAGCAAGGTCCGCGGCCCTGGCCTTTGAGCGGACCAGAGCCACGACGGCGTGGCCCTTTGTCAGGGCTTGGTTGACGATAAGCCGGCCGGTAGCGCCTGTGGCGCCTAACACCAAAATGTTCATTTTCAAGCCTTCCCAATTTGTGTGATTTAGTGGCGAAGGGGGGACTCGCCCATTGGGCGGTGAGCAGGATCGATGCCAGCGGGCCGATCCAACAGTCCGCCGACGCCAAGGGCCGAAAGCGGCCTTACTTCTTGACCCCAGTGATCCCGCTGATCCAGGCGCGCCACATCATCGACGTCATCGGGTCTTCTGGCGCACGGGCTTTTGGGGCCGATGATTTCGGACAGCCTCCGCAACAAGGAAACTCAAAGGCGCAAAGCTCCTCGCCGGGCAGACATTGGCCGGTGGCAGGCTTCATTCGGCAAGTGAAAGGAAACGCACGAGATTGTTGGATGGGCATGGCTGTCCCGCTGTATAGGCGGGAGTTTCAGACCTCACTGTCACCGATAGATGCCGAAGGCAGGGCGGTGATGCTTCATCTGCGCATGCGACCGGGCAAATAGCCAGTCAATTCCGCAGCCGTCGTTTCCTCGATTCCAATCGGGTCGCGTTACGCGCTCACAGCGGCTTATCGCTCGGGCGGGTCCGAAGCAGGTTCAGGAAGCACAAAGGCGCTCGATCCGCGCGTGAAATTCGCCTACGCCTTTTGTTCCGGAAAAATGTTCGCGTTATTTCTCGCATGGTGGTCAAAATGGCTCAGACACCCGTAAGACAAGGCAGACTATTGTCTCGACCGAGGTACGCCGGTTGTCGCGCCTATCGGGTCCTATGAACACGAAGGCTATCCATCATGGTCTTTCGATCAGCATCGACGGCGGCGAGGTGACCCTCGGCGGCAAGCTCGACAACTGGTACGAACGCGATCTCGCGGAGACCGCGGCATGGTCAGTGCCCGGCGTGACGCAGGTCCTGGACAAGATCTCGCTCACCTCGTGAACGCGACTGCTGGGACGGCTGGTTGAATGCCGACCGCCCCAGCCCCCAAAGAGTAGAAATGGATGAATGCCAATGGACAAAGCGGAACCGCTCTGTGATCTCACGATTCGTGAAGGCAGAATATCAGCTTGCGAAGACCGCAGGCCGGTCGCCGCGGTTTGAGGTCTCGTTTCGTCCGCTGGCCGGTGGTCCGACGACGTTTGCCGTCGCCGAGAAGAATGGCGAACGATTTGCCGCCGAGCTCGACGTTCTTGCGGCACTCGTCCGGGCCCGCGTGATCCGGCAAGGATCGATGGCGAAGAGAAACCGCAACTTGGCAGGCGAAAACATGGATCTTCCGGCGACCAAGATGGACGGTATGGGCCTTTTTGACTGCTGCAGGGAAAATTGAATTACCATTTAGATTCGGAGGCCCAGGAGCCCCCTTGGCGAGCCTGACCGTTATGACGCGCTGTTCGCCGAATTGAAAGAGTCGCAGGCGCGGGAAAACAAATTGAGCCGTCGCGTCGACGAGCTCTCACGACGGGACGTACTGCTTAGCAATGAATTGAGCCATCGCTTCTTGATTAAGAGCGCATCATGAGGGGATAGGGAAATGAACCTGGGAATCCGCGATCGTGTGGCGCTTGTTACCGGGACGAGCATGGAAATGGCTTTGCCATGGCAAAAGTGGCCATAACGCCGGCCAGCGGCTTCCATCAAGCGCTCATAGTCTCCGGGAGTGGCTATCGCCTCCGAGCCTGACGGGCAGCCCGGCGTCAGCTTGGAGGAAAAACCTGACGGCTGCGGAAAAGCTTCACGCCCTGTTGATCCGAGAACGGACGACGATCGATGACTGAAATGTGCGCCCTCTACGTCGCTCCCAGGATCGAGCTCAACGAGCGAGCCGACGGTGGAGACGATGACCAACCTATCCCTGGCATTTCATACGTCCGGAGCGGACGACTGGTCCGGTACCCGGTCTGAGTAGTTTCCGAGTCTATCTTTGGATCGCGCGCCTGCCAACCTACCGATTACCGATCGTCAAAAAGTTGTTTTCGCTAGTCAAGGATCGAAGGATGGACGGGAACGCCGATTCCTCGGTGGAGGCCATCGTCAGGGAATTCCATGCTGACCGAGGTCGCCTTCTTGATGTTGTCGAGCAGGTTCAGCATCGCTTTGGCCGCATCAGCGATGGGGCTATCCAAGTCATCTCGACCTTGCTCGGCATTCACCGTGTCGAAATTGAAGACATGGTATCGTTCTACGCCTTCTTCAACCGCGAACCTCGGGGCCGCTTCCGGATCCGCCTTTCCAAAACGCCGATCTCGATCATGAAGGGTGCGAAAGAAGTCGCGCTGGCGTTTGAGAAAGCGCTCGGCGTCTCGCTCGGTGAGACATCGACTGATGGTGCGTTTACCCTCGAATGGACCAGCGATATCGGCATGGCCGATCAAGAACCGGCTGCCCTGATAAACGGGACGGTCCTGACCGCGCTTTCCCCGGCAGATGTGCCACACATCGTAGCCGCTCTGCGAGAGCCCGGATCTGACGGCAGGCTGCATGCAAGCCCACAGCATGCAAGTCCACAGCATGCAAGACCGGAAGCAACGCTCCCGAAAGCGACCATCCGATCCAGTCTCGTGAAGGCTGGCCCGCTGCTGTCGGGGCTATCCGGTCGCACCGATGGAATCAGGGCAGCGCTGGCATTTTCGCCGGACAAAGTCATCGAGGAGATAACCAAGTCGAAGCTTCGCGGCCGCGGCGGCGCCGGCTTCCCGACAGGAATGAAATGGCGTTTTACCCGCAAGGCGATCGGCGAGGATCACTACGTCGTTTGCAACGCCGATGAAGGCGAGCCCGGCACCTTCAAGGACCGCGTATTGCTGTCCGAGTTCCCCGATCTGGTTTTTGACGGCATGACGATTGGCGGCTACGCGCTCGGTGCGCGGCATGGGCTGCTTTATCTCCGCGGCGAGTATGCCTATATGTGGGACGCGCTCCAGGAGGTCTTGAAGAACCGCCGCCGGTTCGGTTTGCTCGGCCAAAATATCGGTGGCCGGAAAGGGTTCGATTTCGACATCCGGATCCAGCTCGGGGCAGGCGCCTACATCTGCGGTGAGGAATCGGCGCTTCTGGAATCGCTCGAAGGCAAGCGCGGCGCGCCACGCGATCGGCCGCCATTTCCGACCGAGCGCGGCTATCTGCGGCAGCCGACCGCGATCGACAACGTGGAGACATTCGCCTGCGCCGCCCGCATCATGGAGAAGGGTGCTGCCTGGTTTGCGGGCTTTGGCACCGCGCAATCAACCGGCACCAAGCTGATGAGCGTCTCCGGCGATTGCGCACGTCCGGGCGTATACGAGGCGCCGTTTGGCATCACGCTCAACGAACTGCTTGATATGGTCGGCGCGCCGAATGCGCAGTACGTTCAGGTCAGCGGCCCGTCGGGGCAGTCGATTGCACCAAAGGATTTCGGCCGCCGCATCGCTTATGAGGATATGTCGACCGGCGGTTCGATGATGGTGTTCGGACCAGGGCGCGACGTGCTTGAGATCGCCCTGCAGTTTGCCGATTTTTTTGTCGCGGAATCCTGCGGCTGGTGCACGCCGTGCCGGGTCGGCACCACGCTTCTCAAGCAGGGGATGGAGAAAATCGTCGCCGGCCGCGCCACCCTTGCTGACATCGCCGAGATGGAATCCCTCGGCAACACCGTGATGCGGATGAGCCGATGCGGTTTAGGCCAAACCGCGCCAAACCCGATCCTGACGACGATGCGCAATTTCCCCGAGCTCTACGAAGCGAAGCTCGCTTCAGCGCCGTTTACGTCGCGCGTCACGCTGCATGACGCGTTGCGCGAGGCAGTCGCGGTCCAGGGCCGCGAGTCCGCGACCGGGGAGACATAGAATGAACGCCGCAACTTTCCGTTTTACAATTGATGGGATCGATGTCGAGGCGACCGATGGACAATCGGTCATCGAGGCTTGCGACGCGGCCGGTATCTACATCCCGCGGCTCTGTTACCATCCTGATCTCAAGACCTCCGGGACCTGCCGGGTCTGCACCTGCAAGATCAATGGCCGCAATAGTGCGGCCTGCGTTACCCCCGCCGCCCACGGCATGGTCATCGAAAACGATACGCTGCAGCTTACCGGCGACCGGCGCGCCATCATTGAAATGCTGTTTGTAGAGGGCAATCATCCCTGCCCGTACTGCGTGGCGAGCGGGGATTGCGAGTTGCAGGCGCTTGGCTACCGCCTGGGTATGGTGGCGCCGCAGCAGCCCTATCAATCGCCCGTTCGGAAGATCGATGCCACGCACCCAGACATTTATCTCGATCACGATCGCTGCATCCTTTGCGCGCGCTGCATCGACGCCTCCCAAATGGAGGACGGTAAGACCGTGTTCGGCTTCGAAGGCCGAGGAATCGCCATGCGGCTGAACGTTGATTCCAAGGGCGGTCTCGGAGACACCCAGATGGCTGCCATCGACAAGGCGGCAAGTGTCTGTCCGGTCGCTTGCATCGTTATCAAGCGCAACAGCTACCGGGTTCCGAATGGAAGCCGCCGTTTCGACAAATCGCCCATTGGCAGCGACATCGAGGCGAGAAGAACGGGCCGTAAATCATGACGGTCGCGTCAGTGTCAACAACGACAAAACCTACGCTTGCGACTTGCGCTCTGACTGGCTGCTTTGGCTGCCACATGTCGTTGCTCGACATCGACGAGCGGATCCTGGAATTGGTCGACCTCGTTGATCTCGATGTCTCTCCGTTCGATGACAAGAAATCATTTGATCGCCCGGTCGACGTCGGCTTCATCGAAGGAGGCTGTTCGAATGAGTACAACGTCAAGGAACTCAGGGAATTCCGCAAGCATTGCCGAATCCTGATTTCAGTAGGTGCCTGTGCTATCAATGGCGGCGTCCCGGCGATGCGAAACACCGTGGGGCTTCGGGAATGCCTTGAGACAGTTTACCTCCACGGCGCTTCGCTCGAGGGAGGAGGCATGATTCCGAATGACGAAGATCTGCCTTTGCTACTGGACCGGGTCTATCCGTCGCACGAAATCGTAAAGATTGATTACTTCCTGCCGGGTTGCCCACCCTCCGCGGACGCCATTTGGGCAGGTCTCAAGGACCTGCTTACGGGCAAGGTGCCGTCGCTGCCTTACCTTCTATGCAAGTACGAGTGATGCGCACCAGCAATGGACGAATATTGTCATGACCGATGTTCAAATCGAACGGGCGCCGCGGAAGATCGTTATTGATCCGGTCACCCGTGTCGAAGGCCACGGCAAGGTGACGATCCGCCTTAACGAAGCCGGTGAGGTCGAACAAGCGCGCTTTCATATCGTGGAGTTCAGGGGATTTGAGCGCTTCATTCAGGGAAGGATGTACTGGGAAGTTCCGGTCATCGTGCAGCGGCTCTGCGGTATCTGCCCGGTCAGCCATCATCTCGGCGCCGCCAAGGCGATGGATATTGTCGCGGGCGTGGACAAATTGACGCCGACGGCGGAAAAAATTCGGCGGCTGATGCACTACGGACAAATATTGCAGTCCAATGCGCTCAACTTTTTCCATCTTGCCTCGCCGGATCTTCTGCTCGGGTTCGAGGCTCCTGTCGCGCAGCGCAACATCATCGGCGTGATCGAAGCTTTCCCGGAGGTCGGTAAGTGGGCGATTTTCATCCGGAAATTCGGCCAGCAGGTGATTGCCGCGACCGGTGGCCGGCGCATTCATCCGCGGCTGTGCGTTCCCGGCGGAGTCAACCAGAACCTAGCCGTTGAGCAACGTGATGCGCTCCGCAAAGACGTCGACCAGATCATAAAATGGTGTGGCGAAGCCCTGGAGCTGCACAAATCGTTTATCCGCTCGCATGAGAAACTACACGAGACCTTTGCGAGCTTCCCATCGAGCTATATGAGCATCGTGGGTGCGGACGGGGGCATGGACCTCTACGACGGCACCCTGCGGGCCATCAATGCCGACGGAAAGCCAATTTTTGAAGGCGTGCGCCCCGCGGACTATCGCGACTACCTGATCGAGGAAGTGCGCTCCTGGAGCTACATGAAGTTTCCGCATATCCGCTCGCTTGGCCGCGAGGACGGATGGTACCGGGTTGGTCCCCTGGCGCAACTGAACTGCTGCTCCTTCATCGGCACGCCGCTGGCGGAGGCCGCGCGCAAGGACTTCATGGCGCAGGGGCGCGGCGGGCTGGTGCATGCGACCTTGGCGTATCATTGGGCCCGGCTGATTTGCATGATTCACTGTGCAGAAACGGTCAGGGATCTGCTTTTTGACGACGATCTCCAGGGCACCGACCTGGTGGTGACCGGCGAGCGGCGGCCCGAGGGGATAGCAATCATCGAGGCCCCGCGCGGAACGCTGCTTCATCATTACGAGGTGGACGCCGACGGCCAGGTAACCCGTGCAAACCTGATTGTTTCAACGACCAACAATAATGAAGCGATGAACAGGTCGGTGAAAAAAGTCGCGGTGGACTATCTCACCGGACATGAGATCACGGAAGGGCTCCTGAATCACGTCGAAGTCGCGATACGCGCCTACGACCCCTGCCTGTCCTGTGCCACGCACGCGCTCGGGGACATGCCGCTGATCGTCACGCTGGAAGATGCCGACGGCGCGGTGATCGCGACCAGGGTGAAGCAATGAGCATGGCCGAATCCGCCGCCACATCTGCGCGCGAAAGGCGCGTCCTCGTCCTCGGCTACGGCAATCCGGGGCGCCAGGACGACGGGCTTGGCCCGGCGGCGATTGCTGAAATTGAAAGCATGGGATTGCCGAACGTCACGGCGTTCGACAATTACCAGCTCAACATCGAGGACGCGATCGACGTCGCGGCCCATGATATCGTATGGTTTGTCGATGCCGCCCGGACCGGACCAACGCCATATTCGGTGCGCGCCGTTTCGCCGTCGCCCACCATCGAATTCACCAGCCACATCGTGCGACCCGAAGCCATCCTCGCCATCGCGCATCAATGCTATGGCGGGTCGCCGCAGGCCTTTCTGCTGGCAATCCGCGGTTATGGGTTCGAGTTCATCGAGGCGCTGACCCCGGCTGCCAGGGACAATCTGGAAGCGGCCTTGGCCATGCTCACCGAGCGGATGCGCGCCATGCAGGCCGAGGCGGCACCTATGGAGGCACTATGAACATCGGCTTGTTCGACCGGCGCAAGACCATCCTGCTTGTGGACGCCGACCCGCACGCCCGAGCAACCCTGAGGGTCGCCTTGGAGGCGGCCGATTTCTCGGTAGGAGAAGCGGCTAATGACCGGGAGGGCGAGCGTACGGCGCTGCGGATCAAACCCGATGCAGTAATTGCGGAACTGTCTTTGGATGCGGGTGATGCGGGCACGACGATGACCGAGAGGCTGCACGCCAGTAACAGCAAAATCCCTTGCTACATCCTGAGCAGCGCCGCCGACGCCTTGATGGGTTCGGTGGGCCTGCACGAGATCGGTATATCCGGGGTGTTCTTAAAGCCGGTCGATACGGCAATCGTGATACAGACCCTCAAGACCCGGCTCACCGGGCCCCGGCAGGAAGCCCGCCATGCATGAGATGTCACTGATCGAAAGCGTCGTTGCACTGGTCGAAGACGAGCGGCGCAAACAGGATTTCTCGCGGGTCCGTACCATTCGTCTGGTGGTCGGGGTGCTCGGCCACGCGGAGCCTTCGGCATTGCGTTTCTGCTTCGAGGCCGTGACGCGAGGGACGATCGCGGAGGGGGCCCGGCTGGAGATCGAACAGGTCCCGGGCCAGGGCTGGTGTGGCTCTTGCCGCCAGTCGGTATCGCTCAGCGAACGATTTGCGGCGTGCCCGGTATGCGGCGACACGCAGGTGAAAATGACAGACGGCGGCGAGCTGCGGCTGTCCGAACTGGAGGTAGAGTGATGTGTACTGTATGCGGCTGTGGAACGGACATCTCGACCAAGGCTCCGGGACTGGGAAGTCGCGTTGCGGCTCACTCCCACGATCACGTCCGGGAGCATTCCCATCCGCACTCCGATCACCATCATCACGACCACGTCGAAGGCACTATCGACTTTGGCAGCGGGATCGCCGGGGTCGAATTGCCCGGCGTGAGCCAACAAAGGACGATCCGCATCGAGCGCGACATTCTGTCGAAGAACGACGCCTTCGCCCATGCCAACCGCGTTCGACTACGGACTACCGGCACATTCGCACTGAACTTTGTCTCCAGCCCCGGCTCCGGAAAGACGTCCCTGCTGGTTCGCGCGGTCAACGACCTCCAGGCGCGCTGGCCAGTGGCCGTGATCGAAGGCGATCAGCAGACCGACCGCGACGCGGAACGGATTCGTGCAACCGGCGCCCCGGCTGTGCAGATCAATACCGGCAAAGGCTGTCATCTTGATGCCCACATGGTCGGCCACGCGCTCGATCATCTTTCGCTGGCGCCGGGTGGCCTGCTGTTCATCGAGAATGTGGGCAATCTCGTTTGCCCGGCCGCTTTCGATCTCGGCGAGGCGCACAAGGTGGTCGTTCTGTCGGTTACGGAAGGTGAAGACAAGCCGCTCAAATATCCCGACATGTTCGCTGCATCTGATCTCATGCTGCTTAACAAGGTCGATCTGCTGCCGCATCTGGAATTCGACGTTGACGCCTGCGTCGCGGCGGCGCTGCGGGTCAACCCGCGTATCCAGGTCATGAGGATTTCGTCCCGAACCGGTGAGGGTCTTGCGGCGTTCTACGCCTGGATCGCGGCACGCGTCGCCGCAACGATCGAACTGGCGGGCCTACCTGCATGAGAGACCCATGCCGTTGAGCATCGCCGCAGCGCCGGTGGCCGGCCCGCACCGGCTACAGCTGCGTGCTTCGATGGGAGGCCGCGCCATGAACAAGCAGGACGACGAGGCGCAAATGGAATACGTCGCGATGGAAATCCGCGTGCGCGGCCGGGTGCAGGGCGTCGGGTTTCGCCCGACCGTCTGGCGTTTTGCCCGCGAGCTCGAGCTTCGCGGTGAGGTTCTGAACGACGCCCACGGCGTTCTGGTACGCGTCGGCGGATGTTCGAGCGCGGTTGACGATCTTCTCGCGCGCATTCAGAGCGAACCTCCGCCGCTGGCGCGAATCGACGGCATCGAAACCCGGGTCTTTGTCGGCGATCTGCCGCCGCGATTCCGCATCGCCAGGACCCTAGCCGGTGATGCGCATACCCAGGTCACACCGGACGCCGCGATCTGCCCGGCTTGCGCGCAGGAAATAGTCAATCCTAGCGAACGGCGCTTCCGCCATCCATTTGCCAACTGCACGCATTGCGGTCCGCGCCTGAGTATTGTCAGGGCCATTCCTTATGATCGCGGCAATACCACAATGGCCCCATTTGCGATGTGCGAGACCTGCAAGATCGAATATTCCGAACCGACCGACCGCCGATTCAACGCTCAAGCAATCGCCTGCCCTGATTGCGGACCCAGGGCGACGCTGATCCGGCTTGATGGTGGCCTTACAAATTCCGATCGGCATTCCATGTCCGATAGCGTCGAGGAGGCAAGCCGCCTCATTGCAAACGGCGAGATTGTCGCAATAAAGGGACTAGGCGGATACCATCTGGCGTGCGACGCCACCGAGGCGGATGTGGTGACGCGGTTGCGCCGGTTGAAGCGTCGAGACGGCAAACCGTTTGCGCTGATGGCGAGGGACCTTGAGGTCATCCGCCGGTATAGCTCGGTCGGAAGCGCGGAAGAGCGTTTGCTCACCAGCATAGCGGCGCCGATCGTGTTGCTTGCCGCTGACGGCCTGCTACCTCTCCCGCAGGAAATCGCGCCTGACCTTTCGACGCTCGGCTTCATGTTGCCGACCACGCCGCTGCATCTGCTGCTGCTGCAGCGCTTTGATCATCCGGTCGTGATGACCAGCGGCAATGTCTGCGGGGAGCCGCAGATTATAGACGATACGGCTGCACGAGAGCAGCTTGCCGGGATCGCAAGCCACATGTTGATCCACGACCGCGAAATCGCCAACCGCCTCGACGATTCGGTGGTGCGCGAGATGGCCGGCCAGGGGCAGGTTTTGCGCCGTGCCCGTGGTTTCGCACCGGCCCCGATCGCGCTGCCGAACGGTTTCGAAACAGCGCCCGAGCTTCTCGCCATGGGCGGCGAACTGAAGGCGACGTTCTGTCTCGTCAAGGATGGCGAGGCCATTCTGTCGCAGCATCAGGGTGACCTGGAGAATCCGGAAACCCTCGATGATTATCGCAAAAATCAAGCGCTCTACGCCGAACTCTTCGATCATGCGCCGGTCGCGCTGGTGACGGACCTGCATCCTGAATATCTCTCGACAAAAATCGCGCGCGAGCAGGCGCAGGCGCGTGAATTACGACTGATCGAAGTCCAGCACCATCATGCCCATGTCGCCAGTTGCCTGACTGAGAATGCCTATCCCCTGCACGCCCCGGCGGTGCTCGGCATCGTTCTCGACGGGTCGGGATGGGGCGATGACGGGACGATTTGGGGCGGAGAATTCCTGCTCGCGGACTATCGCGGTTATCGAAGGCTCGGCACGTTCAAGCCGGTGGCGATGCCAGGGGGCGCGCAAGCCGTGCGCGAGCCATGGCGTAATCTCTACGCCCATCTTGTCGCAGCGATGGGCTGGGCGGAATTTGCGAGAGATTACGCTCACCTCGGCGTCTTCGCCGATCTGGCGAGCAGGCCACGATCCGTTCTCGATGCGATGATCCGTAATGCCGTAAACACGCCGGAGGCATCGTCTTGCGGCCGGTTGTTCGATGCAGTCGCCGCGGTTTTAGGCATCTGCCGTGAAAGGCAGGCTTACGAGGGGGAAGCTGGCTCGCGGCTGGAGGCGGCGGTCGATCCGGACGCCCTGCGAGGTGTCAGCGACGACCTAGCTTACGCGTTCTCGATTCAACATTCGGAACGCTCGAGCCTCCCCTACATTGAACCGTTGGGGATGTGGCGCGCAATTCTCAATGATCTTATTCGAAGGACGCCTGTCCCGGTGATGGCCGCGCGCTTCCATGTTGGTCTGGCGAAAATCATTGTGACCATGGCCACAAAGCTGGCTCGCAGCGATGCCGGCGAGGGCGCACCCCGCTTCAATAAGGTTGCTTTGTCGGGTGGATGTTTCCAGAACCGCGTCCTGTTCGAACAGGTGGTGCGGCGCCTTGAACAACAGAATTTCGTTGTGCTCACGCATGCCCAGGTCCCCGCCAATGACGGTGGTCTGTCGCTCGGCCAGGCTGCCATCGGCGCCGCGCGTCTGATCGACGCCGAAGCCATCGAAATGGAATTGGTCGGCCCCAATATTACGCAAACCATGGAAAGCGGATCATGTGCCTCGGAATTCCAGGCCGCATCATGAAAATCAATGACGCGGCAAACATGCTGGCGATCGTCGATGTCGGCGGCGTCAGGCGCAAGGTCAACATCGCCTGTATCGTGGACGAGGAGCATCCGGTGGCTTGCTGCGTTGGCGACTG
>Ga0302140_10001887_pt1 | contig 27419 bp, 29 predicted proteins | sample I_Bog_E1_1_FD_202095 | JGI IMG/M metagenome (GOLD analysis project Ga0302140, IMG submission 202095) | Peat permafrost microbial communities from Stordalen Mire near Abisko, Sweden - I_Bog_E1_1 | ecosystem: Environmental > Terrestrial > Soil > Wetlands > Peat | place: Sweden: Abisko, Stordalen... | reverse complement strand
CCAATGAATCTGCCGGTCACGGATGGCGTCCATCTTTATTTCATTGAAGGAATGCCTTGGACATCGGGCTCCGGAATCGCCCAAATGTCGGCAACCGGAGGTGAGACCACCTGGATCACTACTACGCTTCAGGAAATATTGACCATTTACAACATCTCCCCCGATGGCTCGAGATTGTTGGTAGGGACTGGGGTCGCTGTCGATTCAAGTCTTGCGAGTGAACTTTGGATACAGCCATTGCCGGCCGGTGCGCCTTACCCGATCGGAAACATCAAAGTGTCCGCCGCAAGTTGGACTCCGGATGGAAAGCATATCGTCTACGCCTATGCGCAGACCTTAGTGATGGTGAATGAAGATGGGAGCGAGCCGCGTCCATTCGCGAAGATTCCGGGGGTCGTACGCGCACTTCGGTATTCACCCGACGGCCGAGTGATTCGTTTTTTCCTTCTTCAAGGACAGGAGAGCTCCAGTTCCATCTGGGAAATGGATGCGGACGGAAGGAACGTTCACCCCCTTTTTCCTAATTGGAATGAACAGCCTTATCAATGCTGCGGAAATTGGTCCCCTGACGGCGAATACTACTATTTCGTAGCAGGACGCGGGAACTCGCAGGCCATCTGGGTGAGGCCCGAACGCCGTTCCGTCTTCGGACAAGCCGCGGCGAGACCTTCGCGCTTGACGTCCGGGCCCCTGCGTTTTAGCGGTCCCCTCCCCAGCAGCGATGGGAAGAGACTCTTTGTTATTGGCGAGGAGCCTCGCGTTGAGCTATTCCATTACGATTTGCAAACGCGGCGATTCGATCCTTATATCCTCGGGTTCTCAGCCGGCCCAGTCGACTTTTCGCCGGATAGAAAGTGGATGGCTTACATCTCCTATCCGGACGGGACCCTGTGGCGGAGTAGATTGGATGGACGCGATAAGGTGCAACTCACACTGCCGCCCCTTCGAGCCTATGCTCCGCGTTGGTCGCCTGACGGTTCCAGGATTGCGTTTTATGACGTGCAGTTCAACCAACCTTGGAGAATCTACCTGCTCCCTTCGTCGGGTGGCAGTCCGGAATTATTGGAGCAGCCCAGCGCCGGCGTAAGCGAAACAGACCCGACCTGGACGCCCGACGGGAAATCCGTTGTTTTCGCCAAATCCGGCGGATCTGGCGAAGAAGGCAATGCCGTTTATCGATTCGATTTTGAAACCAGGAAGACTTCCCACATTCCCGATTCCGACGGACTTTTCTCGCCAAGGGTGTCGCCGGACGGCCGCTATATCTCCGCCCTTGCAGACGGTCAGAAGAAGCTGTTGCTATTCGATACAAATACGAATCGTTGGTCGAATCTGATGGAGGGGGAACAGATTGGCTGCAACGAGTGGTCGCATGACGGGAAACACGTCTACTCGCGGGAAAACCGGGGCGGCGCTGCGGAGGTGGTTCGCGTGAGAATAAAAGATCGCGTCGTGGAGCACGTTGTAAGCCTCAAAGACTTTCCCCAACTCGCCGACATTTTCACGGTCTGTACGGGACTGGCTCCGGATGATGCGCCCCTGTTGATGCGTGATCGCAGCGTACAGGAGTTGTACGCACTCGTCCTCGATTTCCACTAGATCGCGTCGTCTAGCTGAAGAAGCTGCATTGCACCGAATTCTGCGTTTTGCAGAGATTTGCTGCTGCTACCTGACTCGGCTATTAGTGTGGGAGCACGTTTCCGTCATACACAATCTTCCCACCCACCATCGTCATCACCGATTCTGTCTTTGGGAGTTCCGAAGGATCAACCGTGAAAATGTCCTGCGAGAGAACGGTCAATCCAATGGACGCTCTCCGCGCAGAGTGACACGCTGCCGGCGACGCAGGAACAATGCCTCTTCCTGAACGAGTTGCAGGAGATGGCGGCCGTATGTCCGCAGCCGGTGCAGCGGTCGCGATGGCCAGCAAAACCTTCCGGTGTTGCCAGTTGATCCACCTGCGGTTGCGTTCCACAAATGCCTGTCCAGCACAGCGAACAATGTCGGCCATCTCCACGAGAGGCCGGTTGTTCAACTGTGCTAATGTCCACCTTGAGGAAATAGCGTAACCGCATCCAGCGGGCTGGCGGTCGCACTGAAATGCCGTTGGGACAGGTGCAGGTAGACGGTGGCGACCTCGAGATCGCGATACGTATGAACGAGCCCTGGCGGGTGATCATTGTCGGAGGCGGCTTTGGCGGGCTTCGTGCCGCTCAGGTGCTGAAATCAGATGTAGTCCTTTCCAACAAGCGCCAGAAGCGAATGGCTCGGGCGCGAGCACTATTTCAGTTCTCTTCATTGTCGCTACTGAGCGAAAAGAAAAGACGGAGCCCCATTCGAAGCAGGCCCCGTCAAGTTAATCAATCACGCATTCCGAGCATCTCTTAACGATTCATCGGCGTCCGGCTTGAGAAATTACATGCACCTGTTGGGTGATATAGAGCGTCCAATTGCAAAAAAACCCTTCGAGATCGAAGGGTTTTCTTGAACGCAGACTGGTAAGTGGTGCAGTGGTCAAACTATAGGCCTCAGAATTCTCCACCACAAGGTTACTAAGGTTGCCAAGACCATCCTCTTCGAGCAACGCTTCAATTGAGGTCCAGCGGTCACTGGCCCGCACGCTGATACAGAACCTCCTGTACCGGCTACAACTTGGCACCGCCAGACTCAGGACACTGAAATACTTTCGGTCAGCGGAGACGGGCCACGTAGTTGTGGCTGGTAGCGTCATCAGATTGCACGGACACTCCTTGAGTCCGATTGCGTACTATATCTTGGGGTTGCTTGAGTCAAACGGATACCCACCTCGGAGCATCCGCTCGAAGTCCTTTATCGACAACGGGCGGCTTATTAGAAATCCCTGATATGAGTGGCAGCCCATAGCGCTCAGGTATTTGCGCTGCTCTTCGCATTCAACACCTTCCGCGATGACCGCTAAGCCCATCGCATGGCCCAGTGACACGATTGCTTGCACAATTGCGCCGGTGCTAACGTCCACCAAGAGATCGCGAACAAACGAGATATCGATCTTCACCTGGTCCAGCGGCAAACGCTTAAGGTAGGAAAGTGAGGAATATCCCGTGCCAAAGTCATCTAAGGAGAATCGGACACCGATCGACTTAAGCGCCTTCATTTTGGCAATCGCGTCTTCGTAATTTGAGAGGAGCGCGCTCTCAGTCAGTTCAATTTCAAGATTCTCTGGATTCACGCCAGCCCTCTCAATGGCAGCACGAACTGCTTCGACAAAATCCAGTTGAGCAATTTGTCTTGTGCTCACGTTAACGGCGATTGTAATTCCCGCACCAACATCTCGCCGCGACCATGCAGCAAGCTGAGCGCACACAGCTTCCAGAACCCAGTTCCCAAGCTGCAAGATTAAACCAGTCTCCTCGGCGAAGGGGATAAACTCTGCAGGAGAAAGAAGGCCGCGGGTTGGATGATTCCAGCGAATGAGTGCCTCTGCGCCGACTATGTTTCCAAAGTTCACCTGCGGCTGGTAGTGGAGCACGAACTCCTGGTTCTCGATTGCTCGCTCCAGTTCATCTTCACAACAAGATCTTCCCGGTGTTCCTGTTCGAATCGGGTCAGTTGTGGCGATCTCACCCCTGATGGAGTCATGTTGGGCCGTAGTCTCCAGTTGCGGCTCTCGTGGACTTCCCAAGCGTAGGCGGTAATCGTCCTTAGTTTCCGAAAAAAGCGTTTGGGGAGCGAGCGCTGGATCCACGGAACTCCGGCTAAGGGGAATTTCATTCATCTCGCGAGAGGTTAAAGTTCGATTGGAGCTTTTCCAAAGTCGAGGACGGCCAATCGCAAGCAAGCCGAACTGAAGACATTCGTTTGGGATTTCTATTGTTCCAAAGAACGAATTGAGTACCAGCTCTGCTGTGGAGGACAATTCGCTTAGTGCTGCCCCCAGCCTGAAATGGGGAAGCAAGCGCTGCCGCAGAGTGCTTTCTAAGGCACGATTCAATCCGAGAAATCGGTTGCCAGACCCCATCGACAACATAGTCTCTTCCTCGCTATCGATCTGCCTCATCCCACGTGTCACGGACTCGCGCATTAGTCGACGTTGTCGCGAGCAAAGCCTCAGCATCTCAGGATCCGAGGCTCTTGCGTATCACCGTCAACGAATTCTCCAAGATAGGCATTTAAGTGGTGATTCCTCCGGGCATTTGAACAGTAACCCTTCTGCCTATCGATCCAAGTTGCGATAAGCCTTTTAGCCTCTCAATCCAGTGAAACGTAAGCTCCTGCCCCTTTGCCACGACAAGCAGGCCGACTCCATTCCGGATGTCCTGTTGAAGGATCATTCCGACAGAGAGATCTGCTACAGCGCACTCTCGCGAAACCATCGGCTCACTAGGGACCTGATCATCCAGGCAGCCGAGGATCGCGCCATCGAAGGTTTTCAAATCGCTTCGAGCCCATTTGGCTGCTTCCGTTGGGCTTAGACCACGCGTTAGGTATCGTTCAAATGTCAGGCCTGCCTGCAAAAGTTGAATGCCAAATTCAATCTGCTTCTTTTCTTCGGCATTTCGACCTCGGACGGTAGGACAAGGATTGTTCTGATTGGCAATCATCTGAGCGACCGGCTCCATACGTGGGATTCGCGACAACATCTCCCAGGCGATCGCGGGATGCGCATCAAATCTCTTCTGGTCCTCTGAACTAAGCCGGTCCCCAGCATAGGCCGCGTTAATCAGATCGGCAGGAAGTGTCACACACCCAAGTTGCGAAAGCATGGCAGCAATTTCATATTGCCAAGTTGAGGTCAAAGATAGTCTGTTGACGACGTGCTTCACGAATCGACGGAGCTGCATTGCACGGCCGAAAGCTGCCGGATTGCTGAAGCTTAGAACCTCGGCAAGAACCTGTACCGATCCGCGGAGAGTCTGCTCCAACAACTCCCTTTCAGCTTCGAGCAAGCGATGTTGTTCCAATCCTGCTTGGATTGCCCTCGCCAAATTCTCTTTTGAACAAGGCTTGGTAAGGAATCTGAAGATGTTTCCCTCGTTGACTGCGGACATCGCCGTATCGATATCCACATATCCTGTCAAAGCCAGGCGAACAGCAGTAGGTGCGATTTCGCGAACTTTTGCGAGGAATTGCGCTCCGTTCATCCCCGGCATCCGCATGTCAGAGATGACGACAGCGTAGGGGCCGGACTTGGCGATTGCACCGAGTCCACTTTCCGCGCCCACAGCGGTATCAATAGCGTATTCACGTCCTAGCAATCGCTTGTAGCCTTCTAGAACGGAAGGCTCATCGTCGACAAACAGAATCTTCTCGGTCACTTTCCCCTTCGTTCCTAGAGTTGCTCGGCGCAACTCTCTCGCCATTCATCGAGATAGCTATTCAACCCCATTCGCTCCAAGAACGGCATATCCAGATCCGCGCGAAATCCCTTGATCTCAGGGTGGAACTGAGTATCAAAGGCGCAGGCAACATGGACTGCTACGAGCGGGCAGAATTGCACGACCGGGCTATTGGACGGCCTGTGATGCCAGGCCACCGCCTCGACAATTGCGGTGGGTAGGCCCCAGATTCCGAGGAGATATCCTCCGATTTCAGCATGACTGCAGCCGAGCATCTCAATTTCCACTTCAGAACGTGTGCTTTCACTTGAGTTAGCTCGTTCCTCGATCTCTCGATATGTCTTAAGGTCGGCAGAGGCCAGCACAAGTTCACCTACGTTGTGGAGAAGTCCAGCCGAATGAAATGCATCCAGGTCCATCCCCTTGATTCCCTGGGCCCTTCCCAGGAGCTTCGCAATGTTGCCCACAGAAAGGCTTCTATTCCACAATTGTTGAACTTTGTCAGCACTCAAAATGCGAGCATCCAGAATGGAAAAGATACTGAGCGACAGAACCATCGTCGCAACTGTTTCCAAGCCCAACAGCTGCACGGCACGGCCGGGATCGGATATTTCTGCGCGGAAACTATGGGCCGCCGAATTGGCGATCTGGAGGATTTTCGCCGTCATCCCCATATCCTTCGCGATGATCTCTCCGACCTTGGCGGGAGACGGGTCATCGGACCGCAGTTCGCGAGTGACGTCCTGGTACAGCAAGGGGAGGCTCGGTATGGTCTTCATCTTCGACATGAAGCGCTTTAGGGACTCATTCTGGAGGAGATCAGCAAGTGCAATCGTCCTTTGCAACAAGATCTTCAGCTGATCCGGATCGCAAGGCTTAGAGAGAAACTGATGTGACGAGGTGATGGACCGAAATACGGACTCTTTCTCCGATTGCCCGGAAAGGATGATACGAATGGTTTGTGGAGTCAGTTGCTGAACTTGCTCCAGAAGTTGCGCGCCGGTCATTCCGGGCATTCTCATATCCGTTACAATTGCGTCGAACGGAGCGCGAACAATTGCCTTGAGCGCCTCATCGCCGCTCGTAACGAACTCCATCTCCCACTCCCCTCGCATGGGGCGAAGATTCCTCTGCAAACCCGCCAACAGGTTCGGTTCATCGTCAACAAAGAGAATACGTTTTGGCACTCTATCCCCCCCCATTCGAAATTGGCAAACGCAGAAAGAACGTAGTTCCCTTGCCAACTTCGGAATCAAACCATATCTTCCCCGAATGCTTCTTGACAATCACCGTATGAGCGAGCATGAGGCCCTGCCCTGTGCCCCTCCCAACCTCCTTGGTTGTAAAGAACGGGTCGAATACTCTTTCTCGCACATTGTCGGGGATCCCGGTCCCTGTGTCAGAGATGCTCACCTCTACCCAATCACCATCCTGACGAGTCGAGAATGTGATGAGACCCCTTTCAGATCCGCCTTTTGGAAGAGCATCGGCGATTGCATGGACCGCGTTGACCACAAGATTCAGCAGCACTTGATTGAGCTCACCCGCGAGGCAGAGCACCAATGGCAAGTTCGGGTCTAATTGGGTTTTAACCTCGGCAACGTACTTCCACTCATGCCGGGAAATTGTAACGGTCGTCTCAATGGCACTGTTCAGATCTACTGCTCGCTTATCCTGGCCCCCAGGGTGGGAGAACTCCTTCATGGCGCGGACAATCCTTGCCACGCGATGAACACCGTCCAGAGTCTGATCAATGGCGCGAGGAATGTCCTGCGAAAGGTACTCGACGTCGGCTGCTTTGCTGCAATCGTCGTAGGTGTCGAGCAGTGCTTGGCGAACCGTACCGGGCTCAATCTCATCGCGAATGGCCTTCGATGCATCCAGCAAGCTCGCGAGGCGCATCCAGGATTCCTTCAGGAAGCTCGTGTTGTCGCCAACATATTGAATAGGCGTGTTGATCTCATGAGCGATACCTGCGGCCAACTGGCCAACCGCCTCCATCTTCTGTGCCTGCTGAAGTTGGCTCTCCAATTGCTTCCGCTCACTGATGTCGCGGGCGATTTTTGAGGCCCCGATCACTGCCCCACTTGCGTCCCGAATCGGTGAGATTGTCAAGGAGACATGAATCAACTTCCCACCTTTCCTTTTTCGAACTGTTTCTGTGTGTTCGACCGTCCCACCCCGGCTGATGCAAGCGAGGATCTCCCTCTCTTCTTGAAGTCGATCCTCGGGAAGCAGACGAGAGATGGATTGGCCAACCATTTCGGCTTCTGAGTACCCGAAGACCTTCTCGGCTCCAGCGTTCCAACTTGTGATGATTCCGCGGATATCCTTGCCGATAATCGCATCCTCAGAGGACTCTACGATCGCAGCCAGTCGCCTACGTGCTTCATCGATCTGCATGCGTTGGGTAATATCCCGATAAGTCATGATGACCAGCCCAAGTCCCCCGGAACCGCCTCTTACGGGCGCGGAACTGATTTCTCGAGCTCCAGCCTCGCCCGTTAACGTATTGCGGTAGAGGATCTCAAGATTCTGCACGTATTCCCCGCGGAGAGCCATCGACGTTGGCCACTCACTTTGCTGAAGAAGGTCCCCGCTCGTCGAGAACGCCTCGAATTGCCGTAGGACCTCTTCATAACTGTCTGACTCCTCAGTGATCGAAAGCAGAGCAATTGCTGCCTTGTTCTTCAGCACAATTCTCCCTTCGCGATCAAGAACCAAAACCCCCTCGGTCATGTTGTCGAAGACTGCCTGGAGTTGCGACTGACTGCTTGCTATAAGTTGGTCTTGCATTGCGAAACGACGATCTATGAATGAGGATATGAATACCAAACCAAGGAGAAACAAGGTGACGGCTGTAATGCACAAGAGACCAATATTTGTAACCGAGACTGCGTACGGGTCGGGCACATAAGCACTTGGATAGAACTTCGCGGCAGCCATCCCTACATAGTGCATCGTGGGAATCGCCAAACCCATTACCAGTGCGGTCGAAATCTTGCGAAGGCTACCTGCAGTGCTGACCTCCCGAATGCCAAATGCCAGGCGCAATGCGACCAACGAGATCCCAATTGCGAGGAGAATTGAGAGCGCGACAAGCCAGGGGGTATAGGCACACATCGCCGGCAGGCGCATAGCTTCCATGCCAATGTAATGCATGGAGGCGATTCCGCCGCCCATAATCAGCCCACCCAAAAGCCATCGAGACACCCCCAGCATCGGTCGGCTTACTGTAAGCAAGGCCACTGCTGAAGCACCGATTGCCGACAGGAGTGAGACCAACACCAGGGGCCAGTCATAGAGCACCGGAACAGGCAACCGGAATGCCTCCATTCCGATGTAGTGCATTGCCCAGATTCCGGTACCCATGGCAGTTGCTCCACCGGAAAGCCATGCTGCATGTGCTCTACGACGGGCGGTCAACACCCTCCCCGCCAAGTCAAGAGCAGCGTATGCTGACAGGATTGCGATTAGCACAGACAACAGAACGAGGCGGAGATCATAGTAACCGACGAGCGCTGCAGCCTGCGGCATGGCAATCACCAAGGGAAAGGAGTTGAATTATCCCATTTAACTCAACTTACGATCAACTTAACCGAACAAGTTATGCAATGTCGATACCCGCCGGGACAAAGTGAGGTTAAGTAATCTGACTTGACAATATTGCTATCTGCATTCTGGCGCAAATGCGTCACGCAGACGGCATAACTAAACCTTGGCCCTTTGGCAGACTGCATACTAGGATGCTTTCCGATAGAACCCTGTAAACTGCTCATTCCAAAAGGGGACTTCGACCGCACGGCTAGCTTCCTACCGCGTCCAAAAACGGGAGACGGATGAAGAAAGTTGTTCCTTTTCCCACCTCCGATTCAAACCAGATCCTTCCTCCGTGCTTTTTCACGACTATGGAGTGTGCAAGTGCGAGTCCCTGCCCGGTTCCCTTGCCAAGTTCCTTGGTTGTGAAGAAGGGCTCAAAGACTCTGTCCCGAATGTTCTCTGGTATCCCCACACCGGTGTCTGAGACCATTACCTCCGCTTCATTCTCACAATGGCGGCTCGTGACCGTAATCATTCCCATTCCATCCCCGGAGAATGCGGCCCGGTCGGCGATGGCATGGGATGCATTGACCAGCAGGTTCAGAAGAACCTGATTCATCTCACCCGGCAGGCAGCTCACAAGAGGTAGGTTCGGATCGAGTCGCATTTCGAGGTTTGCGACGTACTTCCACTCGTTGCGAGAGACTGTCGCCGTTGTCTCAATTGCTTTGTTCAGATCGACAGATCTCTTTTCTTGTGATCCGGGATGGGAGAATTCCTTCATGGCTTGAACGATACTTGCTACACGTTGTACGCCATCCAGGGTCTGATCGATCGCTCGGGGAACCTCCTGGGATAGGTAAGCGACATCGGCGGATTTAAAACTCCTGTCGAATGAGTCGAAGGCGGATTGCAATGACGGTATGGCCGTTGTGTGCTTCTTTAAATCCTCGACTGCGACGAGCAATTCCGAGATGTCTTTCCAGGATTGCTTAATGAAGGTGGTGTTGTCGCCAATGTATTGAATCGGGGTGTTGATCTCATGGGCGATTCCAGCCGCGAGCTGACCGATTGCTTCAAGCTTTTGAGATTGCCTTAGTTGTGATTCCAGCTCAAGCTTGCTCGTGATGTCTTCTTTGAGCGCGAGGAAATGGGATATTGTCCCATCATGATCCTCAAGAGGTCTGATTACCGCAGACTCCCAGTAGTGATCGCCATTCTTCTTTCGATTCTGAAATACGCCTCGCCACTCATTCCCCGACATTATCGTCCGCCATAGCTCTCCGTAGTCGGCGGATGATGTCTGGCCCGACTTGAGAATCCTTGGATTCTTGCCGATTACCTCCTCCAATTCATACCCACTGACTATTGAGAATTCTCGATTTGCGTAGACGATAGCCCCTGTAAGGTCGGTGATTATCACAGAGACCGGGCTCTGCTCGACGACCAGGGACAGGCGGTGCACTTTCTCGTCATTCTGAATCCGCTCCGTGATGTCTTGGGCAGACACGAGGACAGTTTTTTCTCCCTTCAACTCTAGGGGCCTACAGAGAACTTCAACATCGATGATCGAGCCGTCTTTCTTGCGATGTTTCGAAAGCGTCAACCCCTTGTGACCAAATAGGCTTGTCGGGTCCTCCCGGAGCAGGTTGGGAAGGTCCTCATTTGTGTGAATATCGAAGAGAGACTTCGCTAGGAACTCTTGGCTAGAATAGCCATAGTGTCGGACGATTGCCTCGTTCACAGCGACAAATCTAAGCGATTTCGGATCACAGACATACATTGGACACGGGTTGCTCTCAAACACCGTTCTAAAAGCTGCTTCTGCTTCTTTGCTCGCCGTAATGTCGCGCGATATCCCGAAGGTGCCGACACACTTTCCCTCAGGGCTGATGAGGGGCATCTTGGTGCTCGATGCCCAAGTCACTCGTCCATCCGGCCAAGATTCCGGCTCTTCTTTTCCAACAAGAGGTATTCCTGTATGAATGATCTGAAGCTCATCGTGTCTCGCGTCCCGTGCGTGCTCCTCGGCGAAAAAGTCGAAGTCGGTCTTGCCGACAGCATCATCCGGACTAGATAGTCCAAGCAACTTCGCCATACCGAAGCTGACCCGCACAAATCGACTCTCCAGATCCTTGAAGTAGATCCTGTCAGCTGCCCCTTTGAGGAACTCGGAAAACAGGAAGCTCGAATCACCGAGGCTGTTATCCATCAGAACCGGAGTCGCTTCTGTGCCGAATTGATCTTGGGTTTTCGTGGAGGCACCATGTTTCCCGATGGGCCGTTCTCCAGACGGGAGCTTCTAAGTCGGGCACCAGCGAATCTCTACACAATCGGCAATGCTCACCGGAGATCCATAGGTTTTTCAGAATATGAAGACTAGGTGACATGACTTTAGTCATGGCACCCATGCTGTGAATCGTCCGCGGCGCACAGCCCTTAATACCGGCTGCCCGAGCGAGTGATGAAAAACTTACCACATTCCAGCAAATAGCAAACGCAGAGGGTGGAGGTGAGGTTGTGTTCCATCCTGATGCGGTCGGGCCGATACAACGACAGCTTGGGGCTGAGCCGCTGAAGAGTCTCGCAGACTTTGAATGGAAGTACTGTGATAGTCTTCCTGCTACCTGGAAAGGAGTTGTTCACCTATCTAAAGGCTTGGGCAATGAATCTTGCCTCCTTGGTGCTGATTGACCTGGCCGAGGCACTTTCCTGTCACCTTTGGCGGATATTTTAACGTAGCACAATAGCGCTTTCCCGCATGTAGATAATGTATTACAATATCTATATTGCAGGAGGGGACACGTTGGCTAATAAACTCAACGAAGGCAAGCAAATCGCGGTGGTTTCAGCTCTCGCGGAAGGATGCAGTATCCGGTCCATCGAGCGAACGACTGGCATCCACCGCGATACGATCATGCGTTTGGGCGTGAAGGTCGGACAGAGTTGTACGGCGCTCATGGACAGGACAATGCGCGATTTGCCATGCACGCGTCTTGAAATGGATGAGATCTGGGGTTTTGTCGGCAAGAAGGAAAAGCATTTAAAGCCATCGGACTCACCAGAACTCGGCAGTGTCTGGACATTCTGCGCGATCGACGCTGACACTAAACTGGTCCCAGCGTTTCGGGTTGGGGACCGCGATTCGGCCACTGCAGATGCATTTCTACTGGACGTGGCCAGCCGGATGAAGAACCGGGTTCAGATCTCCACAGATGGGCTTAATGCCTATCTCGAGGCTGTAGAAAGTGCCTTCGGTGGGAATGCGGATTACGGTCAGATCGTCAAAGTCTACGGAAGTGAGGCTGTCAAGGACCACCGCCGCTATAGCGCTCCGGATTTTGTTGCGGCTGAGAAGAAAGTCGTTGCCGGCCAGCCAGCGTATGAGCTGATCTCCACCAGCTACATTGAGCGACTGAACGCCACCACCCGGCTGCACATGCGCCGTCTTACCGGGCTAACCCTGGCTTTCCGCAAGAGACGAGAAAACTTCACGGCCGCAGTCGGGCTCCATTTTGCCTACTACAACTTCGTCAAACCCCACCACACGTTGCGCTGTACTCCGGCGATGGCTGCCGCAATCTCCCCTAGTTTCTGGAGTGTTGGGGATTTGGTGGAGGCAGCCGCATGAACTACATCGAGGAGCTGAAAGACGTAAACCGCAAGCTCCACGGCGTGGAGGCCACGCATAGAAATAGTGTCCCTGTTAGGGAGGTTTTCAACGGCCAAACCGTGTGGGACGGCATTGTGGAGGTCTTTGAGTTGCATGGTCATCCGCAGGCCAATACGGCATACGCATGGTCACACGTCACCGAAAATCCGGCAAATCCCAAGCGTCATGTCACTGTACTGCACATCCCCCCAGCGGTGTCGCCCGAAGCCGCCGTCCGCGTTGCCATCTTGCAGGAGTTCAGAGCCAATGCCGAAGCCTAACGCCAAAAAGATCGGGCGCCCCAAGCTCGCGAAGGGCGAGGCGAAGGGCAAGATCGTTCCCGTGCGGTTGGATCCCGACGATTACAAGATAGTGACGGCCGCAGCCCAAGCCGCGGATCAGACCCTATCAGCCTGGATTCGGCACACTTTAAGGACTGCAGCCGAACTTCAGATGTTTGATGGCACGCTACATAAAGCCATGAGAATTATCCTGTTGGAGCGGCAGTCCTACACGGCGACAACCCAGGAATTGAGTGTAGAGATCGAGCAGCGCAGTCTCTACAAACGTAAGGATGGCAATGCGGCAAGGGCAAGGCAAATCAATGCGAGAGTCAAAAAATATCCCGCGCTATTCGATTTCGCAGGTCCCGGGGTCGTGCGGCTTGTGAGTGATTCTCAAGAATTAACCGATTGAGGAAAAATGTACGATATACTAATCACGTACGGAACATCTCCGTACGTGATTCTGGAGGGAATATGGCCACCACTACTCCACAGATAGCGACAAAGACAGCGAAGCAGACCCGCGAACGGATTGACGTGCGCCTGCGGCGTGAACAAAAGGACTTTATAGAGAAAGCCGCTCATATAAAAGGCCTTACCGTTACGGACTTCATTATTCAAAATGCCGTTGAAAACGCTCAGAGAACGATTCGCGAATATGAAGTCTGGACTTTAGAACTGCCAGATGCGGAACTTTTTGCTGAGGCTTTGGCAGCCCCTCCTTCGCTCGGACCGAGACTCACCGATGCAGCCCAGCGCTATAAGGAGGAATTCTTACAACGATGAGCGCAACTGATGGCACTCGTTATTATTCTGAGCCGCTCGGCGATCGACATAACCGAGCGGCTTTTTCGTGCGGAGTAGAAGCGCTTGACAGTTATTTTCAAGGCGACCCTATTCGGCAGGATGTGAGCAGGAAAACCGCAAATGCTTTCGTTTTGACTAGCGACGGAGAATCTGTTGCCGGTTTTTACACCCTTTCGGCAATCTCGATATCCAGCGTTGATCTCCCCGCTCCTCTACAGAAGAAACTGCCGCAGCGACCAATGGGCGCCACTCTGATTGGACGTATGGGAGTTGAAAAATCGCTGCAAGGAAGGCAAATAGGGAGGCGTTTACTGTCGGATGCGCTCTACAATGCCTGGCAGGCCTCAAAATATGTCTCCTCCTGGGCCGTCGTTGTGGATGCCAAAGAAGGGGCACGAGATTTTTACATCAAGTACGAATTCACCCCATTCGCTACTCAGCCCAATAGGCTCTTTCTCCTCATGAAGAGAATAGACAAGATGTTCGAGTAGGATGTTCTCGCCCGAACTCATGGACTGGAATATCACCCCCTCACGAGGCATGCGGTTCGCCGCATGCCCCACTCACCAACTGCGCACGATGCAGAAAAGCAAATTAGGACACTACCGACATCTTGGATGTCACCCTCGACGAGCTGGCCGGACGCAAGGACATCGACGACGATGCCAAGATTCATAACCCGGAACTGCACCGCCTCTATAGCAAGGTCGATCAGCTCTCCGACGAGGATCAGAAGGCGCTCGTGATCCTGCTCGACAGCCTGGTCAAGCGGTCCCGCATGAGCCAGGTTATGGGCGAGATTTATCAACTCGAACCCATCACGAACGAGGCCGGACCTGGCTCGAACGGCGTCCGCGTTGCGTTCGGCTTTGGTTCGAGGACGGGCCGGGAACCGGCCCCGCTAAGCCGTCAGGCTTAGATTCTGGATAACTACGGAACTCACAAAACACAACTGATCCGCGACTGGTTGGCGAAAAGGCCGCGCTTTCATCTGCACTTTACGCCCACTTCGGCCAGTTGGCTCAACCTGGTTGAACGATGGTTTGCCGAACTGACCGAAAAGCAACTACGGCGCGGCGTACCCCGCTCAACCAAAGAATTGGAATCGGCCATCCGCAATTTCATCAAGCATCACAACAAAAACCCAAGACCGTTCATCTGGCACAAAACCGCAGACCAGATCCTCGATTCCCTTGCCCGATTTTGTACGCGAACTTTAGACTCAGGGCACTTGGTTTAGGCCCAGTGTTAGGAGCGCCTTCCCCCGGTTGCTGTTTGATTTTTCGATACAACAGAACGTTTCCGATTACGAACACGCTTCCACCTGTGACCAGAAAGGCCCGCGCCGAAGATCCCTAACAGCATTCTCTTCACGCTATTCCCCTCCCAGATTTCATCATTGGCAAGCTCCCGGAGTTGAGGAACAACTCGGTATTCCAGGAGCCTTAGGCGCAGGTGGGGGCGAAGGAAGCGTGGTGTATGATCCAACCTTTTTCGCAACGCCCCTTGCCGCATCTATGGCTCCGCCGACAGAAGATATGGCTTCAGCAGGGTTCTTGACGCCCTTCCCACTGGCAGCGCTCGCAACCGCTTTGATCGCAGTGGCTGCATCACTTGTTCTGCTGCCGACCGAAGCCGATCCACTTATGATTGCACCAGTAGCAGCCAATGGATTAGTCATCGACGTCACATTGCCAGGAGAACTAGAGCTAATTTCCTCATACTGCTCCTCATGGGGATATACTTCAACCTCGAAAGAGTTGGATACACTTACGAAAGTCGTGACAACTGCCTCGTCTGTTTGATCAACCTTCCCCGGCGCTAGCCAGACTGTCAATGGCAGGGAGGCAGAATCGAGATCGTGTCCGAATAGAGGAGTCATTACCGGATTCGGTATCTCGTTCTTTGCCGGTAGAGCGGGACCTGACACGATTCAGAAGCAAGCCTGCTCGCAACCCTATTGCAGCCGTGGAGTTAGGGACGTTCGGCCCCGGATTTCCATGCTGGATTGTTGCTCTGAACCCCCAGATGCAGTTTTTCGCTTAGCTGCGGCATCGCGGCTAGAAGCGATTTAGAGAACGCCTGGCTGAGGGCTGATTGCATTGGCTCCGATTGTACGTCTTTGGGCGGGATGGCGGAGCGGATTAGGCGTGGGATTGGGGAGCGGTTTTGCGCGCTTAGAAGGGGACGATTCCCAGCCCTAGAACCATTTGGAAGTGGCGCACATTGGCGGTCGCAACCCGGTAGCCAAGCTCCAGCGCCGTGACGCCGATCAACAGGTCGGAGAGCGCCACACGGACGCCCTGGGCGGTATTCTCACCGTCGATCTGACCGGCCCTGAGAGCTACCGGAACCGTCACTGGATGCACCGGCAGAGCGGTCATCAACTCGTTGAGGAACTGCCGTCGCGTGGATTTCCTCTGTGGTGTATTGGCGCGTGCCACTCCGTGCGCCAGTTCGATCAGCTTAACGACCGATATGGCGACATCTTCGCCAGCGGCGCGCACAGCGATTTCGGCCAGGGCTTGGCGGGCATTCTGGCCTTTGCGTTCTGACGCGATGAGTACGCTGGAGTCGAGGATCAGGCCCACCGGATCAGTCCCATGCCGGAGGATTCAGCGGCTCGCGATGGGCGGCGACTGCCGCCGCAACGTCGCTGGCGAAGTCCTCGTCGATGGTCGCCGGAGAGTCGGGGGGCAACAGGGCGATGCACTCCTCGATGGAGCGGCGCGGCGGCGCGGGCGTATGCAGCACGGCGACCGGGTAAGTACCGGACTCGATGACGACCTCGGCCCCGGCGCGCACGCGGGCCAGCAGACCGGCGAAGTCGTGGGCGGCGTCGGCTTCCGAGATGTGGAACGTTGCCATACTCATGATGATACCTCGATTCGAGGTTTTTGTGCCATGGACCGCGCACCTATGCAGCCTCAGCAATCGTGTTGAGCTTCGACTTCTGGATGCGCCGCTACAACGGCGACCGCGAAGTGTTGAACCGCACGCTCGAAATCGATCATAAGCCGTATACGGCAGCTCGCTATCCAGTCGATCAACGCAGATCAGCAGACCGAGCGCAACGTGCGCGATTTGCAGCAGTGGATCGCGCAGGAGCCCGAGGTGCAGCAACAGCGCCTGTTTTCCATCCTCTTCGGACTCTTCTCTTCCCTGCCCTGGCGCTGGTCGGTCTCTATAGCGTCGTGACTTACTCAGTGGCGCAGCGTACGAACGAGTTCGGCATCCGCATGGCCCTGGGTGCACAGCGCGCCCACGTACTCTGGATCGTTTCGCGCAGCATTGGGCTCACAGTTGTCAGCGGCCTAGCCGCGGGACTGCTCGTCTTCGTTACCCTTCACGGTCTGCTCACGCACATTGCTGGCAACAGCGGCTTGAGTCCATTCATCCTCGTGGGCGTTACCGCGCTTTTTATCCTGTGCGCCGCGTTTGCCTGCAGGATCCCGGCCATGCGTGCGACCTCCATCGAGCCCATGCAAGCGCTCCGAACAGAGTAGAAATCTCTGAAGTTACTCATCGGCCCGACGTTCCTACTGGTGAGTCGACCTTGCGACTGGGATACAGCGTTCCCCTGTCAGCCGAGGACTCCAGTCGCAAACACCCTTTATCAGGACTGATCTGGTTGAACCTGTTCCAAACCCCAGCTCCATCTTGCGAAAAGGCTCGTGGATTCTACTAAGCATGGCTATCCTGAATGTTGTTCGCTCTCGATCCGGTCCAGCTTTTCGGCGAGCAGTTGCTTTTCGCGTAGGTTATCTGTCAGAGAGATTGCGCGTTGGAGTTCTTCCCGTGCTTCCCCGTTGCGACCGAGTTTCATCAGTAGATCGCCGCGAACGCTGGGACGCAGATGGTAGTTGGAGAGGCCGCCGATTGTGTCGACCGCAGCAAGTCCGGCTGCAGGTCCATCGGCCATGCTAACGGCCACGGCACGGTTGAGCGCGACGATCGGTGAGGGTTTGATCTTTAGGAGAACGTCGTAGAGGGCGACAATGCTCTGCCAGTCCGTATCCTCGACTTTCAGTGCGCGCGTGTGACAGGCAGTTATGGCTGCCTGGAGCGCATAGGGCTCCGCACTGCCGCCGAGTCTTTGCGCTTGATTAAGAGCGGCAAGACCTCGTTGGATTTGGGTGCGATCCCAGAGGGTACGGTCCTGGTCGGGAAGAAGAACCGCTTCGCCGTTGACTCCTCGACGCACAGCGGAGCGTGAGGCGTTGAGCTCCATCAGGGCGAGGAGTGCGTGGGTTTCCGGCTCTTCAGGGATCAGCTTCACAAGCGTGCGTGCGAGGCGAAGCGCTTCTTCGACGAGCGCGGCGCGGGACCACTCTTCACCGGAGGTCGCGGTGTAACCCTCGTTGAAGATGAGGTAGATTACAAGCAAGACGGACTGAACGCGTTCGTGAAGTTCCTTCCCGCGCGGCATTTCGAACGGCACGTTCGCGTCGGCGAGGGTTTTCTTTGCGCGGGTGATGCGCTGGCCCATCGTCTTTTCAGCTACGAGAAATGCTCGGGCGATTTCAGTTGTGGTGAGACCGCCGAGAATGCGCAGTGTGAGTGCGATGCGGCCTTCGATGGCCAGCACCGGATGGCACGCGATGAAGAGAAGGCGCAGAATGTCGTCGTCGATGACCTGATCGAATGACTGTTCCATTACTTCCCCGAGCCGCCGTTGTTGCGCTTCGAGTTCGCGCGTGATTTCTTCGTGCTTGGGCTCGAGGTTTTGCGAGCGGCGCAGTGAATCAAGGGCGCGCCACTTGGCTGCGTTCATAAGCCACGCGCCTGGGTTGTCGGGGACACCTTGCTCGGGCCACTGCTCGAGCGCGGAGACGAGTGCGTCCTGCGCGAGCTCTTCGGCGGTACCAATGTCACGGGTGACGCGAGCGATGCCTGCGACGAGGCGTGCGGATTCGTTCTTCCACACGGCCTCGACTGCCTGGGAGACATTGCTCATACCCATTAGAGTACGGCATTCCCGCGTGCGCCGCCATATCATGAACTGCGAAGCTACATGTGCATGGAGGGTGTGCCGTCAGACCATTTGTCCGCGGCGATGAGGGAGACGAAAATCCGCGGAAAGGTCCTCAGTTGCGGGTCGGTGTCAGGTGAAGCGGACCAGTAGCTGACGCCGATGATGGGAGAGTTGGGGAGGTTGGCTCCCCAAGGTGACCCGTCGTCTGCCGTGTAGAACATTACATGCGACATCGTGTGGTCACCCTGGTCAAACAGATAGGACGTTTTGGACATCATGTAGCACATCGCTCCCGGCTCGAGAATCGGCAGTTCTTTCTTTGCAATCGCGGCTTGGGTCGCGGCGATGATCTCTTCCTTGGAGTGTCCCGCAAGGAAGAACTCGGTGCGCTTGAGGTCATAGGGAAGGAACGAACGAGCCGCTGACGGATTGAGGCAGCCGGCGGCGCGGATTTTCGGGTTCCAGAAATCGGGGTTGTCCAACATTCCGCCCCAGCCCCGGTCAACCATGCAGGCCCATCCATTCTTACCTTCTACAGCGGTCTCGTAGCCGTGGCGGGCCAGGACCAGCACGGAGGCATCGTGCGAAATGGCGTCCGGAGCAGCGCTGCGTGCCAGCGCAATTTCTGCGTCGCGATTCATCAGATACTGTTCGATCGGCGCCATCTTGGGGTAGGGACTCGCTGGGGTTTGCGCCGGCGTGCGGAGGGAGCATGGTCCGGCAAGTAGCATTGAGCAGACCAGGAGGACGGAGTTGCGAACTGTGCTTTTGCGCATAAGGGTTCCCTCGCGCGCGGTAGCTCGTGGCCACCGCACGCCTGTTGGTTAGGACTCGTTGAGGTATGTTCCTGGCGGGGCGCTTAGGCTTGGGAGGGAGCAGGTACGAAGAAGATCTCGCGTACCTCGGACGGCATGCGCGTGCATTTCGCACTCTTGCGTGCCCACGATAGCGCTTCTTCGAGATTGGCGACTTCAACGATCATCATGCCGCCGATGAATTCCTTGGCTTCGAGGTAAGGGCCATCGGTAACGACTACGTCGCCGTTGGGTTGCGTGCGCACGGTGTGGCTTGCACCCAGGCCGCCGGAGAACTTGGTGATGCCCGCGGCATCCATTTCGCGGTTGAGAGCGTGGAGTCCTTCTACCATGGCTTCGTCCATGGTGGAGGGGTCAAAGTTTTCGGGGAGGTATCCAGAAATCACAAAGTTGGGCATCATTTTCTCCTGAGTTGCGGTGGGCGGGGAGCTTGCTCCACCTTCATTATTGCAACGAACGACAGAGACGGATTTCTACAAGGTTGCGAAGATTTTTTTTGCCGTTGCTCGGACGGCATTTCGAGAAAGGCACGGATCTCGACCGGCGTCCGGCAGGCACCCAGGCTTTCCTGGCCCACGCAGCGCCTCCGTCCATCTTGGCGCAGTCGAGGATCCAGAAGCCCCGATCCCAGGGTATCTCCAAACCACAAATGAGTGTGCCCCCGGTCCTTCGCATTCGGGGACCGGAGATGCCACAGACCTTGACCCGGAATCCGATCACGATGCACTCGGTCAATCCCCTTAAGTCGGCATTGCGCCTGGAATCCGACATCCTGCGCTCGGGAACCGGTGGCAGTTGCGATTGCGTTTTGTCGGAGCCTATGGACTCTTATCGGTGATCGGGGCCTCTGATCGGGGCTAGAGAGGGCTCCCGGGAGCAGCTTGGCACTCCCCATTACCGGTTTGCAAGACGCCCTGGGTGCATCCAAATGCGATCTGAGGGTATCTTTTCACAAGTGAGGCGGGGTCAGGACCCTCGTTCTCACGATTTTCTCAACCTTCAACAGGTGGGTTGGATTGGAAGCAACGGCCGAGATTTCGTTCCAATTTGTCTTCGACGGGTGATTTTCCCAATCGTGCTGGTTTATGCCCAACGAGTTCTTGGAATCGACCTTGGATTCCTGATAGCAATCGAAGGACCGGCCGATTCTGAATCGATGTTCGCATTGCCACCGAGCGCCCCGATGAACCCGGCCGGGCCGACCCCGCGCGAGACTATGCGCTCCTGTTTATGGCCGTACAAACGGGCTTGCGGCTATCGGAGATAACGTCGCTCCGCTATCAGGATCTGGTCCTTGGCACTGGTGCCCATGTTCGTTGTGAAGGAAAAGGACGCAAGGAACGTTTGAGAGTAGCGGTCAACGACAAACTCGGCATCGAGCCCTGGTGAGACGGCTACGCGTCAATGTGACTTTCAACTCGACTTCAGCTCCGGAAGTCACTTCTCTCGGTAGCTGTGGTTTTCGTCCAAGTGACGCGAACGCAATCGTAAGCACAGCTCGATATCAGGACCTGTCCTGACACTCGATCGACCACTCTCCTGTCACTGCCAATAGGCGCGCTTTCGCCTTTTTGCAAGCGACGCGAGATGAGTCCTCGCAAACTGGCAGATCTTCAGGAGACGCGCTACCGGCCGTTGCTCCGCAGGGCCTGATCAGGTGATCACCAAGCCAGTAGTCCGCCAGAATCCAGAGTCCGCTTCCGAGAGACTCGATGGGTGTTGCTAACACGGATAATTCTGCGACATCAATCTGGGAAAACTATAGAATTTGGTTCGGTTCAACTGCAGTCAACTGGCTATCGAATCGTTTGATTCGGCCTGGATTTGGTCGCAACGATCGCCGAGCAAGGTACCAAACAGCGCATCAGCCCTGACATTAGTTGTGAAGGGTCAGCCTTACGGGTCCAATCAGCCCGTAGTTCTGGATGATTCCACGCTTGGCGACGGCTGCGTCAAGATCCGAGAGTCTGTTGTTCAAGGTAGTGGCTACTCTTATAGCGAGAGTGTTCGGTCCGGCATGGAGATAGGTCCAACCTCAGCCGTCGCGCTGATCTGATTCAAAGGAATTTCGTTGTCGTTCACCGAGAGAGTGAACGAATCAAAGACCTCTCCGAGGTCCAATATTGCTCCCGTTCCGGACTTCCAGCCTGTCGGCAACGTGATGCTGGTGGAATAGTTGCCAATGCCGGAAACGTCCTTGAGCAAGCGGACTTGGGGCCATGGTTTTAGCCCATCCAGGTTGATTTGCTTGATCTCTTTCCTGGTTTCCGCTCCCATCACGCCCATCGTTGTATAGTCGTTGGCTGGCCGGCAGTCTTCCACGGTGAGGTGCCACTTGTACTGCATAAGGTCGATGGGTGCGGGTAAGAGTGCAGCGGTGCCAGCCGTTGGTGCAGCAGGCGCACCCCCTAGCTTGGACGTGCTGATTGCGACAATCGCCGCGTCATCGGGGGCTATGTTGAGGTGGAGGGTGACGCCGTCTTTAGTGGCCGCAAAGTCCCTAACGGGCGTGATTCTCCCCGTCCACGCATCCAACAGGTAAGGCTTACCCTCGCCACGAAGACGAACAAGCTGGTTGAATGGCTTCCCTTCTGCAGGTTCAAACAGGTCGCCTGGTTCGTTGGGCGACGTTACCATTCCCTGGTTATAGAGGAAGTTGAAATCTATATGTTTCTCTTCGTCACGGCGATGCACGCTGAGCACCGTCGATGGTGATCCAGGCTCCATGGCCGGATGGAGGTCAAGCGACAACAAGAGTGCGGGCACATCGGCCTCGTGTGCCACCTGGTGAACATTATTCATGTGCATGAGATCCGATCTGATTTCAGCGCTCGAATGTCCCGAATCGGCGGAAGGCCGAAGCAGCGGCTGTACTCACGGCTGAACTGACTGATGCTTTCGTACCCAACTTCGTAGGCGGCAGTCGTCGCATCCAAACCGTCCATCAACATCCGCTCGCGCGCGGTCTGAAGCCTGAGCATCTTCTGGTATTGCAGCGGGCTCATGGACGTCAATGCACGAAACTGGTGATGCAGCGTGGAAACGCCCATGCGCGCCGTGTTGGCGAGCTCTTCTACATGGAGCGGCTTGGTGAAATTGGCACGCAGCCAGGAAATGGCTCTTGCAGTTCGCTGCACAAGGTCTCCACTGGTCGCGATAGCTCGAAGACGGCCGGCCTGTGGTGTCTTGAGCAGACGGTAGATGATTTCGCGTTGGATCAACGGGTTGAGAAAAGGGATATCCTCGGGTGTATCCAGCAGATCGAGCAGGCGATTGCAGGCGCTGAGCAGTCCGAGTGTAGTCTCACCGACAGCCATACCTTGTCGATGAGGGTGAGCTGCTACCTCAGGGAGGTCTTCTTGACTGAGCATCTCCCGAACCATCGGCATGTCAAAGCGCATGAACATAACCAGCAGAGGCACTTTCGCCGAGGCTTCTACGATCTGACTTAGGGCGGGAACATCAATCGAGGACAAGAGAAATGACGACGAGTCGCAGACGTACTCGGTTTCACCCAGGATGATATGTTTCCGTCCTTGCGCGAAGATGCTCAGGCTTGGCTCATAGGAAGCTCGATAGCACGGTGTCGGTTCGTCTCGGTGATAGAGGATGACTCCGGGAATTGCCGTCACATGTTCCCCGGCCGCTCCTGTGATCAATGCGATCCGGCTGGCAAGTTCCCGACGCGTCCCAAGTACAGTCGGGTCCACAGGGACAACACTTTTCGTCTTGGCAGGCATCGAAGGTCCCCCATTTCCAGCTTAGCTCAATTTGCCATAAATTGTGCCGTCAAACAGAATCAGGCAAACATTTGGCAGAATCAGGTAAGCAAAATGTCGCCCCATCTCGCTACTGTTGAAGATGCCCTCGAAGACGGCGAACAGGGCCGCAATCAGAGAATACGGACACGACAAGGAAGAAGATGAACATTTCATTTGAAGGCAAGGTAGCGCTCGTCACGGGTGCAGCGTCAGGGCTCGGATTTGCAACAGCACAAGCTTTTGCAGAATCGGGGGCCTTCGTGGCTTTGGCAGACGTAAATGAGAAGGAAGTACAGGCGGCGTCGAAGGAGCTGGCTGACAAAGGGTTCAAGACACTGGCGATCCGCTGCGACGTGTCGAAGGACGATGAAGTCGAAGCCATGGTCAAGCAGACGGTAGCGACATTCGGCCGCCTGGACGTGGCCTACAATAACGCGGGCATCCAGAACGTCCTTGCCGAGACCGCTGACTCACCTCGCGATGATTACGACCGCGTCATGGCAGTCAACCTGCGCGGCGTCTGGAGTTGCATGAAGTTTGAGCTGCGGGTGATGCGCAAACAAGGCAATGGTGCCATCGTCAACTGTTCCTCGCTGGGAGGACTGGTAGGCGGTAACCAGCGCGGAACCTATCACGCGGCGAAGCACGGTGTGATCGGCTTCACGAAGAGCGCAGCACTCGAGTATGCGACTCGCGGCATTCGCGTAAACTGCGTATGCCCCGGTCTCATCCGTACTCCGATGGCCGACAAGATGGAGGCTGGCGGTCAGGAAGAGGCATTGAAGATGATGCGCGAGATGTTCGTTCCTATGCAGCGCGAAGGCCGTCCTGAAGAGATCGCGAACGCCGTTCTGTTTCTGTGCAGCGATGCGGCAAGCTACATCACTGGCCAGTCGATCTCGGTCGATGGCGGTTACGTGATGCGCTAGAGGGGGACGCATATGGGTCGGATCGCAGTAACAGATGTGCTCGCAAAGGCCGAAACCGTGAACATAGTGCCCTCCGATCTCGGCCGGCGCTTCCTCATCAAGGCGGGCCTGGCGGCGAGCGTTTCGGCGCTGTGGCAGACCGAGCCGTCCTGGGTTCTGGAGAACCGAATGTCTGACAACAAGAAGCACGGAGAACTTCCTTCGAACTTGACGGCAAGTGATGTCGATGCTGTCTCGCCGGCGTTGGCTCACTACACTGATGGCGCGTTACTCAATGGGTTGTGGAAGCGCCCTGAACTCTCGCCGCGGGATCGCAGTGTGGTCACGGTGGCTGCGTTGATTGCTCGCATCCAGATCACCTATATGCCAACTCACTTTGCATTCGCGATCGACAACGGCGTGAAGCCTGCGGAGCTTTCCGAGATCATCACGCATCTTGCGTTTTACGCCGGTTGGGCAAATGCGATGTCAGCCGTCGCCGTTGCCAAGGACATCTTCCATCAGCGAAATATCGGCTCCGACCAGCTTCCCCCTGCCCGGGACAAGCTGCTTCCGCTCAACGGAGAGGCCGAGAAACAGCGGGCAACACAAGTAAGCAACAACTTCGGAGCAGTGTCACCGGGCCTGGTGCAAAACACCACGGATTTGGTCTTCCGCGACCTGTGGCTCCGTCCTGCCCTTGCGCCACGCGACCGCAGCCTGGTGACCGTCAGCGCTCTCATCGCGAACGGGCAAACTGGACAGATCACTTATCATCTCGGTCGTGCCATGGACAACGGCCTTACGAAGGAACAAGCCTCCGAGGTGCTGACACAGATTGCCTTCTACGCTGGTTGGCCGTGCGCCTTCTCAGCGCTGCCTATTGTGAAAGATGTCTTTGAGAAGCGCCATAAATCTTAAGGAATTGCTCAAGCCGAACTCCGACAGGGAACACTATGCGAATCTTCAATCTCGTTCTAGTCTCGCCAATCTTTTTCACCGGGGTGTTGGCGCAGACTTCCACAATCACGCCGCCTCCAGACCACACCCCAGGGCTCACAATTAGCCATGCTGGCGTAAGACCTGTCGTGGCCGGTCCGTCAAAGCTCTTCACCGGCTCAGCGAAGGTAGAACAGCTGTTGGAAGTGAAGGCTCCCTCGCGTGTCTCCGGCGGCATCGTGACATTCGCGCACGGCGCCAGGACCGCATGGCATACGCACCCGCTCGGTCAGGCACTCATCATCACCGCGGGAACGGGCCGGGTGCAGATGGATGGGGGTCCTATACAGGTAGTCCACGCCGGTGATGTAGTAATCATTCCGGCCAACGTCAAGCACTGGCACGGTGCGGCGCCGGACTCCTCGATGTCCCACATTGCTATTCAGGACAATCTGGACGGGGACGCTGTCGACTGACTTGAGCCCGTGACCGACCGGAAGTACAACGGCGTCAAGTAGATTGAGGCAAGACGATTGGGGAGACAGAGATGGGTACGTGGGTAAAGAACCGGCTTCAACAGATCGCCTCAAGCGACGACCTTCATATTGCACCTTTTCGCGAGGATGGTGTCACGCCTGGAACCCCAACCTGGATATGGTCCGTCGTCGTAGATGGTGAACTCTACGTTCGCGCCTATAGCGGGAAATCCTCGCGCTGGTACCAGGCTGCGTTGAAACAAAAGGCCGGACAGATCACGGATGCCGGGCAGACAGCGGATGTGAGCTTCGAACCAGTAACGGGTGAAATCAACGACCGCATCGATGCTGCGTATCGTGAAAAATATTCTTCCAGCCCTTATCTGAAGTCGATGATCGCTGCTCACGCCCGCGCCGCCACGGTACGGATTTTGCCGCGAACCTAATGCGGCAGCACCGAGGAGAAAAACATGGAAAAGCGCAAACTTGGAAAAAGTGGGCTTGAAGTCTCTGCCATCGGTCTGGGCTGCATGCGATCCAGCGCGGGCCATGGTCCCATTGCCGGAACGAAACAGGAGATGATTGCGGTGCTGCGAGGAGCAGTGGATCGTGGCATCACGCTCTTCGACACCGCGCAGGTATATGGTCCGTTCGTGAACGAGGAGCTTGTCGGCGAAGCTCTGACCAGGAAATCGCAGCAGGCACATCTGCACAGCAATGCCTAAACGGTTCCCGTCTCCACGTCGCTGCCGAATCAGCGACAAATCGGTCTCGCTGAACGTGTAGTGCCGGATCAGTTCTTCTTCGGTATCTGGAAAGGCCAGCAGGCTTTCCCGCTCGGCGGCGGACAGGATTGAACGGCGGGGCATTAGCGCTCCTCTTGCAAACGCTGGTTTATGAGAAGCCCCAGGCCATCCGCATACTGACACTCGGAATCAAGGACTTGAGATTCTCGTAAATGATTCTTGAAATATACTTCTCAATCTTCTACCATTGCAATGAGTTTCAAGAAGGAGTCCCTCATGGCGGATTTGGACCGCATCACGCAAAGCCCGGACATGATGAGCGGCCGTCCCTGCATTCGGGGAATGCGGGTTACCGTCGGCATGATCGTTGGCCAGATTGGCGCCGGTGTCAGCATCGATGAGCTTCTGACCGACTATCCATATCTGGAACGCGAGGACATCATGCAGGCGTTACGCTACGCTGCGTGGCGCTCCGATGAGCGGGAAGTGTTGCTGGCCAGCGCATGAAGGTTTTGATCGACATGAATCTCTCGCCGAGCTGGGCAAGGGTGCTGAAAGAGGCGGGGATTGAGGCTGTTCACTGGTCCGAGATTGGCCTCGCCACAACTCCGGACCCTGCCATCATGGCTTATGCCACAGCCAACGGGTTTGTCATCCTGACCAACGACGTGGATTTCGGAATTGCCTTGGCTATCGCGGACAAAGAAAAGCCAAGCGTGGCACAGATCCGCGGAGAAGATCTCAGACCCGTATCCATCGGAAACCATGTGGTGCTTGCCTTGCGCCAGATGCGGGTGGAACTGGAAGCAGGAGCCCTGCTTACGATTGATCCTAAGCGAACCCGGCTCCGGCTTTTGCCGCTGCGAAAAAGGGAGTAGGGGCAGATCATGTTGATCGGCTATGCGCGCGTCTCCACCCAGGACCAGAATCTCGATCTGCAGATCGATGCCCTGACCAATGCAGGATGCAAGAAGATCTTTCACGAGAAAACAAGCGGCAGCCGAGCGGAGCGCCCCGAATTCTCAAAGACGCTGGGAGCGATGCGCGAAGGCGACACGCTCGTCGTTTGGAAGTTGGACCGGTTGGGCCGGAGCGTCAAAAATCTGGTTGACCTGGTTGGCGAACTCCACAAGCAAGGAATCCAGTTCAAGAGCCTCACCGATTCGATCGATACCGGCACCCCATCGGGCCGATTCTTCTT
>Ga0302140_10001884_pt1 | contig 27450 bp, 29 predicted proteins | sample I_Bog_E1_1_FD_202095 | JGI IMG/M metagenome (GOLD analysis project Ga0302140, IMG submission 202095) | Peat permafrost microbial communities from Stordalen Mire near Abisko, Sweden - I_Bog_E1_1 | ecosystem: Environmental > Terrestrial > Soil > Wetlands > Peat | place: Sweden: Abisko, Stordalen... | reverse complement strand
TGGCCAGGGAGTTGGGCGCCGAGTACACGATTGATCCCACGATCACCCCGATGATGAGCGGCGACCGTTCGGTCATTCAATTAGGCATCGACCGCGCGGAGTTGGAGAGCGTCTTCCGCAATCCGGAACTGGTGGGCAACGTGAACGACTTCTGCACGCCGCCGCCTCCCGTGGATGACGATGTGCTGGACGAGATGCCGTGTAGCGCCGGGCACACTGCCTGCTACGTGTCACCCTATGGAGACGTGTATCCGTGTGTGCAGTTTCCTCTGCCCACCGGCAATCTCAGGAAGCAAACATTTCTGGAAATCTGGCATGACTCCACGCAGATGAACGAGGTGCGGTCGATTCGCGCGCGCGACCTGCCGACCTGTTCCACCTGTTCGCATGTAGGCAGTTGCACCCGCTGTCCCGGCCTGGCTTACATGGAGGGCAACATGCGTGGGCCGTCGTCGCAGGACTGCGAGAAATCCTACGCTCGCACCGGCATTCCCTCCGCGAACATGCTTCTGAAGGCTTCCGCCGCAACGTCCGCGTCAGATTTCATCCAGATTACCGGTATGCGGCAGGAATTGTAGCTGTGGTCTGCTGCAGCATCACCACGCACCGCGCAAGAGTCGCTTCGCGAGCCGGAGGACGCGTATCGGATGATAGAACCAACGCGCCCCGCTCGGGAGATGTACCATCCGCCACTCCGACGAACCGGGTGTCAGAAACAAGCGCACGAAGAGCAGGACTCTGTCCATCCTGCGTTCGCGCATCTGCGCAAACATCCCGAAGTACGCTAGAGATTCAGGCGGAAACTGTTCGGCGCCGCTGACGGCGTTTTGGAAAAGTGCGGATGCCATCGCCGAGGCTTGCGGATCCTGTGCCATCAGCGTACGCAGTTCAGCAGGAATCCTCACGTCGCCGATCTTTTCCGCCATCAGCAAGGCGACGGCTACAATGCGTTGCAGGTGACATTGCAATGCAATCCCGGCGATCCGGCTCCCATCGATGGATTCCGAGCCGAGAAGGGCCGCAATATCGACTACCCAGCCGAGCCTGGACCACAAGTGTTTGGCACCATGAACCGCAAGCGCGAGAAATAGATCGTCGGCCGCAAGGGTCTTGACCGGTACCCCAATCACCTCCACCGTCACCGCGCGCCGCATCATCGCTTCCAGAGGCAGGTCAAGCGAGAAGAAACGCGGAGCGAGCGCCCATTGCAGTTCAAGCAAAGTCTCATTGCGAAGAAGACCAATCTCGCACTGTGACCGCAAGAACGACTCTTCATGGATACTCGCGATATCCTCAACGGCTGCCCAGCCCTTCTCTTGCAATACTATGCGGGCCAACTTAATGTCCTCTGGCAAGAACAGGAAATCGAGGTCTGCGTAGGAGCGTAAGGTTACGTTCGAATACAAAATGGCCGCTAAGGACGGCCCTTTGAATGCTAAGACGGGTATCTGGTGTTCAGAAAGGTCACTGATAACTTGTACTAGGACGGCACTTAGTTTCACCGCCTGCGCCCCGGCTATGCGGCTGTGAGCCTCCAGTGCAGAGGACTTTGGAACTGACAGGTTGTAAGCGCGCAGGTTCCAACAAAGCAGCGGGGTAAGTCCATGGTGTTCGGCAAACTCAGTTACTTCGTTCCAGTCCAGATCTTTCGGAATTTCGACGGGAGCCTGCTGGCGACGGAGATGTAAGGTGGCAGCAGCCACCACAAACCGGCAAACCAGAGACATCCGAGATTCTGAGGCGGCTCTTACATCCAATTCCGTATCCACGCATCAATCATAGCGAACGAGTAGCTGAAAGAACACGCCTTCAACGAATCCCCGGGTAGATTGACTGTAACCCATAGGCTGACACCTTTTCTTGCGATAAGACACTGGCGTGGGACCTCCACTTCTCACCAACTTGGGAACACAATCATAGGGTTCGCCGAAAAAATGAAGCTACCGGAACCAATCTGCAACTTTCCTGTTTCTGTGTACAACTCCAAGCCAGCAACTCTCATCAATATCGTTACGCTGAGTAGGTGGTCGGAAGACGACTACCGGCGATGAGTCTGGCAAGGGATCTGAAATTTGCGCCACGGATCGCTCCAGGTGCAACCGACAGCAATACCGCTTTTTGCCAGTAACGTCCACCACACGCTTTCGATGTTCTAAAGTCGGGGGCGAATAATGCGGGAGAGAGTTAGCTCTTTCCTGGTTTCTGACCAACTCGGTATTGCCAACAGTTCAGTTCAACGTTGTAGTCCGGATATGGACTACCAGAGAAGTAAAACAACACAACCTCTCTTAAGGAGAATTCCAGATGAAAAACGTTATGGAAACCCTTCGCTCGCTGAATAACGATGAGTCCGGCCAGGATTTGATCGAATACGCCTTGATCGCAGCTCTGCTGTCGCTGGGCGCCGTCGCCACCATGAAAACCCTGTCCACAGGGATCAACAGCGTCTTCACCTCCATCAACGGTCAGTTGACCGCTGCGTAGAGCGTATTTCAAGCCGTTGGATCCCGGAGTTACCGCTTTCGGGGTTTAGGGCTAGGTGCCTCGTAGGGTACGCCATCTGCGAATCTGGTCCATTAGTGAGTGAATCGGATGAGTCAGGGAGACGCTTTCCGGTGTTTTCCTGACCATCCGAGACTCTCGAATCAGTCTGGCAGTTCATCAAGGCGGAGGCTAATGACAACCGATTCCCTATTTATGGCTGGCGCATTAGCTGTCGCGGTAATCGGCAGCGCAACAGATATCGCGACTCGCCGAATTCCGAACAGACTTACTTACTTTGCAATGCTGGCTGCATTGGCCGGGCGCTTCGCAGTGCATGGCTGGCGTGGACTTGGAAGTGGCATTGCCGGTGGACTGATTGCCGGCGGAGCGTTTCTGGTCTTTTTCTTGATCCGTGCCATGGGAGCAGGCGACGTCAAGCTAGTCACAGCGGTTGGCTGCTTCGTCGGCCCCACTACTGCCGTCGAAGTTGTTCTCGCCTCTACCATTGCCGGTGGAGTTTTCGCTCTCATCTTTGCACTGTGGCAGGGGAGATTGCGTATCGTGCTTGCGAATGTCGTCAAGATCCTCCGCTTCCATGCAACGGAAGGAGCTGAGGTACATCCGAGCTTGAACCTTTCCAACCCGCAATCGACCCGTCTGCCTTATGGTGTAGCGATCGCGGCGGGAGTTTTGTACTCAGCTATGGCTTTTTATTGCCGAGGTGGCATATGAATCTGAAACGAATTGCATTGGCGGTTGGGTTGTCTCTGGCCATCGCGTTTGTCGTGAGCTACGCATTTTATGCTCGAGTCCGAATGCAGCAGTCCCAAAGCAACGTCATAAGGGTGGTCGCGGCCTCCAGGGCGTTAAACGCCGGATCGCCGATCACCATGGACAGCGTTACGTTGATCGACTGGCCTTCCAATATGCCGTTGACCGGTGCATTCACCAAGCCCGAAGAACTCATCGGCCGCGCAGTGATTTATCCCATTGACGAGCGTCAGCCGATTCTTGAGCACGAGGTTGCTGCCGCAGGTTCTGGAATCGGTCTGACCGTGAAGATTCCCGAAGGGATGCGCGCGGTGTCGGTCCACTCCAATGACGTCGTCGGAGTCGCCGGCTTCCTCTATCCAGGATCGCACGTCGATGTGCTGGTGACATCGAAGGTCGCGAATTCGCCCGACCCGATGACCCAGACCATCCTCTCCAATGTAGAGGTACTCACCGCAGGGCAGAAGATCGAGCCAGACCCAACGGGTAAGGCGGAAACCGTCAGTGTCGTCACCCTGCTGCTCAAGCCCGAAGATGGGGAAAAATTAGTCCTGGCCACGTCGCAGGGAACCATTCAATTTGTCCTTCGTAATGGCGCCGATCAGAACAGCCCCGCCACGAGGGCAGTTGATATGACGGATTTGATGACCGGCTCTAAGAAGCCCCCCGTACTGGAAAAGAAGGTCGTGGTGAAAGCTCCACCACCTCCCCGCGATATCAGGCCTCTGGCTTATGAAATTGAGACCATTGCCGGTGGCAAGCGGTCAGTCGACAAGTTTGAGTAACTATTGATTCCACATAGAGGATATCTCGAAATGCGAGCACTTCACGCTGTGGTTAATTCGGCAGTTGCTCTTCTAACCGTGTCCGTGGCGATGGTAGCCGCACAGGCACAGGCGCCCACTGTTGCAACGGGTTCCCCTTCTCAGGAACCACAAGCTGCGCAGTCGGCGTTGTCTCCCGAAACACAGTCGGTTCACATACAGGTTGGCAGGTCGATCATCCTCAATACCCAGGCGCGACTGCGGCGGATCGTGATCAGCAACCCAGACGTACTGGAAACGACCACGATCAGTACCTCGCAGGTCGTAGTGACCGCGAAGCAGCCGGGAAATAGCAGCCTTGTGTTGTGGGATGAAGGATCGAGCGCCCACATTGTGGATGTCTATTCGGATGTGGATGTGTCCGGCCTTCGCGACGGTGTCCGCTCGGCGTTTCCCAACGAGGGCGTGCAGATCGAAGCGGAGCAAGGCAGAGTCCTTGCGATCGGCAAAGTCAGCAGCAGGGCTGTCGCTGACTCTGTTATGCGAATGGCGGGTTCTTACTCAAAGAACGTTGTCGACTCCATGACCATTGTGCCAAAGCATGAAAAACAAGTCATGCTTAAGGTGACGTTTGCCGAAATTGACCGCACAAAGCTCGAGCAGTTCGGCATCAACATTCTGAGCACCGGTGCTGCGAATACGGTAGGCGCAACATCGACCGGGCAGTTCTCCCCGATCACGTATTCGGGAACCATTACCAATTCCATCGGCGCACCGGCACAGGGTTTCACAAGCAGCGTTTCGGCTAGCAACTTGTTGAATATTTTCCTGTTCAACCCTCGCCTCAATCTGGGCGCGACAATCCAGGATCTGCAAACGAGAAGCATTGCACAGATTCTGGCAGAGCCGAACCTGATGGCGCGAAGCGGCGAGACTGCCAAGTTCCTGGCGGGCGGCGAATTTCCGTTCCCAGTTGTCCAGGGAGGAATCGGAAGCTCAGTCGCGATTACCATCATGTTCAAGCCCTATGGCGTGAAGTTGGAATTCACGGGCACCATCACGGGCGACGTGATCCGGTTGAAGATAGCGCCCGAAGTGAGCGCCCTCGATTTCACCAACGCAGTGCAGATTTCCGGCTTTGAGATTCCCGCTCTTTCCACGCGGCGCGCAGAAACCGAGATCGAATTGCGCGACGGTCAGGGATTCGGTATCGCCGGCCTATTGGATCGCCGAACCACGGTGTCCCTCAGCAAGATGCCGGGAATAGGGGATATCCCGATCCTCGGCGAGCTGTTTAAGTCTAAGTCCTTCAATCGAACCAATACCGAGCTGATGGTTTTCGTAACGCCGACCATCGTAGATCCCTTGGCTGACCAGGTAACTCCGGTTCAATCGGTACCGATGCCGATTCACAACCTGGATGGCAAGGAAGGTAAAGAGTTCGATCAGGCGATTGGCAAGAAAGTAAATTCAACTACTAACGACAAGTAGTCCCACGAGGTGGCAGACCTTGAGCGCAATGGTTCACGAAGCATCTCGTCGCGCGTTCAGCATCGTAACGGTCTCAGTGGATAAGCTGGCCGCTGCGGCTTTACGCGAAATTGTAGACTCGCTCCCGGGTTTTGATATCACCAGCGAGCTCTACCAATGGGTCGTAAGCGACACAGCGTTGCTGCAAGATCTCTCGCAACGGAGGCCCGATGTATGCGTGATTGACTTTGATGTCGATCGCCAGCTCGCATCATCGCGCACCGAGCAGATAAGGGCAGCGCTGCCGGGAACCGCGGTTTTCGCGTTAGCGTCAGACTCACGACCGGAACTGATCATCGATGCAATGCGCTCGGGCTGTTCGGAATATCTTATGAAGCCGCCCGCCCGTGAGCGCGTAGTCGAGGCACTCGTCAAACTCGAACAAAAGAAACGGGAGCATGCTGTAACGGTTAAGAAGGGAAAGCTGTACACATTCGTGGGCGTGAAGGGCGGCACGGGAGTCACAACTCTCGCCACCAGTGTCGCCGCATGTGCGGCTCAAAGTGGCATCAAGACCCTCTTGATCGACCAGCATCCGGACTTGGGCGATGTCTCGGTTTACCTTAGCCTCGGCGAGCCGAAGTATCACTTCTTTGAACTGGTGAACAACATTCACCGTCTCGACGCTGAGCTCCTGCAAGGGTTTGTGACCAAGCACCCATCGGGGCTTCACGTTCTAGCGGCTCCCGACTCATTCGGCCAGGGAGACAAAGTCTCCGAAACCGCGTTGGAAAGCACGCTTGACTTCCTGCGTGAAGCATACGATCTGATTATCGTTGACTGCGGTCCGGGACTGAACGCCTACAACGTCGGCGCGATTGACCGGGCGGATGCAGTGTTTCTGATCGCCGCCCCCGAGTTGCCGTCAATTCGAAATTTGGTGCGCTATCTTGAGCACTTGAAGCGCTTTAATTGTCCGAAGGAAAAAACGCGAATCATTATCAACCGATATGACAAGCGCTCGGCAATACGCGAAGAGCAGATCGAGAAGACAATCCGCATGCCGATCTCGTTCCTGGTGCCCAATAGCTATGCCGAAGTGGTGAACGCGATCAATACCGGCGCCCCGATCCCGATCAATGCAAAAACTGAGTTAGCCGGAACCTTTCGGCGATGGGTCGACACATTGGTCGAAAAATCAGCGCAACCAGCCGTCAAGCAAGAGTCCAAATGGCGGTTCGGACTACTGGGTCTGTAACGTTTCCGGAGAGAGTGACCATGGCACAATTCGATCGCGACGTAATGGCAAAGACCAGCATACTGGAAGCAGAGCACTGGGCCAAGATAGACATGAAGCCCAAGGCCTATCAGGAGATGAAGTCATCCCTTCACCGGGATCTGCTCAGCCGCATCGATCTTGAGAAACTGAATTATCTCGACGATAACCATGCCCGCAACCAGATTCAGGCTGTGATTCAAGACCTGGTGTCGCACTCCAACACTCCGTTGAGTGCTGCCGAGCGCGAGCGCCTGTCGCGCGAGGTGTTGGATGAGGTCTTCGGCCTTGGCCCACTGGAACCGCTGCTGCAGGATCCGACCATCAGCGACATTCTGGTCAACACTTATTCCAGCGTCTACATTGAACGCGCCGGCGTGATTGAGAGAACAAACGTTACCTTCAAGGATAACGTTCACCTCATGCACATCATCGACAAGATCGTCTCCGCCGTGGGACGCCGTGTGGATGAGTCGTCGCCAATGGTGGACGCGCGCCTGCCGGACGGTTCGCGCGTAAACGTAATCATTCCTCCGCTCGCTGTCGATGGGCCAATTCTCTCCATCCGCCGCTTCGGCACAATTCCACTTGAAGTGGAGGATCTGCTCGCAAACCACACCTTGACGCCACAAATGCGTGATCTGCTGAAAGGTGCGGTACAGGCGAGGCTCAACATCGTCATCTCCGGGGGCACTGGCTCCGGGAAAACAACGCTGCTGAACGTACTTTCGCGCTTCATCTCAGATAAAGAGCGAATCGTGACGGTGGAAGACTCGGCCGAACTCCAGGTAAAGCAGCATCACGTTGTGCGACTGGAATGCCGCCCGGCAAACGTCGAGGGTAAGGGAGCCATTCACCAACGCGAGCTGGTAACGAACTGTCTCCGTATGAGACCGGATCGAATCATCGTCGGCGAGGTTCGCGGCGAAGAAGCTTTGGATATGTTGCAGGCCATGAATACCGGCCACGACGGATCGCTAACTACAATTCACGCCAACAGCCCGCGCGATGCAATTGCGCGTATGGAAACCATGGCGCTGATGGCCAACCTCAATCTGCCGGAAAAAGCCGTTCGTCAACAGATTGCGTCGGCGGTCGATATCATCCTTCAGATATCGAGATTGAGTGATGGGTCCAGGAGAGTGACCCACCTGAGCGAAGTTACCGGCATGGACCAGGAAGTCGTCAGTATGCAAGATATCTATCGCTTCGAAAAACGTGGTGTAGGAATCAATGGGCGCGTGCTGGGACGCTTTTACTCTACCGGCGTCACGCCCAGGTTTGCCGACAAAATCATTGCGTCAGGCATTCCGATTTCGCCTAACCTTTTTGATATGACAGTGGAAGTATAACTCGGGCTTGGAGAGGGTTCTGCGATGCTAGTCCTACTATTCCTGGTGCTATTGGTCATTACGTTCCTGGTCGTGCTGTTCGCGACAAGGCAGACCAAAGAAGAGACTGCTCTCGGGAAGCGCCTTGCCGGATATGATCGCACTACAACCGGCGATCCGATCATCGACGCCGACATCCTGAAGCGCGACGCTTACAGCGACTTACCGATTGTCGATGATCTCTTGCGCCGCATGAAGGTTGCAACGAGCGTTGACACACTGATTAAGCAAGCCAACTCCAACTGGACCGTTGGCACGCTTGTGTTCGCGTCGTTCTCTATCTTCGCCATTGTTTGCGCGGCGGGCTGGAAGTATTTCCACAGCATACCGGCGGGACTGATCTTCGGCCTTATTGCCGGAAATGGCCCTTACTTCTACCTGGTTGTGAAGCGGAATGCGCGAATGAAGAAGTTCGAATCCGTTCTTCCTGATGCCATCGACCTGCTTGGACGGGCTCTTCGCGCGGGCCACGCCGTCACCGCGGCCATTGAGATGGTATCGAAGGAAATTCCCGATCCCGTTGGAATGGAATTTCGCCGAGTCTTTGAAGAGCAAAACTTTGGCCTGCCGATTCGCGAAGCACTCCTGAACCTCGCCAAGCGGGTTCCTGTTGCCGACCTGCGGTTTCTGGTCACCGCCATGCTAGTCCAGAAAGAGACCGGCGGCAATCTGGCGGAGGTTCTCGATAAGGCCGCTACGGTGATTCGCGAACGTTCCCGATTACTTGGGCAATTGAGAATCTACACTGCCCAGGGACGCCTGACCGGTTGGATTCTCGGATTGTTGCCCTTTGTCATTTTCGCCGCGATGAGCTTCCTGAATCGGGGCTATGCACGGAACTTGATCGATGATCCCATGGGCCGCAAGGCTGTCTGGATTGGGCTCGGTTTAATGGCCGTTGGTATGTGGACGATCCGCAGGATCGTGGACATAAAGGTATAACGTCATGACCGGAATGATCATTATTGTCGTGTTGACCTTCGCCCTCAGTCTGGCACTGCTGCTGGTGCTGCTGGGCGGAAAATCTCCGGTGGCCGCCAGACTCGATGCACTCGCTGCTCCCGAGACCATTGAAGCCACTCCGGTGAGTCTTGAAACCGACTCCCGGTATGCACGGTGGGGCGCTCCAATAAGGAAACTGCTTGGCTTTGCCGACGACGGTGAGATCACCCGCCGGTTGGCCGCAGCCGGATTCCGTGCCTCCTTCTACGTGGAGTTTTACTATTCTCTGAAACTGATTGGCCCAGTTGTAGCCGGACTGATCGCGGGTTTCCTGATCCATGGAGACAATGTCTTTTTCTGGTTCCTGGGAATGGCCGCGGTCGGCTTCCTGGGACCTGATCTATGGTTGTCCCACGCGGTGGCGGCGCGCCGGGAGAGAATTCGCCTGGCGCTTCCGGATGCGCTGGATCTGCTCGTCATCTGCATGGAAGCCGGTCTTGGCATGGATCAGGCGCTAATCCGCATCGGCGAAGAACTGTCGGTTGGCCATAAAGACTTAAGCGACGAGTTGTTGCTGATTCGAATGGAACAGCGAGCCGGAAAGCCACGCATCGAGGCATGGCGTAACTTCGCAACCCGCACCGGCCTGGAAGTAATCCGCTCATTCGTCAACATGCTGGTACAGACGGAGCGCTTTGGAACACCGCTCTCCAAGTCACTGGGTTACTTCGCCGATTCCCTGCGTACGCGGCGCCGCCAACAGGCCGAAGAGGTCGCGGCTAAGACCACCGTAAAGCTCGTGTTTCCGCTGGTCTTTTTCATCTTTCCGAGTATGTTTATCGTGATGCTGATGCCATCGATTATCGAAATCAGCAAGAGCTTTACGAGCAACTTCGGGCGTTAAACTTCGAACACAGGAGAAGCAAAAGTCTATGGATTCCGTATCGATGGTTCGAGTAATTGCAGGTGTGTTGTTCGTGGTTGTTCTCATCGTTTTGATCCAACGCCGCAGCAAGCGCGCCGACCGCCGAATGTAGTCAGGAGGCCATCTTGAATATCGCCCGCGACATTGTTCGCGTCTACAATGCCACGAAGAGTGAATCCCTTGGCGATCAAATCAGCATGGCTGACACGAGTATGCGGCGGCTGTTCGGTCTTCTTGGCAAACGCTCTCTTGATCCTGGAAGTGGGTTGTTCATTGTGCCTTCGCAGGCTATTCACACGGTTGGAATGGCATTTCCGATCGACGTGATTTTTGTAGACGACAAGTACAACGTGCTTGGCGTTCGCGAAGCAGTGCGCCCATTTCGAGTAACCCGGGTGTTCTGGAAAGCTTACGGCGTCCTTGAACTTCCGGTGGGCACAATCAGCGGTTCTCGTACCGAGGTTGGAGATCAAATCACGGTCAAGTTCGCATCCCCCGAGCAAGTGGCGGGAAGTTAACCTCTTTGGGATCTTTGGTTTGAACATTGGTCTTGAGATTTCCTCCAGGAAGATAACTTTTTCAGCAAAGGCCAACCAAGGATTTGCGGCCTGCATCACTTATGACTGTTTCCGCACAGGTTAGCGGTTCACAAATTCAACCTCGAGTCCTTCGGATTCGCAGTTCTTCGGGCCATTTGTAACTAAGAAGAAAAGGTGGTGGATATGCGCATCATGAGCCATACCTCAGAGTCAACGGCAATGGGTGATGAAACCCGGTCCAGCGGTCAACATATCCGTGCGCGCTTCCGCTCGAGCAGCCAGAAAGGTAGTGCACTGATCGAGTTTGCATTTGTGCTGCCCGTTTTGCTGCTCCTTGTAACAGGCATCGCCTCATTCTCGATTTTCCTCAGTAACTATATGGAGTTGACGGATGCCGTGAGCACCGGAGCGCGAGTTCTCGCCATTAATCGCGGACAGACGACAGATCCATGCGCTTTGACGGTCACAACAGTGGATAACGCAACGCCGTACATGAATCACTCAAGTATGGTGTTTTCGTTCTCGTTGAACGGCACCACGTACAGCAAGACGTCGTCATGCACTTCTGGAGCCGCGAATCTGGTGCAAGGCGGAGCCGCTACGGTTACGGTCACTTATCCCTGCAGTATTGCCGCCTATGGCCACGTCTATGACCCCGCATCCTCCTGCACCATGACGGCGCAGACCACGGAGATCATCCAATGAATCGGAATCGCGAGTTTATAGGCCGCGTGCGCCATAATCAGCGCGGGCAGGTGCTCCCTATCGTAGCGCTTTGGATGGTCTTCTTCATGGGCATGGCCGCAATAACCATCGACCTGGGGCGTGTTTATCTTAGTTACCGCCAACTCCAGTCTGCTTCCGACGCAGCGGCGTTAGCCGGAGCTTATGCCATCCCTGTGCCCGGTGACAATCCATCCACCTTTGTGACTCAGTACAGCGCGGCAACTGGAGACAAGAACGCCTATACAGATCTATCGAATGTCTCGCTTGTGTCCGGATTCCCTTATTACGATTGCTATTCGCCCCTCGGGATCACGTGTGTCACGAATACAGCCGTCGGTAAACCCGCGAACCGCATCATCGTGGAAATGCAAGCCACCGTGCCTTTAACTTTTGCCAGGGTACTTGGCCTCGATTCGATGACGATCTCAACGGCTTCAACCGCGGCCATGAAGGGCGGCCCGAACGGCCCATTCAACGTCGCCATCATCGTCGATACAACAGGGTCAATGGGTAGCTCCGACCCCGGTTCGACGTGCACGTTATCAAGAATTCAATGCGCATTGTCTGGCATCCAGGTGTTTCTGCAAGATCTCTCGCCCTGCGCGACCAATCTCACCTCCTGCGGCACGGTCACAAATGGAAATGTACCCAATCCTGTGGATGAGGTCAGCTTATTCGTGTTTCCAGGCGTGACCAAGGCCTCCGCTCCAGACGATTACTGCAACGGTACCGCCCGTGGCTCGGCCCCTCAAATAACGACGGTGCCTTACGCCGTTGGTTTTCCTGCATCCCCCGCCGAAACCTATCAGGTTGTGGGCTTTTCGAGCGATTACAAAACATCCGACGCAACCACCGCATTGAACACCACGTCAGATCTGGTGCTGGCGTCGGCGGGCGGACCTCCCTGCGGAGGCTTGCAGTCCCACGGCGGTTATGGAACCTACTACGCCTCGGTCATCTACGCGGCCCAGGCGGCGCTGGCCGCACAGGCGGCAGCCCGTCCGCTTTCACAAAATGTCATGATCATCCTCAGCGACGGCGACGCCACTGCCACTGCGTCATCGGGATCAAACAGCGACTTCGCTGCTACCAATGGCGTTCTCATCCACGGCTCCGGGTCGGGTACCCTCAAGGACAACTTGACTACCTACATGTCAAACATGGCCGAATGTCAGCAAGCGGTCCAAGCCGCTCGACTCGCGGCAACGGCCACGCCGGTAGCGACCACCATCTATACGGTCTCCTACGGCTCAGAGGATTCGGGATGCGCGTCTGACTCTGGCGTCAGCATGCCCGGCGTAGGTTTGCCGAACATTACCCCGTGTACGACCATGCAGCAAATGGCCTTGAACGCCGGCAGCGCCACTGCGGACCCATCGAAGTTCTTCTCTGATTACTCCGGCGTCCAAGGGGCCGGAACGTGCGTAGGCACCGCTCAGCCCACCTCGAATCTGAATGAGATCTTCGGGTATATTGCGTCGGATCTAACCCATGCCAGGTTGATTCCAACGCCCAATCCCGTCCCATGAGCAACGGCGTCTCATTCGTCTTCTCACCCCTGTTACTCGTTAAGTAACAGGGGTTTTTATATGGAGCGTGAGCACACTCTTGGCCTTCGCTTCGCCGGGAACCAGAGTTTGGTGGAAGACCGAGCGAGTCAGTGCATTCGGCGATGGTCCAGCGAAGTTACTCGAACGCGGGCTCTCACCGCACTGGCTCAACTACCTTGCCACGCGCAGTTCCCTGCATGAACCATGCCTTCGGTCCAAGTGTCCAAGCCAACAAACATGACGCTGCGGATTTAAGTGATTCGAAGGAAGCTGGCCTATTCGCTTTTGCGCTTCTCTCTAACGCTCCAGAACTAGCGGCGCATCAAGGTGGAACGTGAGCGCACCTTTGACCTTCTGCCGGTTGCCGGTTGCCATTTCGGTGGAAGAGGACTTCACCGCGTACACTTTATGATTGATCTCAATGGAAGTTAATCCCAGGCTGAGAATGCCGGTTGAGTCCGAACGCAGTACTCTCAGTTGGCACAGCGAACCTGCCGGAATCGCCACAATTCCATTCGCTTTCACGTCATAGGCTACGCGGCCTGAAACCACGGCCCCTTCGTTTGACTGCGACAACTTCCCTGCATGAACCATAACTTCGGTCCGAGTCAAGACCATGACTTCGCGGAAATTAGACGAGTCCGAGGTGAATCCGTGGACACCGCCGCTGTCAACAATCTGCAATCCATTTTCCTTATGCGCGGTTTTGCGGGTCTGCGCCGCGCCTCCAGAGCCACCATCCTGGTGAGGTGAGATCCTCGCCAGCGCGTCACGGGATTTCTGAGCATAGCTGCCATTTGTAGCAGTAAGCTGTTCGTATTGCTCATCGGCCTGACGCCGTAATGCAGGCCCTTTCGATCCGCTGCTCGCCGACAAACTTCTAAGACGTTCCGCCAGTATCCATCTTAGTTCGTCGCGTTGGGGGTTGCTCGGAAAGACCTGCGCGAAGTAATCAACCGACTTCACCGCCAGGTCAATCGGATCCGAGGCCTCTAATTCCGTCAAGTAAACCTTGAGCACGCTCGCTCCTGAATCTGCGTCGATCGCTTGAGGAGGAGTCAAATCGTGCGCCGGTGCGTAGGCAATCGCGTTGTTCCATTTCACACCGAGCCACAGGCCTTGTTCGCCATGCTGTGACCCCGTGACTTCCAGAGCAATGCCGGGGGAGACTTTATCAATGACGGCAGAGCCTCCTGAAGGAGAGCGGCGCAGTCCGGTGGCGTGCAATACCGAAGACCTGGCAACCACTCGAATCAAGCGACTGGGGTCGTCTGCGGGGCGCAGAATGAACAGCACAACGCAGAGCACGAACAGCGCCGCCACGGCAGTTACTGCAATGGCGCGGAATTGCTTCATGCGCTCATTGAGCGGTTGCCGGAATTCGGTTGTCTGCGCCTCTGCCTGAACAAGTTCCTGGGGCTGGTCACCAATGAAGGGATGCCGGCAATGGACGCACTTCGTATGCTGGGCCGAAACGATGCGCTTGCACTTAGGGCAGCGCCGCACCACCGACAGGCTGACGTCGCAATCCGGGCACACCTTTGTGCCTTCAGGATACTCACTGCCGCAGATCATGCAGTAAGCGAGTGTCGGGGTATTACCTTTCCATTCTCCGGTGCCGCTCGTCATGTCCATGGTTGTCATTTCTATCCCGTTTCAGAAAGATCGTCCAGCGCCGTCGATTGTCTTCGCTATCCGCGAGTAATGAAGTTTCTCATCTCATGCCACAAATTCCCTGCTTCACGAACAAAGCTAATATCAACAGTATAGGTTCTGTGCCAGTTCTCGCTTTTCAGCCATTCCTCGCGGAGTTTGCTCCAATAGACGGCCCGTTCCTCGGCAGTCGCAGACTTGCCGGAAGTGACCGGCAGTCTGAAATCCTCCGGCACTTGTTCCGGCAGCCTGACGCCGCGACTATACTTCCACTGAATCGCATTCACGGCAATCTTCCAGTATGCGCTGGCCGTCGCCGCATTCGCAGCTATTCCGGGAGCGTGGAGCCCAACAAAACCAGAAGGAGGCTCGGCGTTCAAGCGTAAGACCGGCGAGATCACAGCTAAGGCTATTACGATTAGAAACCCGACTACAGCAGCGGGCCAGAGAGGAATTCCGCCTTCATTCGGTCGCATTGCCAGCACCCCCGGACTAAGCTATCTCCGCGTGCCTGGCGACAGTCAGTTAATTCGTCGCTTACAGGCAGCGGGCGTAATAGATTTGTGCATCACACCTAGTCAAAGCAGCTCTGAATAATGGGAAGCCAGCGTAATTCCCGTATGCAAGCATACTGTATTTCTGCTCCACGATTCACATGATTGCCTTGGTAGAGTGAATTACTTTTTCGTAGCGTAGCGCCTTGCTTTGGAACCTCAGTAGACCGCACCTATATGACTGGAGACGTCATCGCAAATCGGATATCCATGACTGGGATCCATCAACTCACATTGGTTTGATAGTCAATCCGGCTAACAAGGTTGCCCTCCTGAAATGACCATCCCGGCGGTAGAGCCTCCAACCCGTCAAGGTAAGCGCTTCCAGGACCGGGCCGCGTGCCCCGATCCCCTCTTCAGTACTAACTTGAGTCGCACTCAAGTGCCTGCGCGCGGACTGTTTTATTCGCTATTGGCCCATACCCTCTTCTGGGTGGCCACCCTGTACGTTCCTTGGAGTTATTGGCTGCCGCCTGAACCGCATATTGCCGCGCCGCGGTCCGCCGAAGCACATGAAGTGCTGCTGCTTCCCAATCTGGCGCCGACGGATAACATACCAGCCGAACAATCCAGCGACCGTGGACGCCAGAAACCGCCAAGAAATGACGCCTCCGCTTCTTCACAAGAGGCGAAAGCAGCCCATGGGATGGTGTACCAGGGCCCGCAACTCATCATCTCCAACCCTCCGCATCCGGATAATTTCATTCAGACCATCCGGCAGCCTGATATTGCGGCTTTGAAACTGCCTGCGCCGTTGCCGCTGCCATCCATGGTTTCCATCGTCCCCGCCCGGACCGTTTTCGTGCCTCCCGCGCCCGATGTCGTTCCGCCTAAACCTGTGGCTGACGTGACCCCTCCCCCGCCGATCAATCTGCCGCAGCAGGAGCCAAAGGTCGATGCTCCCAAGCTACCGCTTCCTGCAGACGCTCCGGCAGACGCTCTACAAAAGATCGTCAACGCCGCTCCGTCGCGAACACCTACGATCGCCAAACCGCAGCCTGCCGTCTCCGGAAGTGGCGAGCACAACATCCTTGTGGTCAACGCAATTCCGTCCCCAGACTTGACGCCGTCGGCGGTGCCTCCGGGAGAGTTGCACGGAAACTTCACCGTCTTACCCGCAGGATCAACGGTCCCCAATGGCCTCGGGGCCGGGACTACCGACACCAAGGCCACAGTTGGATCAGGTACGTCCGGCTCTGGCTCCGGGCCCCACCCAGGTGCTGAAAATAGGCCAACCGGAGGTACGGGCGCAGGCAAGGCCGCTACCACCACTTCCGGACTGGGGACAGGCAAGGCAAGTGGAACGGCCGGAAACGCCACGGCCAAAACCCCAGGCGGAGGCGGAAACGGCTCTGGCGGTCGCGGTAAGATGACGATCGATTACGGCGCAAGTCCCTTCCCCGGCATCACCATCCAGGGCGGTAGCGGAGGCGGGTCTCGCACCGGAGTAAAGGATCCCGTGGCCGCGAAGCGGCAAACCAGCTACGGAATGACCATCGTGGCTAGCGGTTCCAGTGGCGGCGGCTTCCGCGACTTCGGAGTCTTCCACGACGAAACGTCCTACACTGTGTACGTAGATATGACCGATATGGGCGCTTACGGAGCAACTTGGACGCTGCAATATGCGCTCGATTTGCATTCTGCACCGAACCTCTCCGCGCCTGCACACGGATTGCTGGTGCCGCCCTACGCAACGCTCAAGTCACTTCCGCACTTTTCCGCCGAAGCAGCGTGGCGAAGCCGAGGAAGGACAATCGTGGTCTTTGGCATCGTCGGCCCGGAGGGAAAGTTGCAAGGTTTGCAGATTATGCAGAGTCCCGATCCCGCCTTCGATCAGCCTCTGTTGGACTCGCTCCGGCAATGGACCTTTCAGCCCGCTGAGATTGGCGGAGTACATGTGCCAGTGAAATTCCTGCTGGGCGTCCCTGTCAGTTCCGTGCCGAATCAGTAGCTCTCGCGAGCGCAAGTCGATGCGAGCCGAGCCACTGAATCAGGCGGCGAGCCGCCCCCATGGCAGGGCTCGCTCCAGCGTATCGGACCGCTGCGGGAACCTGATATGCTTTTTTTCGGAGATAAGTAATGATCGATATCCACTGTCACCTGCTCCCCGGTGTGGACGACGGCTCAACATCCTGGGACGTGACGCTGGAGATGTGCCGACTCGCGGAGCAGGACGGCACCACTCACATTGTCGCAACTCCCCACGCCAATTATGAGTACCGGTATGACCGCGCCATTCACATGGCCGCCCTTGAGGAACTGCGCGCGCGCGTTCCGAATCTGACGTTTTCGCTCGGATGTGACTTTCATCTTTCCTTTGAAAATATTGACGACGCTCTAAAACATCCGGAGCGTTATACCATCGGCGATACACGCTATCTGTTGGTAGAACTATCTGAGTACAGCACTTTCAGCGTGACCCAGGTGCTCTACGAACTGCAGACTGCAGGCCTTGTACCGATCATCACCCATCCTGAGCGCAATCCTGTGGTCCTCGGAAAGCCGGAGATGGTTGAGCAATTCTGCGACGCGGGATGTCTCATCCAGATCACGGCGAACTCACTCACCGGCTTTTGGGGTAAGCCGGCGCAGAAGCTGTGCGAAACAATGCTGCGCAACAATATGGTTCACTTTATCGCCAGCGACGCACATGGACTGAAAGGCAGGCCTCCGATGCTCTCCGCTGCACGCAACTTCGCAGCCAAAATCGTCGGAGCCGATGCTGCAGCCAACCTCGTGGAGGCAAACCCCGCCGCCGTTATGGCAAATCAGGTCAGTTTGTAGTGACTCATGTCCGGAGCAGGCATCTGCAATGTCGGAAGCCGCGCTTCTGAAGTAACTACTCAGAAAAACACCAGCGGATCAGGCGACCAGCCTTGCAATCAGATCCTTGGGATGGACAGGCTTGGCGAGTATCTCAAAATTATATCCTCGCTCCCTGGCATCTTTCAGCAGATCGACCGTACCGGCCTGACCCGAGAAGAGAAGAATCTTGCAGGAGGGAAGAATTCCACGGATCATAATCATGGCGTCAATGCCATTTATATCGGGCATCATAACATCGCTGATAACAAGATCAGGCTTTCTCACCTTAGCCATCTCAAAGGCTTCCATCCCTGAATAAACAGCCGAGGCAACAAATCCGGCATCGTTCAGAATGATAGCCAGCGTATCGGCAATGGTATGCTCATCGTCTACCACCATTACCTTGGACTTTCGCATAGTTTCCCTTCTTGGGATTAAGAGTACTAAGGTGAACCAATAGAACACTTCTCCCACCAAAGATCAATTAGCCTAAAGACGTAATGGCCTATAATCTCCGGCTCCGCATATCCCCATGTCTTCTTGAAGAGACATTCACTCCCCTCTGACTTTCTGCAAGCTCACGCAGAACTACGCCGAATGGCAGAATAAGAGGAGGTGGGTTGACGATGATGAACTGGCTTGCGTGGGCTCTGCTATCCGCTTTTTTCGCCGCTCTGACGGCAATCCTTGCCAAACTCGGAGTCGCTGGTGTCGATTCCAACCTGGCCACCGCCGTCAGGACCACCGTTGTTGTTGTATTCACGTGGATGCTTGTGGCCGTGACAGGACAGGCCGCAGGTGTCCAGACGCTATCGAGTAAGAATTGGCTCTTCCTGGTTCTTTCCGGGTTTGCCACCGGACTTTCCTGGCTATGTTACTTCCATGCCCTGAAAATTGGCCCCGTATCAAAAGTCGCTCCCATTGATAAGTTAAGTGTCGTGTTCGTCATCCTCTTCTCAGCACTGGCCCTGGGTGAACGGATAAGCATCGCCAAAGCTGCGGGCGGAATCCTGATCGTGGCCGGTGCGATCATCATCGCATTCGGTTAACTCGTTGAGGTAGTCTGACCTGAGATATGCATACCGCCCTCGCCGCACTCTCCCTCACTTCGTCGACTAAAGCTGTCGATTGCGCTGCAGTGCCTCCGAAGTTAAACCGCCGAGCTCTCTGCGACCGAAGCAATCACCGTGTTAACCTCGGCGATTGTGGCCGCGATCGCCGCAGTCGAGCACTGTACTTCGACGGTAGCGCTCTGCACTTGGCCTATTTGTCGGGCAATGTCGCCCGTAGCTTTTGCCGTCTGTCTTGCTAATTGCTTGATCTCGTTGGCCACAACCAGGAAGCCCTTGCCGGAATCGCCTGCCCGCACAGCCTCCATCGTGGCGTTCAGTGCAAGCAGTTGAGTTTGGCTGGCAATCTCCTGGATGAATTCGGCCACTTGGCCAATGCGACCTGAAGCTTGGGTCAGCGTTTCCACCGAGCTGTCGGTCTTATGTGAGGCGCTGGCAGCGGCGTTCGCAATGCCTTTGGCTTTTGTGATCTGAGTGGAGATTCCCGCAGCTTTGGCCTTCTGGTTGGCCACTTCGGCGATGCGCATCTTGTCGTCCTGGTCTCTCCGCATCATGGACCGCACAAACAGGCTCATCGCCTTGGCCAGCGGCACTACCCGCTCCAACTCCCCGGCTATGCCGCATGAGGCCACCCGCTTGCCATCGAAGTCAATGCCGATCGATACGCCTTCTCTCATTTCTTTGGAGCGAGAAGCCTCCTCTGCATTGACCTTGAATTCATCGAGTTCGCGCCGCATGATGCGAGCGGCTCCGTCATGGACTCTTCCGATACGCTGGCGAACACTGGATGCAATGATGACTCCGCCATCGCCCATGAACGAACACCCATAACCCAGATCACGGGCAACCAAGTCACACAGTTCCTGTGCAAACTCCAGGTCAAAGTGAACAGCCACAGTCCCTCCGCGATTTCAGCTGACCAGACTTATATCGGCATCCTGTTGTGGCTTCTTTAAGCAATTGGGTGGGAAAACATCGGGACTACGGCGGTGACTGACGTGAGGAACACAATTCACTCATTCCTCTAACTCCGTAACACCTATCTAATACGGCGAAGCCTCCCATCGAACTCAAGTCTCTTGGCGCCAGAGAGTGATACCCCGACTGATGGAGAACGCAGAATGATCATCAGCAGCAGCAATCCAACCAATCCCAACATGCTGGTTTGACGAGCAACGCACCAGGAGGTTAGCGGAGAACTCCAGAGAAGGCCTCGAAAGCACAGGTAAACGTGCAAGCAGAGTGTCTCTAACACTTTCTTTGAAAACTAAGGTGTTCTCCCGCTTTGCAATGCAAACGGTCCGTCTATAGTTGGAACCAACTCTTTTGAGGCACAGTCACCCGGCTGTGCCTCAGCTATTTTGGGAGGCTGAGTTGCTGAAATTGCGATCATGGCGAACCGTTCAGATAGCTAGTTTGGCGTTGCTGATCATCGGCAGCGCGGTGGTAACCAACACCGTACGTTATCGGCATGACAAACATCGTTTTCTGCAAATACTGAATGAGCAGAGCAATGAACTTCGGCGGACCAAACTCCAACTACAACAAACCTCCCACCTTCTCGCAACCGCGGAAAACAAACTTGGATTCTTGAACCAGCACAAGACTGCGGTACAAGTTACGGCGTTTACAGGGAGAGGCAGCTTCGCCAGCGGCCAGAAAACGGCCCAGTCGTATGCCGTCCCCAGCCACATCCTGCCCGAAGGCAAGGTACTCAATATCGCTCTTTCACCCGCCGCACGAATGAAGCTCAATGCGCGAATGAATGACTACATCGTGCTTCTGGACAAGAACCAGCACAAAACGCGATTGGCAAAATTCGTCGATACCACTTCGGCGGATGAAATTCGCCCGGTGGTAGATGTTTTCTTCGGCAAGCAGGCAGAAGCCGTGGCCTTTGGACGCCAGCACTTCCTCGCCGTCAACATCTCAGCACAGGACTCGCCGTTTCAAAAAGAGTGACGCCCCCGGACAGCGCAATACCCTGCCCGTCGACCAATTCCCTGTTAGCTCGCCCGTAACGCGGCGTTTTCGTTCGCGCACTTGCTCCCAACACTGGATCGTCCGCAGTTCCCTTAAATCATCTTGATGTGAGCAAAAAGCGACATACCGCTTCATCGGCGGATGTGATGCTCCTCGTAGCGCGTGTAAAGGATGTGCAGAGCGGAGTACACAATTTTGCAGATCTCCAGCAGCACGTCCTTTTCTCAGCCGCAACAGCGGCGAACACGTTCTTCAAAAGGAGATTCCGTGAATACATCGTCGAAATGCGCCCACCCCGCTTGCCATTGCGTACCTGCCCCCGAGAAGAAACATTGCAGTGACGCCTGCGCGGATCCAAAGAACCTTGCAAAACCAACATGCCAATGCGTTCATCCTGAGTGCCAGAGCAAGGCCGTAAAGGCATAGTGGAAAGAGACGATCCAACGGATCCGCTGACGCAGGAGTAAAACATAGCGGAGCGCTACCCCCAGTGCGCTCCGCGCTCAAAGCTTACCCACTTCCCCAAGGAGGAAGGTAGATGGACCCAAGTACGCAGAATGAAGTTAAGGAGAACGCAGATCAAACCATGAACGATCATGCTTTACAGTCTGAAGAAAGAGCAACGGACTTGGCCCTTTCAAACAGCCTTATCCTTGCTCCGCGCCATGAATTGCTGAGGACCGAGCCAGTGCTGAAGCAGAGAGACAACGCAACTTGTAAGCCAACAGATGTGTAGGTGGTTGTATAAATCGATTCGATAGCCGTACTTGTATAAGCGAGGTCGTACGATGGTCAACACATTCGATCCAAGAACAAACTCTGAAGCAAAGGCATTCATAGAAGCGGAACTTGACAGTATTGTCGAGAACTTCGAGAAATCGCTGCAAACATGCAATGAAGCCGCCGGAATACTGATGACGCGAACAGAGCAGGAATAGGATTCGCCCAGTCATTCAAATCGCCGTTTCCGCGCACCACGTTCATCTCACCAGAGAAACAGTCGCGCAACTGTTCGGCAGAGAATATCGGTTAACAATCCGCAACCTTCTGAGCCAGACGGGCCAGTGGGCATCAGAGGAGACCGTGACCGTTGCTGGCCCAAAGGGCGACATTCAGCGGGTCCGTATCCTTGGACCCTTTCGCGCAGCCAATCAAATCGAGGTTGCCGAGAGTGAAGGCTACACGCTAGGCATTGATGTCCCCTTGCGATTATCAGGAAACCTTCAGAACACTCCCGAGGTAAGGCTGTGTGGTCCAGCGGGCGCGATCCACACCAGCGGACTGATTGCTGCCAGGTGGCACATCCATACGAATCCAGCCGACGCCATGCAATATGCACTCGAAAACGGCGAGCAAGTTGATGTGGAAGCGCGCTCCATAGACCGCGACTTCATTTTCTGCGACGTGGTTGTCCGGGTCGATCCCACCTTTGTGACGGAGATGCACATTGATACAGATCAGGCTGATCTTGCACACATCGGGCATGGTGGATTGGGAGAGTTGATGCTCACCACGGTAACCAGCCACGTCGCCCGCGTAATGAGAAGGACTAACTCCTGATGTCGGTCATGGCTAGGGTGATCAATTTGGAACAGCCAACAGCGAAGAAGGCTGCTTATCATCGTTTAATGCACCAAGGCTTCTAACTTCAGGCGTGGCAGGAACACTGGGTTCGCGAAAAGGGAGGTTTGTATGTTGCGACAGGTCGGAGACTTAAACGGTTACAAACTAGGGGCCCTCGACGGGGAGATCGGCAAAGTGAAAGAGCTTTACTTTGACGACCTGAATTGGACGATTAGGTACTTGGTCGCCGACACGGGCACCTGGCTGAGTGATCGTCGAGTCCTTATTTCGCCTTATGCGCTGGATCAGGTGAACGTGGATGGCAGGATCATTCCGGTGAACCTGACCAGAAAACAGATTCAAAACAGTCCATCGCTGGATTCCGATAAACCGGTCTCCCGCCAGTACGAGTTGCAGTGCTATCCCTATTACGATTGGCCTGCATACTGGAATGGCCCGTTCCTTTGGGGTCCCGTCGCCAACCCCGGAAGCGTGCAAGATGGATGGTTGGCATCCGCCCACCATACCGAAGGTGACGATCCTAATCTTCGCAGTACGAATGATGTGTCTGGCCATTCAATCCAGGCGCGGAACGGAGAGATTGGTCACGTCGAGGATTTCGTGATCGATGATGAGACATGGACTATTCGCTACCTGATTGTGGATACGCGGGACTGGTGGCCCGGCAAGAAAGTGCTGATCTCAACGCGCTGGATTGAACGAATCAGCTGGTCAGAATCAAAGGTCTTTATCAACCTCACCCGTGAAAGCATTAAGCAGGGACCAGAGTATACGAAGGAAGCGCTCATTACGCGCGACTATGAAATGAAATTGCATCGGCATTACGGCCGCGAAGGATATTGGGAAGATGAGCTTGCTCGTAAGATAGCCAGCTAGAACGCGGTATTGATGAATATGGAGCCAGATGACGAGTAGCGTCAAGCAAGTGATTCTTATTGTGGCGCTGGCCGTTGCCTGCTCCGCCCAATACAACGCCGATGCCATTATCCAACGTTCAGTCGCAGCGAACGCGGCGGATTGGAGCGCTGCTCCTGACTACGATTATTTCGAGCGTGACGTGCAGCAAGCAGGCGGAACAAAGACCTACGAGGAACTCCTCATCCTCGGTTCTCCATATGATCGACAAGTAGCGGTAAATGACAAGACGCTGTCGCCGGAACAGCAGACCCATGAACAGCAAAAGCTGGAGGCGGCTTTTGCTGAACGCAAAAAAGAGTCGCCGCAGGCGCGGGCCAGACGCATAGCGAAGTATGAGCAAGAGCGGAAGCGCGACCATTTCCTCATGGAGCAATTGACAAAGGCTCTTGACTTTAAGCTGATGGGCGAACAAAAACTGGGGCCATACATGGTTTATGTGCTCAAAGCGACACCGCGCCCTGGGTATGCCCCTCCTAATATGGAAGCGAAGGTGTTAACGGGTATGGAAGGCACGCTCTGGATCGACGAAAAGACATTCCAGTGGGTGAAAGTCGAAGCTTCAGTCATACGTCCGGTTTCAATTGCAGGTTTTCTCGCACAGGTGGAGCCGGGTACACACTTCGAACTACAAAAGATGCCCGTGGCAGAAGGCGTCTGGCTTCCGAAGCATTTTGCCATGAAGTCGCAGGCGAAGGTTCTCTTCTTTTTCACGCGGAGGTCACAAGCGGACGAGACATACTATGGGTATCAAAAAGGCACGGGAAATCAGGTAGGCCAAGGCGATAAGTAAATCAACGAAGTGTGGCCAACTCTAAACGGACGATCTATGCTGATTGATGATCTGACGGGTAGAGGATAAAGCACTGTCGCGAAGTGTCTCATCGGACGCGTATATTGCTGGCTTAGCTCGCGTATATTGCTGGCTTAGCTCTTGCTTCCGTGTTTCGTCAGTGCTTCAAAGCCGGAGATCACGTCGAATAGTTCCTCGTCGATGGATTCCTGGCGAAGACGGTGTAAAGTACGGCTTAGGTCCTCCAGAATGTTTTCGATATTTTTCTCCGCGCGCTGCATCGCCGCCAGTCTGCTGGCATTCTCGCTAGTGAGTGACTCTGAGCAGGCTTGAAATAACAGGACAAAGAGGTACTCCCGAATGAAAGCCTGAAGTGTCTGCGGAACTCCGTCGATGACTTCCGGCAACACCTTTGTTGGCCATGGTGTTGCAGCAAATTTATCTTGCCAGCTATGATCCAGCGGCAGCAGCCGCTTGCCGACAGGCTCGTAGGTTGCTCCGGATTTTGGCTGGTTGTGAAAGACATAGACGGCCTTGACATCTCCTTGCTCGCGAGCCGCCTCGATTTCAACGAGAATCTGGCCGGTGAGAGACGTAATTGCGCTTACTGATGTCGGAACGGACACAGGGCTGACCTGCCCCAGCCCTTTGTCAGCCATCAAGACCTGAGCGCGCTCCCCGACTCCCCAGATTCTCGTGAGTTTGCCGGGCAACGTCTTGAGCTTGGCCACGGCGAATTCCACCAACACTTCGTTAAACCTTCCGACCAGACCCTGATCCGAACCGAACACCACTGCGCCGATTGATTCTTCCTGCTGAGTGCGCCTGCTCGCTGCGGCCGCAACTGGACCGGCCCGACGGAGGCACACGGCCAAGCCAAGCTTTACCGTCGCTAAGTATTCATCCATCGATTGGACCGCTTTCTCGTATTGTCCAATGCTGGAGGCTGCCAGCGCCTTCATGGACCTGACAACGCCTTCGAGGTCTTTCGCACCGGAAATCTTGCGGCTCAAACTATCCGTAGAGCCGCTCATGATGCAGGTCTCGCTGGGGTCGCGCTGTCTGTTTTGGCTTCGATCCTAGGTTCGCTCTTGGCCTTTGCCTTGGGTCCGGCGTTGGCTTCATCACTCTTGGCTTCGGGCTTAGGCGCAGGCTTGGGCTGGAACGAAGCAAGAGCTCGAGTCGCGATCTCAAGAATTGATTTTCGGTCCGCGTCGCTGAACTTGTCGGCTGAGGTGAGTCGCTCGCCAACATCGGCTGGAATCTCCGCCGCCGCTTTCCGCAGCGCCAACTCGGCGTCACTCGCCTTCTCCAGAGGCACTGGATCAAACAGACCAGCCGTCAAAGCCATGAGCACGATAATCTGTTCGATCATCGGCACCGGCTGTGATTCTGACTGTTTTAAACAGGCACGGATGCGCTTCCCATGGTCGATAATCTTGCGCGTTGATTCATCGAGGCGGGTGCCGAACTTGGCAAATGTTTCCAGTTCCTCGAACTGCGAATAGGCAAGTTTGAGACTGCCCGCTACGGCGCGGTAAGCGGCTCGTTGTGCTGCCCCACCTACCCGAGAAACCGACTTTCCCACATCGACAGCCGGAAGGATTCCCAATTCAAATAGCGTCGGAGACAGGTATAGCTGCCCGTCCGTGATGGAAATGAGATTGGTTGGAATGTAGGCAGAGATGTCTTCAGCCTCGGTTTCGATTACGGGCAGCGCGGTGAGAGAACCGCCTCCTCTTTCCTTGCTGAGATGCGTCGCCCGCTCCAGCATCCGCGAGTGAATATAAAAAATGTCGCCGGGAAAAGCCTCGCGGCCGGGAGGCCGGCGCAGCAACAGAGAAAGTTCGCGATAAGCGCGGGCGTGTTGCGTCAGATCGTCGTAGACGATGAGCACATCGCGTCCTTTTTCCATGAAATACTCGGCGATGCTCGTTGCCGCGTAAGGCGTGATGTAGACAAGGCCGGGCGCGTCGTTGCCCTCGGCGACAACCACCACGGTATAATCCATCGCTCCTTTCTCGCGGAGGTTGGCGACGACCTTGGCGACGGCAGATGCACGCTGGCCGATTGCGCAGTAGACACAAAGTACGTTTTGCCCGCGCTGGTTCAAGATGGTATCAATTGCAATCGCCGTCTTACCTGTCTTTCGATCACCCAGAATCAATTCGCGCTGACCCCGTCCAATTGGTATGAGCGCATCAACCACTTTCAGCCCGCTCTGCAAAGGCACACTGACCGGTGCGCGGTCCATGATCGCTGGAGCCGTGCGTTCCACTGGCAGACGCTGGTCTGCGGCAATCAAACCTTTGCCGTCGAGAGGTCTTCCCAGCGCATCGATCACGCGCCCCAACAGGGCTTCACCGACGGCGACGTCCATGACTCTCCCGGTGCGCTCAACTTCATCGCCGGCATGCAGCTCCGCATATTCGCCAAGCAGGATGACGCCGATTTCATCTTCATCTACGTTGAATGCGATGCCAAGCATGCCGCCTGGAAACCTTAACAATTCCTCGTAGCCGGCTCCGGGAACTCCGGAAACAGTGGCAATGCCGGTGGTGATGTTCGTGATGACTCCCACCTCGCGAGGCGTGAGTTGCGGCGCGAAACTCTCGCGGGCCTCGCGCATGCCTGCAAACACGCGATCAATCGCTTCCTGCAAGACATTGGCCGGAGTGTTCATTTGGCCTCGACGGGTGCAGCCGCCTTCGATGCGGATGCGCTGGCAGGCTCTGGCTTCGGCTCAGGTGTGCTGGCAGTCTCTGACTTCGGAACGGGTTTTGACTCCGGCACGGCTTGAGCATCCAGAAGTGCTCCTACTTTCTGGTCGAGAGTTCGTAGGTAGTCAGCGATGCTCCACGAGATCTTCTGTCCATTTGCTGTCAGTTCAATCCCGCAGATCTGCTCCGGTGAGGTTTCAAAGCGAATGCGTATTTCAGCCGAGAAAGTCTCATTGAGCGCATTCTGAATCGCGGCCTTCTGTTCATCAGGCAAGTCAAAGGCGCACCGCACAATGGACGCATCCGGCGACGCCTTGAGTGCATCGCCCAGCTTCTGTTTCGCCGTGCCATTCATCTCGCGCAGGCGGCGCGTGAACACCTCACCGATGCGTTCTTCAAGACTTACCGTGGCCAGGTCAGCCAGTGTCTTCCGTGCGATTCCGAAGACTTGCTCCGTAGCTAAGCGGGTGATCTCGCTTCCCAGCTTTACGTGGTCATTACGTAGAGCCGTGACTTGTGCGGCGCGCAAACTGTC
>Ga0302140_10001880_pt1 | contig 27476 bp, 20 predicted proteins | sample I_Bog_E1_1_FD_202095 | JGI IMG/M metagenome (GOLD analysis project Ga0302140, IMG submission 202095) | Peat permafrost microbial communities from Stordalen Mire near Abisko, Sweden - I_Bog_E1_1 | ecosystem: Environmental > Terrestrial > Soil > Wetlands > Peat | place: Sweden: Abisko, Stordalen... | reverse complement strand
AATTCAAACTTAATGAAAGAAACCTACTTGAAGATAAAAAATATATGTTGTAAAAAAGAAAATAACAATAATTCACAAATAAACTCTTTCACTGAAAGCAAAACTGTTTTTAATATGATTTCAAAAACAACATTGGATATGATGTTCATAACTTCGATTCGGCCTCTAATTTTATTTTACACAAAAAGATGGATGGGGAAATATGGCAATTCAAAATTATTCAAAAATTGCGAATATGAATATGATGAAAGATATTTTAAAATAGAAATGTTCGGATTATATTCTATGATTTCTATAAATTTCATGATTGTTTCACTGATTTGCGGGTATAGCCTCATTACAAAAAAAAAGGTCTTACATTATCGAGATAACTTAAAAATTTTCAACCTTTATATTTTATTTTTGATGAATTGTTTTTATGAGGCAACCTTAACAGTTTTCTATTAAAATAAATTACAAAATTGTTTGAAGAGATAAAAAAATAAATTTACTTTACATTTATTTTAAAGCTTATAAAACAAATTTGATTAACACATTTATTTTAAAGCTTATAAAACAAAACAGCTTTATTAATCAGAAGCATCATACACGACTTTATCAAAAACAATTAAAATTTTTTGGAAGGTCTTGCATTCGAATTATACGAGGATAACTGATTTAAAAGAGAATGAACCGGATTTTCATCTGAAAAAATTCCATCTCCAATTGATATGTTTGGGAATAATGATTTTCCCACCCTTCCCCGAGGAGTTGTTTTTGCATCTCGCAAACTTCCATACTAAAAAAATATTAAAAAAAACCCCATAATTTTTTATAAAAACGTTATCATGAGGAAAGGCCAGTGGTGCTGTGATATTGCATATTTTAAAATTGGACGATTTCAACGTTCCGGAATAAAGTTCAGAAATTTCACTCGCTCCTTCATTGAAAGTTGAAAAAAACAAAGATCCTACATCCATCTAAACAACATTAATTCATGATAATGAAAAGAAATTAACAGCTTTGAATTGTTCATGGTTCTCCAATGCATCTAGAAAATTGGAATCATTCATGATTGAACCCAACATCTTGTTTTGTGAAAATTTTTGATAAAAGATTTCTTTAATTGGAGGCATCAAATTACCATTTCCATTGAATGATTTGGCTGATTTGTGTTGCATTTTTTGCTTAAATTTAGGATTTAAATCATTGTGAATTTTGTCTGTCTCGACACCCCATTCTGTGTCATTATATGTAAGTGTGGCATCATTTTGATGAGTCAAAGATTTCTTCCAATTTTTTTTGCGGTTTTTTCTTTCTTCCATTGATTTTTCATTGTTCTTGTTCGTGGAAAGCGAAGTTTGGCTTTTATTTTCTTCAAGAATCATCCCTGTGTAAGTTTCTTTGTTTTTTTCAGATTTGTTCTCATCAGCATAATGTTTTATAATAAATCTGTGGGTCAAAATATTGGTTAAAGAAATTCTGTTGTCCGGGTTTTTTTCTAGCATCGCATAGACAAGTTTCCTTGCTATAAATATTTTCATAAAATATTTTTTTTTTTCGTTTTACCATCTTCACTTACATTCTTCCAATCTTTTTTCTTATATTTTATGTTACACATTTTATTCCTATTTAAAATCTGCTTATAATTCTCTCCTTTGAAAGGTATACATCCACTTAATCTAAATTCCAAAAATGACCCATTAAATAATCATTAAAAATTCAACTACAAAATATATAATATGATCCCCGCACTAAAGATGTCCACTCTTTCATCATAGATTTCATTATTGAAGATCTCAGGAGCCATAAACCCCGGAGTGCCACATTTCGTCCTTAAAGCCTTATGTTTATAAAACTCAGCCAAACTGAAATCTGCAATTTTCACTATTGGCTTCTCATCTTTAGAAAGCAAAATATTCTCGAGCTTTATATCCCTATGAATAACCCCCTTCAATTGAAGAAAATTTAATCCTTTTATCATTTGAAGAAAAAAATGCCAGGCTTGTTTTTCTTCAAATTTCTTTTTCTTTATCCAGGAATAAAGGTCACCCCCTTCCATCAGCTCGAAAATCAAGATGAGTTCATGTTGGTTTTCATACATTTCATATAATTTTACAATGTTTTCATTCTTGGAAATCGATTTTAACACAAGAATTTCATTTCTCACAAATTTCTTTTAAAATAAATAATTTCTTTAATTTTCTTATAATTTTCTTACTTTCTGAACCTCATAATTCTTGTCCTTTTTCATTATTTTGGCTGCGAAATAATTTTCGGAAATTTTGTGTTTTACTTTAAAGACCTAGCTTGTTAAAAAAACTTGAATTTCTAGTAAAATTGGTAATAAAACCTCAGCGAAATGACCTTTTCCTAATTGGTTTTCGGTATGATAATTTTCCTTAAAATTATCACTGATACAATATAGTTTCAGATATTCCATCCACGTTTGAACTTTTTCTTTTTTGGATGAGAAAAATTCGCATGTTTTTCCATATTTTTGCAAACAAAACGAGTATAACGCTGGTTTAGAGTTTTCCTCATATACGTTCATCGATATTCGGAAAAATTCCAACAAATCATAATATCCTTTTGGTGTGTCTTCTTTATTCGTCTCAAAAAAAGAAAAATAAGTTTCAATTGGTTTTTTTTTTCTTACTCGATAAAATATCAATTTTTTATCTATAAGCTTAAAAAGTTTGGGTTCGAATTTCTTGTTCTTTTTTTGGACGTTTAATTTGCCTTGATGGATGGGAGGTTTCGAGAAATCAATGATTTTATTATAGTTTCCTTTAAAATTGCGTTTCATGATAAATTCGTCACTATATTTCATATCATCTTCTTCGAAAATCGTATGACTAGATAATTTTTTAAATGGACCTGAAAATATATTAAAAATACTAAAATAATTGCATTCGGCTTGGCCTCTCTTCAAATGCTTAAGATAAAATTCGTAAACGCACTGTTTTGGTTTTTTTTTTAATGTTTATGAAAAATTTAAAACACAAAAAAAAGCTCAATGCGAAAAAAATAATAAAATTTAATTAAAGGAATAAATAATATTAAAATTATCATTCTTGTGACCAAGATCGGCAGAAAATAGCATAAAATGCATGAGAGAAGTTAAATAATAATTATCAGAACAAAATACAGAAACAGAAAAAGAAATAAAAAATGTAAAGCCAAAAGAACTAAATTAACTAGAATGTTAAATTAAGAAAAAGAGGTAATTGTACACTCCTCTTTTATTGAGCCCCGTTGCTTTTTCAAGGCATTGCTTCACTCCCGCTGATTTCAGATTCATCCAAATCTTTCAAAGAAACAATGCCAAAATCATTTTCTCTTTCCAAAGTCTTCAAAATCGGACCATTCATTTCTTTTTTCAGGATATTTTCCCAATCCACACTTCTGAAAAACTCATGATTCTTGATTTCTTCAATGCTTTTGTGGCCTAATCTTTTCGATGGATTTGCTATGAGCAACTTTTCTATAAGATCCACCATAATCGGAGAAAAATTGATGGGAAATTTGATGTTTCTTTTCAAAATTTCTTCCTTTGAATGAAAAGGAACCATGCCTGTTGCCATTTCATACAGAAAAATTCCAATCTTCCAAGCGAAAGAGCTTCCAATTGTGAATTTGCCATTTTCTATAGCTTCAGGAGTCATATATTCATAAGTATCATCGTCAATTTCGTCTTCATTCTCCTTCTTCAAGACCATAGCCAAAATATCCATTGCAATATGACCATTGTTATCGAAAAAGAAATTATCGGAATTGAAATGCAGAGCAAATTTATTAAGCAAAAGATTGTTTTTGGGAAGGAGCTCAAAAGCCAGGATAGTCTGAGCCATATAGAACCTGATCTCATCCTCTTTGAGATTTTGGTGATTTTTCAAGAAGTTTTTCATGTGCGATTGCTCATAATAGTTTTGCACAAAGTACACTTGTGTGTGACTTTCGAAAAAATATTTGATTTTGGAGATGAAAGGGTTCTCGCACATTTTGACTTCCTCCTTCAGGGTCTCGATTTCCAAGTTCGACACGCAAAGGTCTGCTTTCCGAATCGAGCACATTGCTAAATTTTTCTTCATATTGCTTTTATTGGCCACCAGCATCATTTTACCCCTTGAGCTCTTTGTTCTTTTAATCTCATTTTTTATAATAAAGCTACTGCAAGAAAGCTTTCTTGAGTTCTCAATCAGACTTTTGGTGCCAAAAGATTTCGATGACCTTGTTCTTTGATAAGATTTGCCATGAGTTAAACAAGAATCAGACTGAGTCATTATTTCATCTAATGTGGATTGACTATTTGTGGTAGAATTGAGAGTAGGGGAGGTAGGTGGTTTTAAAAGTTTGAGGGGAGTTTGAGAGAAAGAAGAAGATGATGAGACTGGTTCGGAATTTCCCATGGCAATAAAAAATAGCTTTGTTAATAATAACAATAAATTCTGTTAATATAATGTGCTTTGAACGAATTAAAGTTTCAAAATGACGCTAATTTTGGAAATGCGAAGAAAACCAAGTCTTTAATTGTCATATTTTTTTCTCTGTTTTTATTGGAAAAATTTCCGAACTTTTTTGCTAGAAAAGCTTTTCATTTTTGGTTCATTAGTTGATTTAATAAAATGAGAGATGATATTCAATAAAAGAGAAAAATTAACAAAATTAATAAATGAAAAATTTTTTTAAAAAAATATTTTCCATTGAAAATTTAATTAAAAAACCCAATAATACAAATTTCATTCTATTTTCTCTCCGGCTATTTTTTCCATCATATGTCTGAATTCTGAATATGAAATCTAAATTAAATACATTTTTAGTGTTTGAAATTAAAAAAAATACTTCTCCATCGCCATTTTCATCAACTTCCTTCACCAATTCCATCCAAACTTCCTTCGTAATTTCAACATCCTCATTTGAAAATATCTGATTCAACTCCTCCACAGAAATAGATCCACTTCCATCCTATCAAATACATTTTAAACAATTCTTTACTTCATTTATTCTAACTTTGTCAAACATTTTAAACACAATATCCAATTTCTCTTTTGATAAGATTTTCTGCCTGTTGATGGAAGCAGTCACAAATTCAGAATAATCAATGTCTCCTGAATTATTTGTGTCCGCTGTTTTCATGATATGATCAACTTCCTTTTCCGCATCATCCTTTGACATTAATTTGCTATACCCTAACAATTTTGTAAGATAGATCGATTAATCACTGCTACCTATTATCAACTCCTCACGACTTAACTTACCATCTCCATTCAAATCCAAAATTTTAAAAGTCTTCATTAATTCTTGTTTTTCTTCCTTTGAAGCGAGCAAAGAAACCGCGAAAACCCATGTTGCTTGTTGTAATTTTCTGTCAGCCTTGAAAAAAGTTATGGAGAAAAAATTACTAAAATTTATATTTTCAAACAAAAATATACAAAAATTTATATTATAATTATCTAATATATCTTTTGATTTTACTCTATAGGTCTTAAGATTGTTTAACGCTTTGAAAGTTGAATGCATATCAATGGTTTGAGTTTTTCTTCTTGCGAGTATCCATGGATGGTTTAAAGCCTGACGTGCACTGAATCTTTTTTCTGCATTTTTTTCCAAACATCCTTTGACAAAATCCTTAGCCAAATCAGATATAGCATCCCATTCCAAAGGGTCAAACTCATATTTCGCCTCTTGTATCTTTTCAATCAATTCTTTCTCATTTTTACTGTTTATTGGAGGGTAACCGCAAAGGAAAATGTAACAAATCACACCACATGACCAAAGATCACATTTCTCATCATATTTGCCACTTAAGACTTCTGGTGCCATATAAAGAATCTTTTATAATTTTTATTGAAGGCTTAAGTAAGTTAAGCTATGTACTGTTCCAAACTTTTGGTTCATTTTGATGTTGGGATTGAAAGTCCTCGAAGTTCCGAAATCAATGACTTTTATCGGAGCTTTTTCTTTTTTGGACTCTAGAAGCAAATTTTCAGGTTTCAAGTCTCTAAAAACAATTAAAATTAAGGTTTAATCATGGATTGCAACCTATGGACGATTTTCTTATCATGGCAATAACAAATAGCAGAAAGCAGTTGCATCATAATATCAGAAGCGGTGTTTTCGTTGAAGGTCTTCATTTCGACAATTTTGTCGAATAATTCCCCTCCTGTGCAAAGTTCATTGACGATATAGAAATATTTTTCATCTTGGAAAAACTCATAGATTTTGATGATATTTGGATGATCCTAAATTTTAGTTTGTTGAGAAAATTTGGGATTTAACAAAAAAAACCAATGTCTTCAGAATTTCCACTTCATTGAGCAACCTTTGTTTATCTTCTTCAGTGGTTGAGCATTTCAAAATCATTTTTACAGCTCGAATCGCGCCACTTTTTTTATGGATCGCTTTGCGCACTTCCCCAAAAGTACCTAAACAGATTTGATAATTTCAATTTTATCAATTATTGAACCTTTTCCCAAAGGTGGGGTTAAGAGATTATAAACTTCATTGATGTTGCCACATTTTTCACTAATTAGGTCTGTTGAATTCACCAAGAATTGATCTATTGAGGTGATCAACTTGCTGCCTCTATAAGAATTTTTGGCTGTTGAGACTTTTGAATTCTTATCTGGAGTTTGAATATGATTAACAATTATTTGGTGCTCTTTGTTATTTGGATTATTGAACAAAGGATTAGTGTCTAATTGGACAGAAAAAGTTCATAAAAGAATAAAATTTAGAATAAACCCGTGGTTTTTGATCCGCAACAACCCATTTGTGAGCTATTAGCTTATAAAGTTTAATTTTATTTAGTTTATATTTGATTAAAATAAATTTTGTTTTTAAAATAATAATTTTTTGAAAAGTTTTAAAAACAGATTTTTTTAAAAATAATAAGGATTCTTCTAATTTATTTTACATGATTTTCAAACAACAACATTTTTTCCTTTCCCATTTTGCAATCCCTGAATCCAATCCCTCTGATAATAATCTCCCTTTCAAATCTCTTTCAGTTTAATTTTATTTTGTTAATATTTGAATTAAAATAAATTTTGTTCTTAATAAAAGTTTTAAAAAACATTATTTTTAAAAATAATAATAGTTCTAATTTATTTTTACACAACAGATGATTTTCAAACAAAAACATATTTTCCTTTCCCATCTTGCAATCCTTGACTCCAATCCCCCTCATAATAATCACCATTTGCAAATCTATATTTGCCTTTTCCATGAGGTTTTTTTTCTTTCCATTCTCCCTGATAAAAATCATTATTCGCGAATTTCATTTCCCCATATCCTTCCTGTACTCCATTTATCCAGTTCCCTTCATATATATCTCCATTTTCATAAATGAAAACGCCCTTCTCATTTTGTAGATCATTTTTCCAAGATCCTACATATTTTCCTCCATTTTCACTATAATAATATGTTCCGAGGCCTTCCTTTTTCCCATTTACAAATTCTCCATCATAAATATCCTTATTTACATATTGTAACACCCCCTTTCCATTTTTTTTCCCTTCCTTCCAAATACCATTATATATAACTCCATTTGCATGAATAAAAATTCCCTTTCCATCTTGCATTCCAGCCTTCCATTGTCCAGAGTATTGTTCCCCATTTTTATAAGTATATATCCCCTCTCCTTCCAAAATTTCATTCACAAATTGGCCTGAATAACTATCTCCATTTGCGAAAATATAGCTTCCAACGCCATGAATCTTACCATTTATCCAGTCCCCCTCATATTTAGAGCCATCAGCGTAAAACATTTCTCCTTTTCCATCCTGCATATTCCCTTTCCAATGACCTTTATACACACCCTTGTTCATGGTCAATTCACCATAGCCGTCTCGTTGCCCATTTTTATAATCACCGATATAAATATAGCTATTTTGATATTCTATCTTCACCTTTTCTTGCAAAAATCCTCCTAACCAATAACCGGTGATCATGGCTCCTGGTATAAAAAGCTTGCCTCTGCCAGATTTATCATCTAAAAGCCAACTACCTTCATATTTTTCCCCAGATTTGTAATAATATGTGCCTTCTCCATGCTTCAATCCATTTAACCATTGGCCGACATATTTTTCAGAATCTTCATAAATAAATGTGCCAAAACCGTGTTTTTTACCATTTTGGAATTCACCTATATATTTACTTTTTGATTTATCATATAGATAGGTTCCTTTGCCAGAAAACAAGCCTTGAACAAAAGTTCCTTCATATTTATCACCATTTTTGTATTGATAAATTCCGGAACCTTCTGGTTGATCGTTGAGGAATTCTCCTGTATAAATATCTCCTGATTGGTAGTAATATTCACCACAACCTTCCTTTATCCCATCTTTCATAGGACCAGTGTATTTATCCCCATTTGGATAGAGATAAGGGGTGGATTTTGAAATCATTTTTTTATATTCAAATTAAATTTTTCGGTTTTTTTTAATTTATATTTTTTATTTATTTAATTCATTCCTCATTAAACAAAAAACATCGAAAACATTTAAAAAAATATTTTGGTATGTTGATTTTGATTTTTTTTCTAAAATTTTTTACAAATTTATTTTTTAATAAAAAAAAGTTTTTAATTATTTTTGTGAAAATTCTATAAATAAATAAAAAATATTAATTTTCAAAAAGAAAAAATATCACGAGAAAAAAATCTCAGGTTTTCTAAGAATTTTTTTAGGAATTTTTTCAAAATTATAAGAAAACAAATAATTCTCAAATTTCCGCGATGAATTCCATTTCCGCCTATGAATCTTTTAACAAATACACTCAAAAAGAATACAGTGGTCACAAAAAACGTGTATTTTCAGTCGATTGGAATTCGTCTGGCTCAAAGTTGGGTTCCGCTTCTTCAGATTCTTCCATCCGAATCTGGAATTTAGAATCCCAAGGCCTCGATAAAAATATTGAATTAAAAGGTCATTCCGATACTGTTGATCAAATTTCTTGGCATCCTGAAAACGAGAATATACTCGGTTCAGCTTCCACAGACAAGACTTTGCGGATTTGGGACATCCGAATTTCCAAGCCTAATATTAAAGTAGAGAAAACCAAAGGATCTAATTTAAATTTGGCTTGGAGTCCGGATGGGAATTTGATTGGTGTGGGTAGCAAGGACGACGTGTTGACATTCTTTGATTTCCGAAATAATCAAGTTTTGAAATCGATCAAATGTGATGTCGAAGTGAATGAAATCGCTTGGGATCCCACTGGATCTTTGCTTATGATAACAGCAGGAGTCGAGTAAACTTTAATCATTCTTTATTTTTAGGAAATTTTTGTTAACATTTTAAAAGCTCAAGCTCAAATGGACCGATCTATTTATTAGATGGGAACTTGTTACAATTGCCCCCATTGGAGATTTTGGAATGCCATAGAGGAAGTTGCTATTGTATAGCGATCGACCCTTTGGAAAAGCATTTTGCTACGGGGGCTGCGGATGCAATTGTGGCGATTTGGGACTTGCAAGAAATGATTTGTGTGAGGACATATACGAAGTTGGAGGGACAAATCAGACAGTTGAGTTTTTCATTTGATGGGAAGTACATTGCAACTGCATCTGAAGATGAAATGGTGGATATTTTAGCAGTGGATTCAGGTAATTTTTCTTTAATTAGTTGCTAGAAAAAACATCAATTTTTATAGGAGAACAGTTATATAGTATTAGTTGCAAGGCACCTCAAATTACAGTCTCTTGGCATCCGAAGAAATATCTATTGGTGTTTGCGGGAGAAGATAAAAGCAGGAATAACGATGAAGGAATGATACATTTATTTGGGATGAACGCTTAAAATTGGAGTTTAAAGTTATAATATATAAAATATAATCTTAAAGAATCTGCAAAACGAGAGACCAGTTTAAATTAATTCGAGTTGATCCTTTTTATTCGGAAACGCCATTTTTTTCCTTTTATTGTTCTTTACTTTCTTTGTTTCTTTAACCAGAGAATTTGATTTCAAATTTGTGTTGTTATTTTTGTTGTTCTTTTTGCATCTAAGTTTTAATATACAATAACTTAGAAAAGATCTCCACCCTGAAATAATCATCTGCTTTATATTTCTATAAAACAAATAAAGCCAAATCACGATAAAAGACCCATTTATGAGTTCTACTAGAACGAGAATGAGACTAATGATATGTTCATCATCTTCATAAAAGAAGAAGAAATTTGAAGCGTAAGAGAAATAAATGGCTGATACCTTGAGTATCTCCAACCGATTATAAATTGGTTTGTCAAAGGGGGTCATGATAAATTGAATATGAATGAAGAGAAAAAAAACAAGCAAAAGCCACATCACGCATATTATAGGGGAACCATCTAGGAAAATGCTCAACAACATGAGAACGATCTTCACAAAAAGCAAAATGTACTCCCAATAAAAATATTTCCTATGATATCCTGTCGTCACTAAATAACTAATTAACAAATACCTCTTATTATTTCTCCGGAAACGATTCTTTGTTATATAATATAAAAGCAGAAGTGGAGGGCCGATTAAAAAAGGAGAAACTGATAAAATCAATCGTTTCACTATCTGCAAATGCTCCCCTTGCCAACATTCTAGATTTGTGCTGAGCTTCAAATAGAGCTTCCCATTGATTTCCACGCAATAAAGACTCTTTGTGAAATAGTTCAGCATCGGTTGCAATCCCATCACATAAACTGCGATTAAAGTTATGATCATATTATCTAAAATCGTGTTCCGCATTCTTTCTTTGTATAGAATCTTCCTCCATAGACCTTTGAGAATCCAAAACAAGAGGCTTCCAAATACAAAAGCGAAAAAAACTACGGTTGACATCATTCGTGTTAATGAAAAAAGATGATAGTTGTTCATCAAGGCGAATTCGGAAAATGGACATTCGAGAACGCCTGTCATTGTGTCAAAAACATAGAAAATGCTAACGGAATTTGAATTCGCGCCTGAATTCGGCCATTTTATTTCGATGTTAGAGATAATGGAAATTTTCTGGATATAATTAATAAATATATTCATTAGAACTGTAATATCATTATTGTTGAATAAACCAAAAGAATTCGAATATTCGTAACTTTCGTGAATAGAAAAATAAATCAAAAGCATGAAAATAACAAACATTATGATAAACGCAGAGATTGCATATAAAAAATTGCTTTCCTTACATAATTCACAATAGCCCATCGCGCTTCTAAAGTATTTGTCCGTGGAATTATACACGCAAACTCCACACAAAGGGCCATAATATCCTACAGAACATAAATCATTGTCAAATCCACCTTTGCACCCATATTTTAATATATTGCATCTATAAACAGCATCTGAAGAAATGTCACTTCTCCAAAATCCTGATAGAATTTCAATTGAGCTCCCACCATGACATATGGCATTTGGCATACATGGTTTGCATCCTTTGTCATTTAAATCCAACGAATAATAGTTGATTTTACATGCTTGACATGTGTAATCCTTTTCAGAGAAAATTTCACCCAAAATACAAGGCCGTATACTAAAATTCAAAGCGAAATAATACTGTCCATCATAGTTTTTATGATAATTATCTGGGATAATAAACGGACTAAAATAAGAAATCAAATCTGTTGAGAATAACAACTCTATAGTATTATTTGGTTTCGTTATGACCCCATATTTTGAATAATTGGCAGTTCCCATTTCGAAAAAACCGAGGTCATTACCTAAAAATTTTGAAATGTTCAAAAACGAATTATTGGCGTAAAAGTTTAAAGTTAAATAGGTCGACTCCTCATTTGTCTCAGTAATTTGGTCATAATAATCCAAAGCTATAAAACTCAAGTTCTGTTTAGGATCATTTATCATCTCACCACTAAAAAGTATGCTCGGAGGCCCTTGCTTCAAACAAATTTTGATTGTGTTGCTGGATTTGTTTTCTCCTATTGGTGCCTCATTGCCCACAAAGATGCACTCATTTTCAACAGGCAAAAAATTGTTCCAATAAAACCCCCCACCACTGGAAAACGCTGAATTATTAATAAAACGGCATTTATTCAAATTGAATGAACAATATTGCCTCATTTTTTCAGGCTGCACAGAACAAGATAAATATAAAGACCCACCTTGAAATCCATCATTTTTTATGAAATCTGAGTTTGTGATGTTTACAAAAGCATTTTGAAAAAAAAGTGGAGCAAAACTAAATAACGCAACATTTTCAACTACACTAATGTTTAACATATGGATTTGACTTGTTGTATCAGCACTGTCTATATAAAACGTTGCGGCAGAAGGGGAAAACAAACCAAAAATTAGACCATTTGAAACAATTAAATTTAAACAATTTTGACAAGAAAGAAAATTGCTTTGTCGATAAGTGTAATTTTCATACATAACAGAAAAATTATTAAGAGACAGATTTCCATTCGAAGATTTAATAAAATAATCATCCGATAAAATGTTATTGGTGGAAAAGAATTCTATTGAAATGGTTGAATAACTAATCGAGATTAGGGAGTTTAATTGGGAATCTAACAAAGTTTTATTGACGAAAATTTTGGAAATGTCCCCTTCTGAATAATAAAAACCCAAAATATAATCACAATCCACCAAGCCATAATCAAAAAAAAATATATCTTCCAATACAAAATTACAAGAATAAAACTCGAAAAATCCATTGGATTTGACGGCTTTATCAATTTGGAAATTCTTAACCTTAAAATTTCTTAAAATTACATCAGAATTGGCTGCTTTCAGAAATAAACCAAAATAATTTTGACAAAAGATGTTTTTGAAAGATATTCTGCCATCATTCAAATTAGATACATCAAAAGCAGTTTCTATGCCATTTACCATAATGTTAGAAAACACATTGTCATAAATGGATATTTCCTGATTGTTCAAATATTCGAAGAGACTCAAAATCGACCCGTTTATAGAAATATTGAAAAAAACTGACTCATTGAGAAGAAAATTGCTATTTCCAGAGAGAACAATGAGACTTTGGAAATAAATCGCTGTAATGTTAATGAATATCAAATTTGTGAATTCAGCTATGCTTTCACCCCCGCAATTTATCATATAATCGTCATTATTGAAAAAGATGTTCGAAAAAATGCTATTGTTTAATATCAAATAAGAAAAGAGCTTCAAATCAATCATTTTAGCCGTGGCATTGGAATTTGAAAAAACTGAAGAATTATCCAAAAAAGACAGGGCCTTCAAATTATTAGCTAGACAAATGTCCGATGAGCTTCCTCCATGATTTTCATTAAAAAAGCAATTGATGGTGGTGATTTGACAATTTCCATTGGTGAAAAACACTCCTCCTCCTTCATTTTTTGAGAAATCTGAATTTTCTTCAAAAATGTTCTGGAAAAATGTACTTGGGCAAAAGTTTGAATATATAAAAAACACACCACCTCCATTCGTAGCAGAGTTATTTCTGAAGATATTCGAAATAGAATCGAAAATACAATCCACATTCGGAGAGAAACCTGACATTGAAAAAGCACCTCCTCCTCCTTGCATGCAAAAATTGTCTGTTATTATTGAACTACTAAATTCAAAAGTGAACTCTGTGTTGTATTGATATACAATAGACAGAAACCCTCCATCTCTAATTGCAACATTTCCAATGCCTGTGATGTTAGAAAAGGAAATTGAGGAAGTTGTTGCATCAGCAATCTCTATAAGTATTGCTCCTCCTGATGTTGCAAAGTTTCCTAGGAAACTTGAATTAGAAACATTGATTAAATTGCAAAATGTTAGATCTAACGCCCCTCCTTGAGAAAAACCCATATTAAGATTTTGGTTATTGTTAAAAAAAAACTCTGAATTCTCAATTGTAACTTGGCAACTAGCAAGAAAAATGCAATTGCTCTGAAAGAGGCCTGAGTTGGAAAGGAACTTTGATCCATTAATTACTACAGAAAGAGAAGGTTGGGAAGAATAAAGACAAGGCGATCCATTAATAAAATCTGAGTTTAAAAGACTGTCATAAATGTTATTTTCAAATATTGAGAAATTTATAAAGAAATTGCCAGCGAACTCACTTAAAATCACTGTGCTAAGATCTGAAATTGGGAAATTCTTTAAGATCAAGGAATTATTTAAAAATTCTAACGATTCAGCTAAGGCTTCTGGGGTATAACAAGTGAAATTATCTTCAAGAGTGACACTTAGTAGATCTAAAAATGAAACGTTATCATCTAGAAGCTGAAGAATCGGCTCAAATTCCGAGTCATTGTTTTCAAAAAGTGTCCGTTGGACTTGGACATCGCAAAAGTTTATCACTGTAAAACTTTGACAATTATGATTGGAGAAAAATTTGGAATCCAGCAAAATCGATGAAAAAATAATATTGAACCAAATCAAACTCTGAAAATTCTGATTATTGATGAAGAAAAGATTTGAGAGATTTATCCCACGGACAATATAGGCAGAGATGAAATATCCATGAGGAGCAAGATTCATATTCATGTTGTTATAAGCCTGAAGATTATTAATTTCTACTATTAAATTGCAAGAGAGCATTTCAATCACATTCTCTGCATACAGAGTGTCTAAAATGGTTAGATTTTCTATAGTCAATAAATCAGGTGCTCCTTCACCACGAATGTCATAAATTCGCATCAATACATCAGAATTAGAACAATTTTCTATGAAGAATTCATTTATTGTCATTATATTAAATGAATTTTGAATTTCTAAAAGCGAGCCCATTAAATTCATTATGTTAAACTGAGAAAAGTTGATGTAATCGGCGCTTTCAATTAGAAATGTTCGCAAGTAGTTATTACCATAAGTGATGAGAAAAAATTGGTCAACTGTGACATTTGTCACTTGTGAAATATTGAAGATAATGAAATTAAGTTGATAATCTAAAAACGGCGACCCCATGAAATAAAATTCCGATTCTTCCACATGCAGAGAATCTGCGTAGTTGAGCTCAAATAATGTAAAATTATAGCGATAATCAGACTGAAACCATAGTAAAACCGTGATATTCTAAACTCAGAAATTTTTTTTTATTTTGGTTAAAAAAAAAACGTGAAAAAATACTAATAAAGTCAAAGTGGAATTGTCTCTTATTTGAAAAAGCCTGGTTGATTTATCAACCGTACATGTATAATTGAGAACTATTTGCGAAATGATAAATATAGACTCGTTCATAACAACTATTTCTATATCTTTGTTGATCGTCAAAGAGGAGTTCGTGGTGTCTGAAAAAATCATGAAGTTTGATGTAAAATTTAAGGATTCATCAAGATGGAAATCATAATAATCAGTTATATTTCCATTTTGTTTAATTAAAGAGTTTACTTCATCTTGGCAAGAGACCAAGAGACTTGACTTACATATCAAATAAAAAAAGAAGAGGTGTAAATTCTTATTCATTATAAGAAAATGTCAAAATTCATTTCTTATTGTAATAAATATTGTATAAGGAATTTATTAAAAATAGATTTATGAATTTTAATTATAATATTTATTCATTTTTCAAACTTTTACAAAATCAATGATTTCTTTGAAACAAATTTTTTTATTTTGAAAAATAACACAGGAATATAATTTAAATGTTAGTAGTTTTTTTTCAAAAGAGTATTATTTATTGAAATACTGAAAATCTGTGTTTTCATAAATTGGATCATCGAAATTGTTAATTATAATAAATTTTATGTATGAGAATAGGTTAAGTATTAGTTTTCCCCCCTCAAACTTAATAGTAATTATTCTTTGAATAATTCATCAAAAAACGGATTGCTTTCCTATTTCTTGACAATTGCAAGTTCCCTTGATAGATAACTAAAAAAAAAAAAATGAGAAAAAAGAAAAAATTTATAAAAAAAAAACTTATTTTATTCAAAAACTCAAAGAATTTTTTGATGTCATTGTTGGTGATTTCCTTTATTTGGCTGATTTTCATCAAATCTCGGATCAAAACGAATGGATATTTTCTCGGATAGTAGAATTTCTGTTCATTTATTTTCATTCTCATTAGTCTGAACGAACTATTTTTATGCATTTCTTAAATATTTTTGACATTTTTTTTACTTATATTGTTGTTTTAAAATCTTGAGGAAATTCTCGTGGTTCTTTATTTCGTAAGGATAACAGATAGAGAATATTTCTTCTGCATAACATTTTTCTTTCAGGTCATTTTGAGAAGAATTGAGTGGATCATGACATTTTTTGGAAAAAATTACGATTTGTGAACAAAACCCTTTTGACATATCGTTGTTTTTCGGAATTCCAACTCCTTCGAATCTGATGTCATATTCTGGAGAGTTCAAATTTTTTTTGAGGAAAAGGAGGGAAGTTACCGTAATTTTGAGCGATTTTTAGAGCCCATTTCCGAAATTCTTCTCTAGTGAATTCGAATTTATGGTCATCATTTCTGAAACCGGGTTTATTTCTTTATTTTTTACAAAATTATATTAGGAAATAATTTATTTTAAGGGAAATACTTTTGATCTTTGACAAAAAAATCATTGAAATCATAATTTGGTGTTGAGACAATCACTAATTTTGCATCCAAAAAGCCGAAAACATTCTTTTCCAAATTTTCCAATTGGCTTTTTTCTATATGTTCGATTATTTCGATCATTGTTATTATGTCAAAATTGAAATTTTGCATATTTTCATATTTTATCAAGGTGTCACCATGGAAAAGTTTCACTATCAAAGGCGAATTCCTTTTGTATTTCACCGAATAATCAAATAAATCAGGTTGCAAATTCTTATTTTAACTCGATTATATTTTTTTTTATATGATTACATTTTTAGCTTCAAGCAACGCCTTCTTTGAAATGTCCAAGCCCACTAATAATTCGAAATTTATGTTTCGGGTGGCCTTTTTCAGAAATTTTCCCTCATTACAACCTATGTCTAGAAGCTATTTGCAAATTTTTATGTATAAACATATATTTTTTACTCTTGTTAATTTTGAAGTTTTTGACAAAAGACTCAGAATTTTGGAGTGACGTTTCTCCCATAGGCGCAAACCATATTTATCATAAAAAATTTCAGTTTCGTATGGCTCTATTTCCATTATTGTTTTTTAAAAAGCTTTCTCAATTGGCTTATTAATAGAACTTTTAATAAATTTATATATACAGTGCAATTCTATATTTGTGCATGAATATAATTGGAATTAAACATTATAGAATAATAGACTAAAAATTAAGTAAAAAAGGAAAAAATATTATTAAAAAGGATTTTATTAAATAAAAAAAAAGCCATTAGTTAATTTCATTTTTTTATTTATTTTTAGTTATTAAGCAATTTTATGGTATCGTTGTCATATATTGTTCCATTCACTCCGATTGCAGTATAATTGATGGAAATTGCTCCAATTTGAGAGACCCAAACATGTTGTTTTCTTTGAATTGTTGCATAAAAATCTTCATCATTCAATGAACATTTTTCATTGACATCCCCCCAGCCACCATCTCCCAAATAAAGTGTACCGTTTGTATTTTCTGTGTATCCTTTAATTCTCCAAGTTCTTTTTAACAAATGGTTATGATGTTCATAAACTGTGGTAACATTGTATTTGTCGAAGAGGTTATTCCAAAACATCAAAGATTGAACATTGGCTGTTGCCTCAAGGTTACTTTGAAAGGCGCAGCTGGCAAACGATGGAGCATGATATTGAACGAATTTAACTAAATTGTTGTTTTTCGAAAGAGAATCATTAAGCCATCGAGATTGATAACCTTGGAAATTGCTGATATAACCTGAATCTAAGGTGTAGAATATCATCCCAGAAAAAATGTGATGGAAGTATGTTCTTCTTTCATTAATGTCTGGTATTTGAGCCAAATTCCCTCCTTGATTGTCTTGTTTGAAATGTTGGGGGAAATATTGAAAGAATAATGGAGCATCGCTTGAAGCAGTGCTTATATTTGTCTCTGAAAGACTGTTGAGACCAACGTCATGGTTTCCTACTGCCAACACTATAGGAACTAATCTATTCAATGAAATGCTTAGAGTATCTATCATTGATAGGAAACCATCCCAAGCGTGATAACAACTGGTTAATCCATTATCATATGCTATATCTCCCCTAAATAAATAAATTATTACTTCGTTTAAATAAAGAAAGATAGTTTAATACCCAACAAAAACAACATTTGGCATGTAGGAAACCAAACTATTGGCAATATCTTGCACTGTTGATGAACTTCCTACATCTCCTCCATTCGCAAAAACAACACTATCATTTCCCATAATTGATGCTGGCATAGTATAATAAGATTTTATTGATTGGTAGTTTCCATCATAAAATATTCCAAACGCATAAGAAGTATTGGGTTGCAAATTAGTTATTAATGCACTATAAACGTACCTGCTTCCAATTGGCTCCAATTCTGGATCATATCTATTTACTTTGATTTGATATCTTAAAGTCTTTTGAATAGTGTAATGGTCCATAGTATCGTTAAAAACTTCAACATTATCATGCTTTTGATTTGTGTGGAAATTTAAAAAAACCGCATTAGTGGCATTTTCAGGCAAAGTAGCATAAACATGACATGGTGGTCCAGCGGGACATTTAGTATTTAATGAAGTTTGACGGGTGATCTTGGTGCTTAGATCAGCATTGCCTATCTTCCATCCAATTATTGGGTTATGAAAAGTGACACAAGTGTTTTGGAAAAGAAAAGGAAGGAAAATAGCGAAGAAAATTATTAAAACATTGGCTCCGATGTAGAAAATCTTATATCTTCTACACGTCACGATATTTATCCTTGCGAACTGTTTCATATGAAATTTGAAGCAATTTTCATGATCTTTGTTTTTCATGTTCTTGACACTATTAGGTCTAAATTCCATGACATCATAGAAGAATCGATAATAATAAATGAAAAGTAACAGAAAAATCGCACCAGCTATTGGCAATTTGCCAAATGCACTCCAACAAAGCGGGGTGAAACTCAAACATATCAGGCTTAGTAAATTCCAGAAATATGCAATCCAATAAAGAACCTTTATCAGTTTGGATTTTTGATAGGTGACGTTTCCAAATGCCTCTTGTGGGTTGTCAATGGGAAAGACATCTCTATTGGAACCATCTTTGTTAGATCGACCTGCTAATTTAAATTTATCGTTTGAATTTGGCAAGGATTCTGGAAGAATTGGCTGGGAGGAGTCCTCTAAATGATCTTCCCTGTTAAGACCTGTTAATAATTTTCGCATGGTGAAATATTCCTCTAAACGCTTGAAAATGAGGTAGAGGATGTAGAAGACCAGGGCAAATGCAAACAAAATTAACATTGAAATTAGGGAAAAGTATTGGTGGTAATTCAAGGATTTTCCAAGAAGAAAAGGAAATGTGTCGAACATTGTTTTGGGTTTTGTTTGTAATTTTTTTATTCAAATTTTATTTTTTCTTTTTTTCTTTTAAAAATTCAATAAATATATAGTTTATATATTTTAGGGACTAATATTGCAAAATTTTTCTTCTTCCTCATTAATTAATAAAATTTGTTAAATTTTTACTCTATTTTATCTTCAAAATGGGCAAGCTTTTTTATTTGTATTTTGAATAAGTGTTGCGTTGTAAACAACACTGCTACAACTCTTCCGCCACTCCCAGGCCGGAAAAATTTAAATAATAATTAAACTCTAATAATTTATTGTGTTTAATAACCGTTTAAAATCAGCTAATTCAAATGTAGGTGATTTCGAGAGACAAATATGGGTCGGTCTTTGGATGAAGAATCCACCATGATGGATGGAGAGGCTACAGAGACATAATTTCATTTATCGGAAACATGTTTATACAGGGCTGGAAAACTTAAACAAAAATTAATCATTTTTGACGATATTTCTAAGGCCTAAATGATATTCACGAATTTCTGTTAGCTTTGGATTCAAGTTCAGTTCTTTCGGAAGAAGAAAATGGGAAAGGGAAACAACATACTGGATGCCAACTTTTAAGGAAGACAACAATGAAAGAAAAATAATAAATAACTCCATAACTAAAAACATTTAAAAATTACAATAAAAATCATACTTATTCTTTTTGCTTTATTTTTTTGAAGTTTTACCATTTCTTCCAATATATCTAATAAAATATGGAGAATTTTTGGTTTGCACACCTCCTCAACAATCCTTAAATAATGATAGAAAGGTAAGGCCTAAAATGAAAACTTGAAAGGAAGGCTTGAAGAAAAGACTTTGAAACAGCTCAACTGGAGTACTTGGATGAAAGGACAATCATAAATGAATTAATGATTCGAAGAAATTTTTTATTTATGAATCGTTCTAATTGTTTTTTTAAGGGATTTTTCCTAAAAAATATAAATGAAAATATTTTAAACTCTTTGAATGATTTAATGATGTTTTAAAAAAAAAATTTGGATTTGGAATTTTTGAATTTTTATAAAGTTTTGTTTTTTAAATAATAATTTCTCCTTTTTTTTTCTTTATAGTGCCATACTTTTATTTTCATTCCACTTGTCTACAATCAGAAATAGTGACTTTTTTGGAAGGTTTTCCCTGTTGAGATCCCAAACTTTCAACAAGTCTAATGAGTTCCATATTTTCAATCACCTTTCCGAAAACAACATGTCTACCATCCAACCATGGGGTATCAGCGGTGGTGATGAAGAATTGTGATCCATTGGTGTTGGGTCCTGAATTGGCCATTGACAAGCATCCAACCTCATGTTTCAATTCAAAGTTCTCATCATTGAATTTATGTCCATAAATGGATTCCCCACCTGTGCCATCTCCTCTTGTAAAGTCTCCACCTATAATTTAAATGATATATATTGTTTTTTTGGTTTTTGAATCGATATATTTCTAAAAAAGGGAACCTTGAATCATGAAGTTTGGAATGATTCTATGGAATGAACTTCCCTTGAATGATAAAGTGGATCCTGAAGAAGACACACCATTCTCACCAGTGCACAAGGCACGGAAGTTTTCCACCGTCTTTGGGACAGTCTTTCCGAAAAGTCCCAAAATAACATCTCCTTTGACTTCTCCATCGATTGAAATGGTGAACGCGACCTATTTTTATTGAATAATTATTATTTATATAAATGTTGACAAAAAACTTTGTGTGTTATCTGCTCAGAATCAAGTTTGCTACCAAACGATAAGCTGAATACAGCAAAGAAGACTGCAATTACCAAGGTGTCTTTCATTTTTAATTTTTTTTTTTATTTGAATATAGATTTAAATTCTGAATGAAATATATTTCAAAAAAAAATATCTTTTTTTACTTTGTTCATAAACTCCAAATATAAATCCCATATCGAAAATTCCATAATTTTTTAGATGCCCCTTTAAAAAACTATGAAAAAACTTCCAAAATTTCGGAAATTTTTTTAGCTAATTTTTCTGAAACTATAGCTAAATTATCTTCAAACATATTCTTTTGGTCATTTTCCGATACACTATCCAGATCTGAAATCACTTTAACTGCTAAAAAGGGAACTTTCATCCAAAAGCAAACCTTTGCAATGCCTGCAGATTCCATATCGCAAACATCAACTTCCATTTTAAAAGCATTGCTCTGATCTGAAATAAAAGAAGAACTTGTCCCTATTGAAACTTCTTTTAACCCAAGCTTATTATTCAATTCCCCCAAAGACATCACTTCATATTTTCCAACCAAATATTTTTTTTTTTCTGGGCTAAAGCTTGACGGACAATTTCTATCGTAAAACAAAATTTCCCGCTCAGCCACGCAAACATTTCCTAATTTCAAGCCTTTTAGATTATTATTATCTTTGATCACCCCTCCTGCAGTGCCTAAATTAATAACGAGATCAGGATGATAGTTTTGAATTGCGATATATGTTACTATGGAGGAAATTTCAGGACCGATCGAATCAACCTGGAATTTAGGGTCCTTTTTAGGCTGGACTAAATGCAGATTTATTCCTTTATAAATACCTTCAAAAGCAGAGAAAAAGATAAAGGGGGTATTAATATGTTTCAGGCCAAGGAGTTTCACAACAGGTTGGGTTTCTTCATCAAGAACACTGATAAAAATAATGGAGGAAATTTTCTTTGAATTAAACATTTTCGACTTTTTTTTATTTGAGAAAAATATTTTATTAGAAAGAAATCCATTCAAACTTTGAAAAACAAAGCATTTTCAACAAATTTCTGGAAATTTTTGTTTTTTGACATTCTCAAAACAAAAAATCGAATTTGGTTTTTTGAAATAAAAATCGAAAAATTTTCACAAAAGAAATAACATTTTACGGTCTGGTCTGTATTCTTTTTATTTGAATCAAATATTTTTACATATAACCTATACGATTAAGTTATTTTTATTCCATAATGAAACAATTTTCTCCTCAAAACTTATACAAACTTTTGAATCATGACACTTCAATTCCATACCCTTTAGTAAAATTTCTCTTTTTGTTCTCCTTAATCCAATTTGCTTCATTGAATATGGATTCCTTTTTCTGGTCAGATCCCCCCTTTTTGCAATCATCATTAATATCCTTCATCATCAAAATGCTTTCTTTTACCCGAATTTATACGATCTTAGGAGTATTTGAGCTTTTAGACGATTTTGAAGAAACAATGTTCCTCATAGTTTTTTGCATTATTATCCTTTTTTCATTCTTAAAAATCAACATTGCTTTGGTTTTTACAAAAAAAATGAAAAACTTGATAAAGGACCGACTCGAACTCGAATGGGAAAGAGAGCTTCATTATAAAACTAATGAGCTCGGAAGTGAGATTCTCAAAATTTATAACATTTTCTTTCCAATTTTATGTGCTCCAGTTTTTGAAATTTGTTCGTTGCCGATTTATTATTTGTTGAGCTCCCCTCAAAATTTTCAAATTTGGATGCTGGTTTTGGGAATAATAGGGATTTTGTTGCTTTTTTGTCATATGTTCTGTAATGTTTTTTATTTCAATCAATATGAATTCAATAATGAGAACAGTTTGACTCGAACCATAGCTTTGACAGATATTTTTAATCCGATTGCTCAGATTTCTCCCATAATAGTTCATATTTTTATAGCATCAGAAATGAATATTGTTGTCAGTATAATGATTCAGATATTGTTTTTGATTATTTTGTTATATACTTTCCTCAAAAGACACTCATATTTCGATGTTAAAGTAATGCATCTTTCAGGCACTTTGATCATTTTCAAAATAATGTTTCTGTTTCTTTTGCTATTTAGTTGTTTGGCGAAAAATAATGAATATCAGCCTGTTTTTTTCATTATTTCTATAATTTTCTTTTATAAAATCGCGGCAAGTCTGACCTCTATGCATATTCTCTCAATTATCAAAGATAATAGATGCAATAACAGAAAATGGATCAATGAGCTTTCTGGAGGAATCATCAAGAACATAAAAATGGACTCAATTTCGCAAAAATTCCTCCTGATTTATGGTTTCTTGTTTTATTACAACCCTGAATATCTTGATGATTATTTGCAAAAAATCCCTTTGGAAATCATCGGCTTCATTTCGAATCATGTGAGACTTTGCACGACAAGGGAATGCCCTTTGAATCCTGAGAATTTAACGAAATACTTCAATCTTTCAGATGATAAGAAAAGTTTTCCTTTTTTTGATAACACCAACACCCTCAAAAAGATCTTCAAAGAATATACATTGTTTCTTTATAGCGCAATCCCCATGTCAATTATTTCTAATGACCTTGATTTCTACATGAATTACTTATTATTGCTCCTGATTGATGATGAACAAATCTTTTCAGCCATCCAACAAATCCACAAATTAAAAGACTCACAAAATCTGTCCTTTTATCATCGATGTTATTTGGATCATTTTCTCGACATAATTCAGAAATATCTCAAAAAATTTGAAGAGACTCAAAGACAATTGATGGTTGCTACTTCCAACAAATGCCTCACTAATTTCAACACCAAAGTCTACATCGATATAGAAAACTCCTCTTTGACAATGACTTCCAAAATGAGCAAATATATGAACAATTACATCAAGTTTATTGAACACCTCATGGCTGAAAAACCTCATCTTCAAAATGTCTCCAAATTGGGTCATGACCTCTTAAAACTTATTAGCAAAATAGATGCTTTATATACAAAAGCCAGCAAAACTCCACGTATAATCGTGTTGTATCTTGAATTTAGACAGGTTTTTTGGGAGGATGATCGAGCTAGCATCTCCTCTTTGACAAAGTTATATAATTATATGATAGATCTACAAGTGCTTCATAGTAATGAAGAAAACAAAAATATGCAGGTAATGGATGAAAATCTGTTTTTCTCGGATAATTCATGTTTTATGCATGTGTCAGGATCTTTAGAATCTCTGGGCAAAATACTCAAGGTTGATGAAAATACAAAAAATGCCTTCGGATATCAAAGTGTTTCAGCTATGCAAGGCCAAAATATCACGTTTATTATCCCCAAACTTATTGGGAAGAATCATGACAGTTATATGAGAAGGTTTTTGAAAACTGGGAAAACCGATTTTTTATTCAAAGAACAATTTTTATTCGCGCGAAAGTGCAATAATGACATCTTCAAAGTTTTTCTAACCATCAAAACTTTCTTTGATAAATCATCACAAATGTTGAAATTTCTGACACATCTCAAGCCGAATTTCCTTCAGAACGATGCTTCCATAATATTGGTGAATGAGTATGGATATATTGATAGTTACGGAGGTCCTATAAAAGAAATATTGGAACCATTATTTGAGGAATACAAGTCACATTTTTACATTCAAGTGTTAATTCCCCAACTTTATCAATATTTTGACGAAGCTGTGGAGAAACATTTCAATAAAAATACTGAGAAAAATTGGAAAAGAAAGTATAAAACAAGAACGAATAATAGTTTATGGAACAATGATATCTTGAACTTGAGAATTTATGACAAGTATCCGAGTTTCCCGCAACCTTTGGATGTAAAGGAGGACTATGATTCTGGAAACAAAGAAAAGGAGCTGGAAATTGCTATATCATATTTTGTGAAACTTGGTAATTTAATGAAGAAAAATTACTCTGGATGTAATATTTATCGATTTGAATGTCTAATCGAAGATTTCCATTATGAAGGCCTAAACTTCAAACTTTTCAATGTTCAGAAAGTTCGTTTTTTGTATCATCGAAACGCAGAAGAAATCAAGAAAATCGACTCGAAAAACGTACAGGCCTTGTTCATCTTGCCCAAAATCATGATTCAGACTGGTTTGTTCCGCAGATTAATTTCTAAAAAGTCCTCCAACAATGATGAAGTTAACAGTTGTAATAATATTTTGCAAAACCAAAAAATTTCTGACTACAAATCTGTGATTGAAATGGAAAAATTAGAACACAATAAACAATGCAGTGTCTTCGAGATCAAAGAACTTTTGATTCGTGATGAGGAGAAATCCCAATTTTTTGAGCATATTTATCAAAGCGGTGGTTTTCGACATGCTTTAAGTAGTGTTGAGTTGGGAAGAAATGAAGTTTTAGATATAGAAAAAGAAAAAGAAAAAGAAAATGAAAATGAAAATGAGAAAAAAGATCCTGATGAAAATAATAAAAGAGATGCTTTAAAAAGAAGGTCCAAAACTAGTGCTATTGAAAAAATTGAGAAAGTCAATGGTGGTTTGGATAAACTAGGAAAATCTAATCATCTACTACCTCCGGACACCTTCGAAATTGATGGGGACAAGAAAAAAAACCCAAAAAATGATCAAAAGAACAAAGTTTTAACTCAATCATTTTTGCCAAAACAAAGAAGTTTACTAAAAGAAGATTCCGTTCTTAATGAGAACAGTGAATGTCATAACAACATGATCAAGCCAAAATTCTTTACCGAAAATAAGAGGCTCATTTACAAAACGGATTCCTTAGATCCAGCAGATATGGCATTGGAAGATCAAATAGGGGTTCAATTGAATATAAAGAGAGTTGGTGGGGATAAGGATAAGCAAGCATCCTCGAATTCCAGTGTGCAAAAAGAAAATGTTGACAGAAAAAATGATTTATACTACTTGATTAACAAACCTTTTATACCAAATTGTTACCAATATATGAAGTATACTCAAGTACTTTTGGTCGTAATCACATTGTTGTGTTTTTCTTTACTTGCTTATTTCTCAACTGATATATTGTATAAAATCAAAGATGCTTTGAATAGAAATAGTTTTATAGAAATGTTTAAGGCGAAGATTTTGGATTGTCTGATGATGGCTCAAGAATCGGTAATATTTGCTGATCCTAATGATGTGGAATATCTTGTGGAGAAAGGACAAGAACTTGGTCAGCAGATGTATTCTGTGTTGAATCCACCTTTTGACCAAATCAATGAGTTGAATTTCAATTTTCTTTACAATACTGGGGAAGAAATTGAAATGTCTATTATATCTAGTTTATTTTCATTTGTGGATTTTTTGGTTGAAAATCCAAAAGATAACGAAACCAATCAAATCATTTTATCGAATGGGTTGAATCTTTTCCAAAATGTTGAAGATATTACAAATATGATGGAAATTACTTCAGGTGTCATTTCAAATATTCAGAAAAATTTATTCGTCTTAGCCTTTTTATCAATGGCCATCTCGGCGTTATTAGTAAGTTTGCAGATAATAAATGTCTTTGCAGCCTTTGCTTATATAAATGGTATTCTTAGAATTTTCCTCTCTCTTTCAATCAACGATTATAAGATTTTAATGGAAAAAATTGTCAAATATAAAGATTTCAAAACATCCCTAGATAATTCAACTTCTCTGAACAAAACCAAAAAAATAAATTTCTATACAGTAGATACTACAAAAATTAAAGAAAACGCACATACCAGCAGCACCAAAAAAATTATTAGACTTGTCGCTGTTCAAATAAAAATACCTGTTCTTTTTATAATGCTCGTGGGATTGTTATTAATTGCGACATTCAGCAGTTTTGTCATTGCAATTTTATATGAATCGCAAATGTTGGATGATTCTTTGTCGACACTTTTGATGAAAATCAGCACGATTTCAAAAACAAAATCGTACAACTTCCAGATTTTCATTCGCTTGACTGATAAACAGTTCTTTAACAATTCGTACGGATTCTCAGATCAAGAAAATTCACAATTGCTTGACTCACTGCAAAATTTCATTTCTTACACTTTTAACCAGAACAATCAATTTCCAAACTATAACCAAATCATGACAAGCAATTTATGTTCATATTTACAAGATGCTTATGACAGCAATGTCCAAGAATGTCTGGCTGTAGGTGATGGCATTCTTGCTCAGGGTAATTAAAATAATCAATTTTTTTTTACTTTTTATAATTTTAATAAACAAGGTTTGCAACCATCATTTTCGTATCTTTTGGTTCAACTCAACGCAGTTTTCCAAGAAAGATTAGATATTTCAATATATCAGAATTATGATCAAATGGGCATTCTGATAAGGGCTATTGATAATAAGATTTATGAATTCAACATTGCAAATGATGATTATTTGATTCAAAATTTATCAACACAGAATACAATATCGCTTTCAGCTTCCATCTCTCTTGCAGTTTTTTTAAGTTGCATATTGGTGTTGATATATTTACTTTTG
>Ga0302140_10001866_pt1 | contig 27564 bp, 21 predicted proteins | sample I_Bog_E1_1_FD_202095 | JGI IMG/M metagenome (GOLD analysis project Ga0302140, IMG submission 202095) | Peat permafrost microbial communities from Stordalen Mire near Abisko, Sweden - I_Bog_E1_1 | ecosystem: Environmental > Terrestrial > Soil > Wetlands > Peat | place: Sweden: Abisko, Stordalen... | reverse complement strand
TAGGAATAAAGATATGCTTGCCTCCATTACATATGCTAAGCGTTTGCAGGATGCCATATTGCCACCCATAAGCCTTATTCAAAAATATTTGCCCGAATCATTTGTATTATATAAGTCGAAAGATATAGTTGCAGGCGATTTTTACTGGATGGAACGTGCGGGTGATAATATGCTTATTGCTGCTGCCGATTGCACAGGACATGGCGTGCCGGGTGCTTTGGTTAGTGTTGTATGCTCCAATGCATTAAACAGAACTGTGAAGGAGTTTCATATAACGGAGCCGGGCAAGATACTTGATATGGTGCGTAAGCTCGTATTAGAAACCTTTGAGAATAGTGAAAACAACGTTCAGGATGGAATGGATATTTCCCTGTGTGGTATCAATATTAAAACTAAAGAGGTGCAATGGAGCGGAGCTTATAATTCCCTTTGGTATATTCATAATGGAGAAATTCATGAAATCCCTGCCGATAAGCAACCTATCGGCAAACATAACAAGCCTCAACCCTTTAATACATATAATTTAAATCTTCAAAAGGGTGATACGCTCTATTTGTTTACTGATGGGTATGCCGATCAATTTGGGGGGCCAAAAGGTAAAAAATTCAAGTACAAACAAATGGAAGAACTTTTATTGGCGAATACAACTAAGTCCATGGATGAACAAAAAAGTGCTTTGGAAAACACGTTGGAAAGCTGGAAGGGTGATCTTGAGCAAGTAGATGATATATTGGTAATAGGGATAAGGATCTAATTCAGCCCCGGATTTAATGGAGTAGTATAGGCCCATAATAATCCGGAAAAAATATTCATCAATGAATAAGTAACCTATAGCTGCTAGTTAATTACTTTTGTAAAGTGGAATATAATATACGACTGTGAACGGCCTAATGATTGTCTCCCCTTTTAAAAGCATGTGCAAAATTTCGGGCAAAAAGCTGGTTTCAATTTCAAGTATAAAGCTGGTGAAGGTCTGCTTCATATCCCTTTTTCTCTTTAGTACTTCCTTATTGGAATTGAAAGCCCAAAATCGTCATGTTATTGATTCCTTAAAAAATGGACTCAATAAGTACGAAGCTTATAAAAAGGAAATGGGGAGTCGCATAAGCCTCCTAATGGATAGTAATGAAGCCGGTTTGTTGTATGGATTAACATTGCAATACTGGGCCAATGTTTCTGATACGGCTATTTATTATACGCAAAAGCTTCTGACTTTATCGGAAAGAATCGGGTATAAGAGAGGTATTGGTAATGCATACAATGGTATGGGACTTATTAATATGCAAATCAAAAACTATGATGTTTCTCTGGACTATTTCCAAAAGGCTCTGAAAATTAGAACAGAAATTGGAGACAAAACTGGTTTGGCATGGACATATAATAATTTAGGGCTTTTTTATGGAAATCAAGGTTTTTATGACGAAGAAATAAGGTATCATCTCAAATCATTATATATAAAGGAAGAAATAGGCGACAAAGAAGGTATGGGCGCTTCCTATGGGAAAATAGGGCATGCTTATGCGGTTATGGGAAAATTTCCCGAGGCCGTAACTAATTATCTGGAAGCATTAAAGATAGGGGAAAAAGATAGTGACAATGAACAAATTTGCGGGTTCTTTGGGGACCTTGGCGACATTTATTATAATCAAGGTAACTACGCAGAAGCATTAATAAATTACCAACAGGAATTAAAGACAGCAATCAAAACAGGATACCTGTATCAAGCATCCTATGCAGATATGAATATGGGGAGGGTTTTCTACAAACTGGGTAATGATACAGGGGCCATAAAATACCTGAGTGCTTCTTTAAAAAGCAGCGAAAAGATACAGGACAGAATAGCCATAGCAGAGAATCACTATTATTTAGGCTTGGTTTATTTAGCCATGGGGAATTACAAGGTAGCATTAAAAAATGCCGATTCGGCGTTAAAGGGAGATCAGATTCTGGGCTCTCCAATCAACTTATCAAGAGTATCCATAGAAATAGGTTCAATTTATGAAAAACAAGGGAACCTTAAGAATGCTTTAATCTTGGTAACAAACGGATTGTCTGTTGCAAAACAAATTGGAGCCAAAGTTGTTATGCAGGATGCCTATTTCCACCTTGCTGCAATAAATGCCGAAATGAAAAATTATAAAGCTGCCTACGAAACTTATCAAGATTATATTACCAACCTTGATAGTATCAGCAGCAATGAAATTGTTAAGAGAATTGAAGGACTGGAAATGAATTATGCTTTCAATAAGAAAGAGGATTCTGTGCTGGTTGAGGAGGAAAAAAACAACGTTATTAAAACGGATGAAAGCCGCAGGAAAAGTATTATAACCATTAGCGCTATTGTAATATCCGTTTTAACTTTAATTATGGCTGCACTGCTTATAAACAGACAACAATTAAAGCATAGGAAGGATAAAATAATTTTCGAAAAAGATAAACGCCAAATGGAGAGTGAATTGAACAATGCTAAAATAGTGCTGGACGATTACATCCGTAATATGGAGGAAAAAAATAAATTGCTGGAAGAATTTAAAACGGACTTGGAGGGATTTAAAAAGAGTTATGATAAGGAAAGGATGGAAAAACTGGAATACTTAAATAAAGCAACCATACTTACCGATGAAGACTGGAATAAATTTAAACAGCTTTTTGAACAAGTGCATAAAGATTTCTTTAAGCGCTTAAAAGAAAAACTGCCCGACCTTACCCAGGCTGAAATAAGATTGGTTAGTTTAACCAAGCTATCAATCGGCACTAAACAAATGGCCGGAATCCTCGGGGTGTCATTTGATACGATTAAGAAATCTCGCCACCGTTTGCGTAAAAAACTCGACTTGGCTGAAGAGGACAGCATTGATGATGTTGTTGATACTATCTGATTGTCAGGTAAATATTAATTGTCCCCATCTTGTCCCCATAACTTATTAGGTATAGGCTCGCCGTTGGAATACATTTGTCATACTTGAAAAAATATAAAAAATTAAAACACTAATCATGAAAAAATTAGCCCTTATTGCTGTTACGATTGTATTATTTGCATCTTGCAAAAAATCTGATAATACAACCCCCAATACCACACCTAAAACAAATCCGATAACACCCAGCGGTGGTACCTATACAACCCTTTATAATTTTACCGGAACAACCGGAGGCGCCCCTAATGGATCGTTAATCATTTCAGGAAGCACATTGTATGGCATGACGAATGGGGGAGGAGCTAACGGTGATGGGAATATATTTTCTATCAATACAAACGGCACCGGATATACGGATATGCTTGATTTCAATAATACGAATGGCTCTGAACCTGATGGCGATTTAACTCTTTCGGGAGGGCTTTTATATGGTATGGCATACCAGGGAGGCTCCTTTGGTTATGGCGTTATTTTCTCTATCAATCCCAATGGAACCGGGTACACCGTCCTTCATAATTTTGGGGTTAGCGGCAACAGCGATGGAGTTCATCCCCTGGGGAATTTAACCATTGTCGGAAGTACCATGTATGGTGCAACTTCAGGAGGCGGAATAAATGGACTCGGAAATATTTTCTCTATTAATATCAACGGATCGGGATATACGGACTTGTACGATTTCAAAAATAACGGGGGAGCCGAACCCGAAGCCAGCTTGGTTGTTTCAGGTACTATGATATACGGAACGGCCTATTTGGGAGACCCGGACAACGATGGAATCGTATTCTCCTTTAATATGACCGGAAACATATTTACAACCCTGGTTAATTTTGGTGGGGTAAGAGGTGAAAACCCGGACGGTTCGTTACTACTTGCAGGTAGCACGCTATATGGTATGACGAATGCCGGAGGGAAAGATAGCCTTGGAAATATTTTTTCTGTAAATACCGACGGAAGCGGATTTACTGACCTGCTTGATTTTAATGGAACGAACGGTTCATCTCCTTATGGTGCATTAATTCTTAATGGAACCACCTTTTACGGCATGACAACAAGTGGAGGAACTCAAGACGGTGGTAACGTATTCTCTATTAATACAAATGGAACCGGAATTACCAATCTGGTTAATTTTGGTATTGGAGGCTCACCCGGTGCATTTCCACATGGCTCTTTACTATTTTCAAACAATGTGCTTTACGGAATGACTGCTGGCGGGGGCGCAAATGGACAGGGAGTTATTTTTAGTTATTCACTGTAAAAATAAAACCTTTAACAGGCCTTAAATTACTGGGACCTTGTAAAAAATCCCGCCATGAAAATGGAGGGATTTTTTTATTGTCTTAAAAATTAGACAGTAGTTTGGGATGGCAAACTTAAATCTCGTAGACCTTTAAAAACGCCCTTACCATGTCATCATTTGTAAGCAGTATGAGTGGCTCAAAAGTCTGCTTTACAGATAGTAATTCTTTTAGCTTTCTATACATTTCCTCTTTGCTCGTACAAGCCCAAATCCTTCCGTCGACATGTACTCTTCCGATATCAAAACAAACAATAGAAAGTCCATTGGCTAAAGCCTCCATAATAACCGTTGACTGTCCTTCATACTCCGAAGTATGTAATAATATCTTACTTTGTTGCATATATGAAAAGACATCGCTGTGGGGCACTTCTCCCAACATCTCAAGGTTATTTTCGAGTCCATATGCTTTAATAGCCTCTTTTATAACCTGCGCCTGCTCTCCCTTGCCAATAATACAAGCTTTAATTTCCGGCAAATCTCTTTTCAATTCATTTAGTAGTTCTGTAAAAAGCAAGTAGTTTTTTAAAGGAATCAAAGCACCCACTCCCAAAACGTCAATGGTTCGTTTTTTTTCGGTTGCTTTTATTTTGTCGGGATCAATTCCTGCCGGAATTATTTGTGAAATTTTAAAGCCTGTTGAATCGTAAAACCTATTGACTAAAGCTTGAGACATTGCTATCGTTTTCATTTTTGAGAAATTAATTAAAGGCAAATACTTATTTGATTTTAAAGCATCTTGTCCTATAACATACACTACATGTTTTATTTTAAATAATTGAACAAGCCATTGGCCCAGAAAGGCGCATTCTGTCATCCAAAAACTATTTATCACAGTAACATTATATTCGCCCTTAATTTTTAAAAATTGAACAAAGATGTTTAACCATGTTAGCACACGGTTATACTTACGGCTCCTTCCTGCGGCACAGTAAACGTTAATTCCGTTCCACAGGTAATATCCTTTTTTATAGGGATATTGAAATGATAGTACACGTAGTTCAATATCCGGACGAATCCTTAGAAAAGCCAAGCAAAATTGCTGCAAAAAGGGCATGCATGCACTATCCTGTTCATCGGCAGGGAAACCCGGTACAAGCAATACAACTGCTTTCTTTTTTTTAACCATCCTTTTAATTCAGTGATGTAAAACTACTCTAGTTTTTTTGCACTAATAATAAAATGGTCTGCCCAGGAACGAAAAGGTGTTTTATCGGAAATACCATTTTCAATAACGGTAAGTCTTTTAAATATTTTTGGATGTTTTATGGGGAAATGTTCAAGGAATGGTGGTGGAACGACAATCCCAAGCCCCTTGACTGAAAATACAGAATAATTTCCGCCGAACATTTTCGTAATGCCGGCACTTGAATAGTACCAGGTAGTAAAATTTATTCCCTCCAGATGAGAAGGTGCACCATTCTTCTTCAATCTGCGGAACGCGAGTTTTAAATTTCCTTTGAAGAGATGAAGTAATTCCCAGGGACAAACCGGAGGCATAATAACTAAGGTAACCGTACCTCCAGGTTTAAGCAAAGGGGTAAATCCTTTAATAACATCTTCTAATTTGTCGGTGCAGTTAAGTCCCCCAAAATTGGAAAAGATATGGTCAAACTTACCCGAATTCACCTTTCCTATTTCCAGAAAAGAGCATCGCTGAGTGGTTATTCTATTTTCTAAATGCATTTCAATTATTTTCTTGTTTAACACAGTAAGCATTCCCGGGGAATTGTCGGTGGCATGTATATAAAAATCCTTTTCTGCAAAAAAAATGGCATCAAGTCCCGTACCTGCATTCATTTCCAATATGCGTTCACGGGGTTTCCAAATACCTAGAACATGTTCCCTTACTCGGAAGCGCATCCATTGAAGAATAGGATTTTGGTTGTCAGCCTCATCAAAACAGGTCGATTGTCTTGAAAAAGCTTCACTAACTTTCGCTTCCTGTTCCAAATCTTTATGTAACATGGAGTTTTTTTTGTTTTTTAATTTTCCATTTATACACTAGTATGGCAGGCCTGTAATAGAGAATTGACAAAGCTTTTCTAAGTTCGGTTCCGTTAATGGAAAATGGTTTTGCAATGATATTCTTTATGCTGTTTACAGCTTGTTTGCCCCTGTATAATTTGTGGACATATCTATGCAATTGCTTGTAAAATTTGGGCGGATATGTATTTCTGAACATCAGGGCAAGTTCATCAGAATCGGTCCAGTTTGCCTTTTGCTTTAATTGCTCTTTTACATTTTCGTAAAAAACAGTTCCAGGTAAGGGATATGAAACAGATATTCCAATATCATAGGGCATAAGCTCTAAAAGCATCTTTAAGGTTGCATTAATATCTTCCCATGTTTCCCCCGGATAACCAAACTGCAGAAAGAAAGCCGGTTTAATTCCATGTTTTTTTAATAGGTTAGTGGCTTCATATATCTGCGGCACTTTAGTGCCTTTATCCATAGCATTTAATATTTTTTGAGAACCCGATTCGGCACCCATCCAAACGCTTTCGCAGCCTGCCTTTGCCAAATCAGCTATATAATCTTCCTGTAATAATAAATCGGCCCGGCACTGTATTTTAAATCGTATCTTGAATTTTTGTTGTTCTGTAATAACTGCAAATTTATTTACCCAGCCTGGCTTTAGCCCGAATATATCATCGCAAAACCAAATATGGTCAGGGGCAAAATGCAGGTTTAAATAAGATATTTCCTCTGCCACTTTTTCCGGCGAGCGAGAATTGTACCGGTTGCCGTAAATAGGTTTTGCGCACCAGTTACATTTAAAAGGGCATCCGCGAGTGGTTGCAATATTGATAGAAAAATAACCCCATCTGTTCATCCAGGCTTCTTTATAAGGCTTGATATTAATCAAATCCCAAGCAGGCATTGGCAGCGTGTCTAAATCTTTAAGCACGTCCCTTTTAGCTGTTCGTTTGACTTGGCCGTTTTTCATGAATTCAATTCCGGGGATGGCTTCAATAGTATTGTTGTTTTTCTCAAGATGTTCAATAAGTTCGAACAGTGTTATTTCACCTTCTCCCAGAATAATATAATCTGCCCCATGCTCCATATATTCTTTTGGATGATCGGTTGAATCGGAACTGGAAACGATTACCTTGCATCCATAATTTTTCGCAATTTCAGACATTCTAAAAGCAGCCTCACGCATAGTGGTAAGGCACATTTTAGTGAGGTAATTAAACCCGTCATCATAAATAACTAAATATTCAGGCTTTTCTTTTTCAATAACCGGTATTATTTCTTCAACTGTTGATGCAAGCATAGTATCGTGCAGAGCAACTGAATATCCTGCTTTTCTAAGCACCGCAGCGCTGTATATAGTTCCAAGGGGCGGATAAGGTTGCTGCTGTTTCCATTGCTTGGAGTCAAAACGAAGAAAATAAGAATGTGTAAACAATATTTTTGCCATTATCAACTTAACTTAATATGAAATTTTTGTTCAAAATTTTTCACTTTTTCGTTGAATACATTTACTACTTTAATCTGAAAGCCTTGAGGATGGTGCTTAGAAACATTCTTTTTTGAACGTAAATTTAATTCTAATTCTTCTTTGGAAAGGCTTTTGAATTTTTTCTTCCATTTTGCGACTGTAATTTTGTAGCAGTAATTATCCAGCTTGTCACCGAATTTTCCACTGAGAATTTTTTCCCCGGCTAATTTCAACCATGTTTGATTGCCCGGTATGGTTTCTTCGCCTGAAACACCTTCAAATAATGTATTCGGGAAAAACTCTTTTAGCCAGGCATTGGCCTGCATTAATTTCCAGTAAAGGGATGTATTGCAGGTTGGAATTAAGGTTGCCAATTCGGTGGCCGTGAAGATATTCTTATCCTGTATTTCCAATCCTTCTTCATCTATAAAGTAGTTTACACAGAAATATTTGTGTGAATTAAAAAGGAATATTCGTTTAAAACCTACAAGAAGCATTCTGCATATCCATAACCTGCCGGGTTTTGTAATAATAAAGTAATCGGCATCGCTTTTTTTATCGGCGTAGCCTTTGGAAAGGGATCCCGAAAGATAAATCCCCCGGACAAAAGGAAAGCCTGAAATTAATTTTGAATACCGCTTTACTGTTTTTAGCATTTTATCGGCTGTAATATGGCCTTTTTTTCTCCTTTCAACAATCGAATCAATATCTTGTTCGGCGGTAGAATAAAACCCAGATTTATGTTTCACGTAGCCTGCCTGTACAAGCCATATTAATTCATCCTCCACCTCTTTAATGGTTGTGGGTTTTCCGCAAAAGCGCTTTAGTTCATTTACCTTAAGAGGAAATTGAAATATCTCAAAATATAACAAGGACCTTAACAATTCATGGGGAACTGGAATATTCCTTTTTTCGGATGCCGTTCCTCCAATATAGGTATCGTGCGTGTGCATTTCGGATGCAATATATGTATTTTAATATATAATATTTATAAAAACGCAATGTCTTTCTTATTTAATATAAACCTTCGCTGAAGGAATAAAGTGTGCAAATTGAATTTAGTAATACCCATAGCTTATCTGGAATAACAATGCTTTATTATAGAAAACAAGTTTAACTTTGGTCTTGCCGGAATTATGAATATATTAAAGAAGCTCTTATATCGGTTACCATCGTCTCTGTTTTCTTTAAAAGAAACGGAACCGGAAGATGCATATAATACCTGGTCGGAATACTACGATGCCCAACCTGATAATTTAATGCTGGCGCTAGATGAGGCCTTATTTACTAGTCTCATAGATAACGTTGATTTTCATAATAAAATTATTGCAGATGTTGGATGCGGCACCGGCCGGCACTGGAAAAAGGTATATGCAAAACATCCTGCAAGGTTGATAGGATATGATGTGTCTGAAGGGATGCTAAAGGTTTTATGTGGCAAATTTCCGGAAGCGGATACTCATCTGCTTACAACAAACCATTTAGAGTTATTAGATAATGGAAGTTGCGATATTATTGTTTCAACTCTTGCCATTGCCCACATTAAGGATTTGGAAGATGCTTTCCGCGAATGGAACCGTGTGCTTAAAGACGACGGGCATATCATCATTACCGATTATCATCCGGATGCTCTGTTAAAAGGAGGAAACAGAACATTCAGGCATAATGGAAAACTTATTGCAGTTAAAAACTACATACATCCTATTGTAAATATATTGGACATAGTAAATAAGTTGAATTTAAAAGTGGATGATTTTATAGAGAGAAAAATTGATGATTCGGTGAAACATTATTATGAAAAGCAACAAGCAATTGGCGTTTATGAACGATTTAAAGGAACGTCAATAATTTATGGTGCCCACCTAACCAGGAAAAATGCGGCTAAATAATTTAACTACCATATCGGGTGAACAGAATGTAGATATTCTTATTGAAAAAGAGCGGATCTATGCTGTTTCTGAACACGACGATTCTTCAGCAGGTATCTCCGGTGCCCCGGTTTTAAAATTTAGTAATGCTATTGTATTTCCGGGATTGATCAATTCACACGACCATCTTAGTTTTAATTCTTTTCCGCAATTAGGCAACCGGATTTATAATAATTATGTTGAATGGGGCGATGATATACATAAACAGAATAAGGATACAATTAACGAAGTATTAAAAATACCCGAACAACTCCGCATACAATGGGGGATTTATAAAAACCTGCTGAATGGTATAACTACAGTTGTAAACCATGGGCCGGCATTATCCAAAATAGAAGATTCTTTGATAAATATTTTTCAGCAAAGCCATGCGATCCATTCTATTCAGCTTGATAAAAAGTGGAAATATAGATTGAACCTTCCTTTTATTAAAAACCTTCCTATTGCCATTCATATAGGTGAAGGAACAGACAAATCAGCCCAAGATGAAATCAGTACCCTTATTAAATGGAATTTATTCAAGAGAGCATTAATAGGAATTCATGCTGTGGCTATGAATGAAGAACAGGCAGCTAATTTTAAAGCAATTGTATGGTGTCCTGATTCCAATTATTTTCTGCTTGGGCGTACAGCTGAAATAGATAAACTTAAGCATCAAGCAAAAATTCTTTTTGGAACAGATTCTACCGTTTCTTCCCAATGGAATTTATGGGATCATCTGCGCTTGGCAAAGCAGCAAAATCGGATGACAGATAATGAGTTATTGGATACGATATCCAAAACTCCGGCCGATGTTTGGCCTATGCCCGGTATTGGTTCAATAACCAAAAATTATTTTGCAGATATTGTAATTGGGGAGGTAAAATCGGGCAGTAAAGGAATGGATGCTTTTTTTTCATTGAACCCTGAAAATATTTTGATGGTAATTCATAAAGGGGCTATCAGGTTATTTGATGAAGGGCTGTACAACCAAGTTTCCACATCAGGGATGTCAGTGCATAATTTCTATAAAGTATTTGTCAATGGCAGATGCAAATATATTTTCGGCAACCTTCCTGAATTAATACGATCAATAAAAGCATATTATCCTGAAGCACGTATTCCAGTTAAATACTAACCTTTTTTGTTCTAAAATCCTTCAATTTCCGGTTGGCGATACCGAAGCCAGAATTTCTGTAAAGCTTTTATTTCATATGGATATTGGAACAAGCTATTCCTGTATCTCCATGCCGAAATTTTGCGCATGAATTTCCGTTGGAAAGAAGTGAGTTTAATATCTGATACGGTAGGATAGTAGCCATTTAAAACTATTTCAAAGTTCCTGATTTTAGTAACCATTTCAGCTGTAAGCCAGGGGGTGAGTGGGTTTTTGTGCAGATCGAATTTTTCCCATTCGGGATTAAGCCATTCTTCAAGATTTTCTGGAAAACGAAATCCTTTATTTAATACCTCATTGAATAACTCAGAGCCTTCCGTTGCCACGGGACTATATACATAAATAATTATTTCTGTGTCAGGATTCGCTTCTTTCACTTTATAAATGAAAGCAATGTCCTCGTCTATTTGCTTCATTGCCATTTCGCGAGTTTCTGCCGGAGTTCCCAGTATAAAAGAGTATTCCGGCACTATGTCAAATTTTTTCAGGCGTTTTGCAAAACTTATTATTTGTTCACCCGATTGGGTTCCGCCTTTATGAATTTTTTTAAGTACCTCATCGCTGCCCGATTCAGCCCCGAAAAAAATCATTTTACATCCGGAGTCTCTCATCAATTGAAGTGTGGAGTCTTTATACTTATCCATAGTGTCTATCCTGGCGAATCCCCACCAGCCAATGTTCTCCGGTTGTATAAGTTTTGAAAACTCTATCGTCCTTTTTTCAGAAACAAAAAAATTATTGTCATGAAATTCGATGGCTGTGCCGCCATAGTTTTCTTTCAAATATTTAATGTCCTTATAAATATTTTCTGCTGACTTGGCTTTCCATCGTGCATTATAAATGGGTACTACCGCACAAAATGAACAGGAAAAAGGGCAACCAACGCTGGAATGATAGGCTATGGTTTTTGAGCCAAGGTAAGTTTTGCCAAGGTATTTATATAAAGGATAAAACAAATTTAATTTATCGTAGGGTAGGGGAGCTAAGGCATTCTGATCGTAAAGCTCATCTTTTTGGGTTTTTACAATTTTTTCCCCCTCCTTAAAAATAAGGTTACTTATGCCATGCAGAGAGGATTTATTTTCAAAAGCATCTAATAAAGCCGGGAATGCTTTATCACCGGGACCGTATATAACAGCATCCACAAAGCCTGAGTTTAGAATTGTTACAGCATGATTGGATGCAAAATATCCCCCCCAAATTATTTTTACATTGGGAAAGGATTCCCTTATTTTTTTTGTGAAGGGAATGGCTTGTTTTAATTGTGGGCCGGGCATTACCGTGCTTCCAAAGTAACTAACATCGCCTTTTGATAAGTATGAATTAATTTTGCTTTGCGGGTCACTTTCCAAGTTTCCATCTACAATAATATACTCATATTTCCCGTCAATACTCGCAGCAATATTAAGGATAGAGTTAGGTATGCGCGGATTATGGTTCGCGCTACGAGGATTAAACAAAAGTATTTTATGGCCCATATTTCTTTCAAACTTACAAAAATATAGCAGATGGAAACAATTTGGGAATAATAGGGTACATTAAATGTAACTTTTCAAAAAGCAGCAATAGACTATATATTTAAGCTATTAAGTACCTTTGCTATTGAAATTCTTTAACAGAATCAGGAAAGCCAAAAACTATCAAAACAAATAGTAAAGCCATGTTTCATCGACTTTTTAAGGGGTTTTGCGAATACAAACTATACATTATACTGTTTGTGTTGATGATTTGTTTTACCCTAATCACCGGGTTTAATGGATTATATGGGCAAGATAGTTATGAGTATCTTCGTTTTACAAGTGCATTAATCCAATTTGCCAAGCATGGCGTTGATCCCGGTAAAGATTATTGGCCTGTTTTATATCCAATTTGCGGAATTCTATTTTCTGTTTTTTTTAAGCCACTTTTAGCGCTTCAATTAATTTCTGTTATATCCCTTGTTTTATCGGGGATTTATCTGGAGAAGATTTTAAAAATAGCATACAATGCTGATATAAAAATTATTCGCCTTTTTGTATTTCTCTTTTTTTTAGTATCACCCTATCTTTTAAGGGCATCACTCACCGTAATGGCAGACAGCCTTTGCCTGCTTTTTATAACCGCCGCATGGTATTGCTTTTTAAAGTATAAAGAAGAAAAGAGCAACCTGTTTTTTGTAGGTTTTGTAATACTTGCTGCATCTGCCGTTGCAACCAGGTATGCCGCATTTGTTGTAATCATTATTCCGGCAGTTTATATAGCTTATTATTTTTTTAAGAAATTCAGCTTAAAATCATTTCTGCTTGCAGGCTCAGCCGTATCATTTATTTTATTGCCCTATATTATCATCCACAAAAGCTCGTCAACTGATTTTTTTGATTTGTGGCTGCAAGGATGGTCTTATAAGAATTTGATTCATTCAGATTTTTACACGGCAGACGGACATCAGGTCTATACCTTTCCTAATGGTATATTTTGCTTGTTTAATCTTTTTCATCCTGCGTATTGTTTTGCAGGCGTTTTATTCCTGGCAGCAAGCTTGAAGACTTTTCTTAAAAACGGAGCTTCAACTGTTCAATGGATTTTTATCATGAGCCTGCTGCTATACGCTTTTTTTCTTGCCGGCCTCCCTTTTCAGGATTTACGCCATCTGATACTTTCATTTACTTCCGTAGTTATTCTTTTTTTTCCGGGTTTTAAATTAATATACAATCTTTTAACAAACACGAAGCCGGGCATTGTTAAACCTCTTTTGCTTGTGTGCCTGGTTATTCAGTTAGCGCTTTTTTACCGGGTTTTTATTCCATTTTATAAGTATAACAAAATGGAAAAGCAAATATCAGAGGAAGTATTGAAGTATAATAATTCAACTCTTTACACCTTTTCAATAGATGCTGCAGTGCTTCACTACGGTTATCAAGGAAAAATAATAAATATGTGGGAGGTTAAAGTTGATACGTTCCCGGCTATTCATGAAGATGCTTTAGTACTGTTTAACGAAAAGCAGTTTAGCGAGATATGGAAAAATAGAAACCCTATGATTAATTGGTATTATCTGAAAGCAAAATACAAATTAACAAAGCTTTCAGACTTGCCCGATAATTGGGAATTATACCTTTTAGTGCACTAATTTCTATTTTACCTGAATCTAGTTTGCATCACTTAAATTTATCATTACCCAGTCATTGTCGGCAGAGTTAATTTTTGCTGAGCAATAACCACATTCAGTAATGGTTGTATCGGTATAAGGTGCGCCGCAACTCGGGCATTCAAAACTCCATAACTTGCTCTTTTGCACCGCTCCCACTTTTTTCGCGAGTGTTACGGTCAATGCACGCTCCATTACGGTATCGTCAATCTTATTTAATCCACTTGGGGTTTCCTTTAATCGCATAGATGAATAGAAAACATTAAATGTAGCCATCCACATATTATTAGCTTGTGCTACACTTGTCAATGATACATCATTCAGGTAAAGTCGGTTAAATACAAAAGCATCTTCTCCTTTTACTTGTTGTTCTATTCTGGCGAAAAGGGCGTCATCAGTAAAGCGATTAAGGTACTTCAGGTTGTGGGTGGTTTTAGAAACAAAGTATTGCATAATGGCATTGGATACTTTGTCTTCCATCAGTTGTATGCAGAAGTCGCTATCGGTATCAGAGTATAGTTGCTTTAATTCCGGCGCATTTTGACTGATACGGCTATTGCCTCTTAAGTAATCTTCTTCCTGCGTAATTTCACAAAGCACCCAATCGTAGTCGCCAAGATAAGTAACCGTTCCGCATGATTCGCATTTGCTTACCTGCCCTGCATTGTTGTTCATGGGATATCCGCAGTTGGGGCAGTTATTACTGTTGTATAAATCTTTCTCAGCCACACCTGATTTCTTGATGAATGTCCAGTATTCCGTACTGGTATCACCGGTAAATTTCTCGTTAAAACGGGGATCTTTTTTACAAATAAAATTATCGTCCATGCTAACGTAAACCGAGGCAGTAACTATGCTGTAGGCTCCTTCCTGAATAGCTGATTCTATGCGTATCTGCTTTATGTTAATGTTGCTTAACATATTAGTCTGATCCAGCATATTCATCATAGTGAACTGAGCGCTGAAGCGTTGATAAACACCATCACTGATCCACTTACGCACTTTGCCCAGGTTTTTATTCATCCATGCATCTTGGATACCCAAAAAGGCAGTCTTCACTTTTTGTGAAAATTCCTGTTCTGAAAAACCGGGGTTTGAGGTAAAGAAATCAGGACTTATTGGCCTAGGTGCACCTTGAGGACCCTGTGAGCTGCCGCTTTCAAGGTCAGTACCGCCTGAATTTGCTTTCATTTTATACTTATAGATTAAGTATATAATTATGACAACAATTGCAATAATTTTTCCAATTCCTCCGCTTCCGCTTAAAAGCCAGCCAATAATTGCACCAGCCCCAAAACCGTCTCCACCACCTCCTCCTGAACTATGAGCCCCGCCGGCACCCCCGGAACGCGAGTATGCTTCAATTATTGCAAAAAAGCTAACCGCTAACAGGGCTATAATATTCTTCCATTTCGTTTTCATGCGTACTTTATTTATTTGAGAATTGCGCTATATAATTACATGGGTATTGGTGGCGGAGTAGAACCGAAAATACCGGATAGTTCAGCTACCTGTCCGGCTTGCAGCCATGCGGGCATACCTGTTTTCCAAACCAGGGTATCGCGCTGCAGGTTACCTGCCTGTACCATTTGGGTTAATGCTTGTTCATCAAAAGGGCCCGACTGCTTGCCGGCAATGGCAATAAAATATTGCACTGCTTGCGGAACCGGAGGCGGAACACCGGCACCCGCTTGCGGTTGTTGTTGTTGCATTGCTTGCCCCATGGTGTTTGCCATCATGTTACCCATGCCTAAGCCAACGCCTAAGCCCATGCCTGCACCCGCAATGCCGGGATTTGCCGCTGCAGTTTGAATTGCATTGGCTGCATTCATCTGGGTTAGTTTTGACATGTCAATTTTATTAAGCCTGCTGTACTGGTATATTTCTTTTTGCAGTTCAGGGGGCATAGATACATTTTCTAAAATGAATTTGGTAAGCGCTAACCCATATTCATCAAAGGTAGGCGTGAGTTTTTCCTTACAAAAATCTGATATTTCGCCCAGGTTGGCAGAAAATTTTTCGACCCCGAAATTACTTTTAGCTAACTCTTCAGTAATTTTGGTAACCATGAGGCTGCGCAGTTGCCCACCTATATCTTCGGTAGAGAATTCGCTGTTTGTGCCCACTATTTCTTCCATAAATTTTTTGGCATCGGTAACGCGGAAAGCATATGTTCCAAAGGCACGAATGTCAACCATTCCAAATTTTTCATCGTTCAGCATAATGGGGTTTTTGGTTCCCCATTTCTGGTCGGTATATTGGCGCGTATTTACAAAATAAACTTCCGCTTTAAACGGGCTGTTGAACCCATATTTCCATCCTCTCAGGGTTGTAAGTAAAGGGATGTTCTTTGTTTCGAGTGTATAAGTTCCCGATTGAAAAACATCGGCAATTTTTCCCTCATTTACAAATACAGCAGCCTGTGCCTGGCGCACAACCAGTTGGGCTCCCATTTTGATTTCATTTTGCCAACGGGGAAACCGCCAAACCAAAGTATCGGCTGAATCGTCGGTCCATTCTATAATGTCAACTAACTCATGTGAAATTCCACTTAATATGCCCATAATATGTATAATTATTTGTGGGCAAATGTAAATAAAATACAATACGCGGACAGATAGGGATATTACATTTTTTATGAAATTGAACGTAATGGTTCAAAGAGGTGTTAGTTCTTCGCAGAATGCGACACTTAACTCCAAAGTATTCTGGGCTTGGCAGGGTATTAATAAAGTTTAGAGACAGTTTAAAATAATTTCTCAGGCACTAAGATAATTGGACGGCTGTAATGCTATAAACAGAGGACAGGTTGCAAGCTCCCGGTATGTATACCAACTTTTTAAATTAGTTTAGTTTGTAAACTATTAATAAAACAAACTATATTTGCATCCTCATTTTGACTTCCTATGCCCCAAAAGAATGTTTCTATATTTGAAATTGAAGGATTGTCCTATGGTAGAAAATTCAATCTTCTGGGGCGGCTATATCTTTCAGCATTGGCTAAAGAATTGAAACACTTGGGATTGGACAGGCACTTCTCAGTGCTTATTTTAATAGATAAAATGGGTGACCAATGTTGTCAGAAATTTATTGCCGATACACTTAATATAGATAAAACAATGATGGTTGGAGTGTTGGATGATTTAGGCAAAAAGGGATTTGTAAAACGCACCAAAAATCCATCTGACAGAAGGGAATATTTCATACAGCTTACTGCTAAAGGGAAAAAGGCCATGCCAGAAATTATTTCAGCGGTTAGTCGTCTAAATGAAAATATTATGAAAAATCTTTCACAGCCTGAAGAAAAAAAACTGCATAGCCAATTGGAATCCATTTATATAAAACTGAAAGCTATTTCCAAATCCTAATAAGGTGCCCATTGATATGAATTATTTAAAACAGGATAAAATATGATGTGGATTGTAAGGCTTGCGCTGCGCAGGCCATATACGATTGCGGTAATGGCTCTTTTGATTCTTATTATGGGAATCCTTTCCATTCGTGCCATGCTCGTTGATATTTTTCCTACTATTGATATTCCTGTTGTGCTGGTAGTATGGAACTATCCCGGTCTTTCTGCCGATGATATTGAAAAGCGGGTTGTTTTCTTGGATGAACGCGCCATTTCAAGCACTGTTAACGGGGTTTCTAAAATCGAATCTTCATCCATTCCGGGCATTGGGATTCTTAAAGTTTATTTTGAACCGGGCGCTGATATTGGCGCTGCCATTGCACAGATGACAGCCGTTTCAAGTACAGCGCTCCGGTCTATGCCGCCGGGTATGACGCCTCCGGTAATTATTCAGTACAATGCTACTAATGTGCCGGTTGCACAAATTACCCTAAGCAGTAAAACCTTGCCCGAAGAGAAGATTTTCGATTATGGGCTTAACTTTATCCGTCTCCGGTTATTCACCATACCCGGGCTTGCAACCCCTGCACCTTTTGGTGGCAAATCCAGACAAATTATGATTGATATAGACCCTAAAGCGCTTACCGCTAAAGGGCTTTCACCGGCTGATATACTTACTGCCTTGCAGGCATCGAATCTTATTATACCTGCGGGTTCGGCAAGGATGGGTGAAACGGAGTATAACGTAGCGCTTAATTCAAGCCCCGATAATGTGAAGCAATTTGAACAGATACCGATCAAAATTGTTAACGGACAACCAGTATTGATTGGAGATGTAGCAAAAGTATCTGACAGCTATGCTGAACAAACCAATATTGTAAGGGTAAACCGCGGACGCGCAGCTTATCTTACCATCCTGAAAAAAGCGAATGCATCTACCTTGGTGGTAGTGGAAGCAGCCAAAGACATGCTGCCAATTATAAAAGAAACAGCGCCACAAGGGTTGGATCTTAAAGTAGATTTCGACCAATCAGTTTTTGTCAAAAATTCTATTACGAATGTACTGCGTGAAGCAATCATTGCCTCCATATTAGTTTCCCTCATGATTCTGTTTTTCCTGGGAAGCTGGCGCAGTGTTATCATTGTGTGCACTTCTATTCCTCTTTCCATTTTTGTTTCCATTATAGGTTTGAATTTGTTGGGTGACACTATTAATATCATGACTTTGGGAGGATTATCGCTGGCCATTGGTATGTTAGTGGATGATGCTACCGTGGCTATAGAAAACATACACCGGAACTTAGCCATGGGAAAAACTCTTACTGTTGCTATCTTGGATGGCTCCAGCCAAATTGCAACACCCGCCATTGTAGCTACGCTGGCTATCTGTATTGTGTTTTTTCCGGTAGTATTACTTACCGGAGCAGCAAAATTTTTATTTACTCCGCTTGCCATAGCTGTAGTTATCGCAATGATGGCCTCTTATGTGTTGTCGCGGACATTGGTGCCGCTGCTCTCTCGCATGTTGATGGAAGGAGAGATTTCACATGCAGCCCATACCGATATGCAGGCTGGCGGCAAACAAAGTTTTGGTAAGAGATTCAATACTTGGCGCGACCGGAATTTTGAAAAATTCCAGGAATCGTACGGAAGATTATTGAGTGTTTTGCTCAACTACAAAAGAACCACCATTACCATTGTTGCTCTGGCTTTAGTGGCTTCCTTTTCACTTATTGGTATTGTAGGAACCGATTTCTTCCCCAGCACCGATTCCGGAATGATGAAATTGCACTTTCGGGCTCCATCAGGATCCCGCATAGAAACCACAGAAAAATTAGTGGATTCTGCCGAAGCTCGGATACAGAATATAATTCCTAAGAACGAACTGGAAACAATTAATGACATGATAGGGGTTCCGGTTTCTTATAACCTCGCGTTCGTAAATACAGATAACCAAAGCGGGATGGATGCGGAGATAACAGTGTCATTAAAGGAGGGACATAAACCCACCATAGATTATATGAAAAAAATCAGGAAGGACCTGAACGATAATTTTCCGGGATGTGTGATATATTTCCAATCTGCCGATATTGTAAATCAAGTGTTGAACTTTGGCTTATCGGCTCCGCTTGATGTGCAAATACAGTTTCCGGATTATTATAAATCGTATGAATATGCCCGCACACTACGGGATCAGATGAAATCTATCCCCGGAGTAGAAGATGTTGCCATTAAACAGGTATTGGACTATCCGGCATTTAAAGTGGATGTGGACCGCGTAAGAGCAGCTCAGCTGGGGCTTACCCAGCAGGATGTAGCAAACGACATACTCATTTCTTTATCCTCCAGCACGATGGTAGGCCCTTCATTCTTTATCAATCCGTCCAACAGTGTGAACTATCCGGTAGTTATTCAAACTCCTTATCAAAAAATCGGTTCAGTGCAGGATTTGATGAATACTCCAATAACCAAAGCTGGTATTTCTTTCAATAATAATATCAATCCTTCTCCAACGGATCTTCCGGTTGCCCAAACCCAAACTTTAGGTAATTTGGCAAAAGTGACCAACATTACGCAGTTTAATTTGTTTAGTCATTACACAGTGCAAAGGGTTATGAATATTGATGCCAATGTGGAAGGCCGCGATTTGGGCTCGGTGGCTAGCGCCATTCAGAAAAAAATTGACGGGCTTGGCAAACTGCCTCCGGGTATGCGTATTGATTTACGAGGGCAAAGCGAAGTGATGAACTCTTCTTTCCAAACATTAGGTCTGGGTCTCATTCTATCTATTGCATTGGTGTATCTACTTATGGTAATATTGTTTCAATCCTGGATGGACCCCTTCATAATAATGCTTTCTATTCCCGGCGCGTTTATGGGAATACTTTGGATGCTAACCCTTACGGGAACTACCATTAACGTTGAATCTATGATGGGTTCAATTGTAGCGATAGGTATAGCGGTTTCTAATTCCATATTGCTGGTAAGTTTTGCCAATGATTTACGTGTGGAAAAAGGTGTAAGCGCGTTAGAAGCGGCTCTTGAAGCAGGCAAAACACGGATCCGTCCGGTACTTATGACTGCTATTGCTATGGTGCTTGGCATGATTCCAATGGCTTTAGGTACAGGTGAAGGAGGTGAACAAAATGCTCCCCTCGGAAGGGCTGTTATCGGAGGACTTTTGGTAGCAACTATATTCACTTTATTTGTTGTGCCTATATTTTATTCTGTGCTTCGGAAAACCGTGCCTGCCTATCACAACATGGATGTAAAATTTGCCGAAGAATCTAAAGGACACATTGAAAGTTAACCATATTATTGCAATACATGACGACTGTAACGAAGAAACCAATTAATTATAAACTGCTGATAGCAGGTTTCATACTATTGCTATTGATGGGAGGAGGAATAGCTTGGATTTATCTTGGGAAAGCACATAAGATTGAAGCAGACAGCGCCCAGCGTGCAAATGAATTAAAGCAAGGCCCTCCTGTTAAAACAGCTTTGGCAGTCTATAGTTCCGGTAACAGGGAACTGGTTTTGATTGGTGAAGCAAGACCTTATCAAACAGCTACCCTGTATGCTAAAATAAGTGGATATCTTGAAAAAATAAATGTAGATAAAGGCGATAAAGTAACAGAAGGTGAAGAACTGGCTTATGTAGATAACCCGGAAATTGACCAGCAATATAATTCAGCTATAGCTGATTTAGAGAATAAGAAGAAAATTGCGGAACGCGACAAAAAACTATTGGAAAAGAAATTTATAGCGCAGGAAGAGGCTGATGCGTCGCAAACTGATGCCGACATGGCTGCTGCCAATGTAAAATCGCTGGCAGATCAACAACAATATAAATATTTAAAGGCTCCTTTTAGCGGTACAATTACAGCCCGTTATGTAGATCCGGGAGCCTTAATACAGAATGCAAATAACTCCCAAACAAGCGCCCAGCCAGTAGTAACAATGGCCGAATTGGAAAGATTAAGGATTTATTTTTATGTTGAACAACGTGATGCAGCCAATTTAAAAACAGGGGACTCCGTTACGATTACATTAACGGAAAGACCCGATGTACATATTAAAGCCAATATTACACGTATTGCCGGTGAATTAGACGAGCATACCCGTATGATGTTATGTGAAATAGATATTGATAATAAAAATAATATAATAGTGCCGGGAAGCTATGTGCAGGTGCATATACAGATTCCTTCAGCTGAAAAGACAAAGATGATTACGGTGCCATCAACAGCACTTGTAATGCATAAAGAAAAGACTATGGTTGCTATTGTTTCGAAAGACAGCACATTGCATTTTAAGGAAATAACCGTATTGCGTAATACAGGCGAAAAGGTTAGCCTGTTGGGTATTTCGGAGGGTGAAAGGGTGGCTCTTTCTGTAGGCGAAAGTTTATTGGATGGCCAAAAAGTTAGAATAGTTGAATAACATTTTTAGGTAGGAAATGAAAAGTTGTATAAAATATTGTTCAGCCCTTTTTTTATGGATATGCACATGTAATGGCATCGTCTTTGGGCAGGATTCTGCGAAAGTATTGGGTTTGGACGATTGTATAAAAATAGCGCTCAACCAATCGGCAAAAATACTGCGCAGTGAAGATTCCGTGCAAATTACCGGTGCTGCTTTAATCGGGGCATATGGGCAGTTTCTTCCCGATCTGAACTTTAACAGCAACTATGGTTATCTGGGTGGAAATAATCTGCTTACCACTACGGAGCCCACACTTGTTGATTCAAGGGAAACACAATTGAACTACCAGTTAAGCAGCACTATAAATATCTTTAATGGTTTTTCAGATTATTCTGCATTAAAAGCTGCCTCACTATCTAAGTCAGCATCTCAATTTAACCTGGAACGTGCCAAACAACAAATAACTTTTGATATTACTCAAACCTTTTTGCAGGTTATACTTGACAGGCGAGTTGTAGGCTATGCTCAAAAAAACCTGGATGCATCTGCGCAGCGGGAGGCTCAATTGCAGGAACTTGCAAATGTAGGTCGTAAAGCCATATCGGATCTATATCAGCAACAGGCTGAAACCAGTAATGATAAATTATTTCAGATACAATCTGAAACCAAATTAAAAAATGATATTATTCTTCTATTACGTAAATTAAAAATAAGCCGGACTGACAAATATAGAATAGGGGATATGGTTGTTGATACGTTGCCACTTGGGCCGGGCAATAGTAATATGGAAGCCCTTATTGATACAGCTATGTACCAAAGACCGGACTTAAAATCCTCTGCCCTGAATATTAAAATTGCAGAATGGCAGATTGAAGGCTATAAAAGTGGATATCTTCCAAAATTATACTTACAGGGTGGGATAGTCTCAAATGGGGGATATTTTAACCAATTATATGTTAACGGTGCAGATGTATTGGGCCCGCAAGAGCCTTATGGGAAAGCCTTGTTTGGGCAATTATATGGGGAAGTGGCTTTGAGCCTTTCCTGGCACATATTCGACCGTTTATATAACAAAACCAATGTTAGTATTGCAACTTTATACGAACAGAATGACGAAATAGAACATGATGATCTAATGGTGCAAATTTCATCGGATATTAAACAAGCATATAATGATTACTTGGCCGCCCTTCAGCAAATTGCTACCGCTAACCGAGGCCTGCTTGCCGCCGGTCAGGCCTTTGATGTAATTGAAGGTGAATATAACACCGGAAGAGCTGATTTTATTACACTTTCCAACTCGCAAGTAGTATTACTGCAAGCGGAAGTAAGTAAGGCACAATCGGATGTTAATTTGGCTTTACAAAAGACAATTATTAATTTTTATATAGGGAAATAATAGCTGCAGTTAAGTTATCAATCAAAATTCCTAAATCAATTATCAATACCTCTCATTAGTTCGTACAGGTGTTTGTTGCTTCCCTCAAAATATTTCATCCCATACATTACAATAGCTTCAAAGAACAAACAAAAATTATCTAAAGCTTGTTATGTGCAAGTTTGAATTTATATATTTGTCCCCTGAAGATATTTGTTTAGATTTATCCAATTAAGAAAGACTCAGATGTATATTATAAAAATTAATTGTTTTAAAGAATTTAAAATCCGGAAAACGTAACAAACAACAACAATAAATGAAAACAAAAAACATTAAGCAGGTTGTCACCTTCAAATCAACACCAATAAAGGTGTATGAGTTAATTATGGATGAAAAAAAGCATGGTGAACTTTCAGGCAGTAAAGCGAAAGTCAGTAAAAAACCCAACGGAAAATTTGAGGTTTTTGATGGATATTGCCACGGATATAATATAGAACTGAAAGAAGGCAAAATGATTAAGCAAGCATGGCATTTTGCTGAAGACGGTTGGCCGGATGACCATTATTCCATATGTACTTTTGAATTTGCCAAAGTACCGGGTGGAACGAAAATGACTTTTACACAGAAAGGTGTGCCCGAACATAAAGTGGAATCATTAAAAGAAGGCTGGAAGGAATACTACTGGGCGCCTATGAAAGATATTTTAGAAAAGTAATTGCTCAGATAAATAACAGGAAACTATTATGTATGCGTATGTGGTTGATTATGAAATAAGTAATCCCAATAGTAATGACTCTTTGAAGCAATAAGTATGGATAATCAGTGGAAAAGCAGATGTTATGAACGTATATTCTACCTAAATAGTAGGAATTTATGTTGGGGAATCCATTTATTAAGTGTATATTGCTTGAATTCTATTATATTCACGCATTAAACTATAACATACATGGCATTTCCCTCCAAGCATTTAAAACCGATTGCAAACATTCCAGTTGAGGCAGACATAAAATCACGGAAAGAATTTATTGAGGACCTACCCAAGAAAGTTAAAAACACCGTTCGAGGGGTCGATTTGATTTTGATAAATGAAGCGATAGTTGCTATTTCAGCCGGACATGTTACAATTAATGGGAAAAAACCAAAATCCCGAGTTGAAATGTATGTATTAATAGCGTCCTACTTTAAATCCCTTCGTACCCCCCTTCATATGTATTTTGACGGAGCGGAAAATGTAGTGGATGACTATATTATAATTATTAAAAACAGGGATCAGCCTATTACAATAACATTTCCTGAAAAACCTTCGGTAAATTAATCCCTTAAATACTAAAGACTATCGTCGCTTTCCACTAAGAAGTACAATAAAAACTGTACGAATGATGGTGCCGGAAAAAGGGCAGCAAGTTCAGGAAGTAGAAAAGATAAACAACACCCAAATACAGTGACATTTCAGGATTTTAATTTTGAACCCGAACTTATAGAGGGTTTGCTTTCAATGGGTTTTAAACAACCTACCCCTATACAGGAAATGGCCATACCTGTAATACTTAATTCTCGCGATATTATTGCATGTGCGCAAACGGGTACCGGCAAAACAGCTGCTTACCTGTTGCCGCTCATCAATAGAATGATTACGCATAAGTGTGAAACCATCAATACGCTTATTATTGTTCCCACGCGTGAACTTGCCATACAAATAGACGAAGCTATACAGGGTTTCACCTATTTTTCTCCGGTGAACGCACTGGCCATTTATGGGGGCAATGACGGGGCATCATTCCAACAAGAAAAAAAGGCGCTTGTACACGGAGCCAATATTATTATAGCTACGCCGGGAAGATTAATATCTCACTTAAATATGGGATATGTCAAATTCAATCATTTGGAACATTTGGTGTTGGATGAGGCAGACAGAATGCTCGACATGGGCTTTAATGAAGATATTTCCAAAATAATAAGTTACTTGCCGGCGAAGCGCCAAAGTCTTTTGTTTTCTGCTACCATGCCTCAAAAGATAAGGGCCCTGGCAAAAAAAATATTACATAACCCCGAACAAATAAACATATCACTTTCAAAACCTGCGGAAGGTATAGAGCAATCGGCTTATTTTGTTGACGACCGACAAAAGATGGCGCTATTGAAAGAAATTTTACGGAAAAATAAAGCTAATAGTATACTGATATTTTCTTCCACAAAGGATAAAGTTAAAGAAATGGAAAGAGAGTTGCGCAGAGCAGGTGTTAATGCTGCAGCCATACATTCAGATCTGGAACAGGACAGGCGAAATGAGGTGTTAAGGGAATATAAAAGCCGCAAGTTAAACGTACTGGTTGCAACCGATATATTATCAAGAGGTATTGATATTGATTCCATTGGCCTTGTAATTAATTATGATGTGCCAAGGGATGCGGAAGATTATATACATCGCGTGGGCAGAACTGCCAGGGCTGAATCGAAGGGTGTAGCGCTGACTTTTATAAACCCCCACGACCAATATAAATTCAAAAAAATAGAGGAACTTATAGGCAATGAAATAAAGAAATTGCCTGTACAGGTTGGGCAGTAGCCCGGAATAATTTGCAAGAACCACCGATTTAATTATCCCTCTTGGTGAAGAGCAAGTATGTACCAATTATAAACCCGCAGGAATAAAGAATGGCAAAGAAGAAATGGATTCCCAAGGGTGAATCGGAATTATAAATCGTCATATCACCTATTTTTACAGCCGGATAATCTATCAGTTTTGAAATATTGTGAAAGGGCAAGTAGTTTGATATATAGTCAGGCAACTTCCAACCAATGAGTGGTTCTACAACCTTACTGTAAAGAAGAAAGAAAATAATTCCCATCCCGGTTTTTTTGAAAAGTGAACCCATAAATAAAGCGAAGCAGAGATAGGCAAGCGCTTGCACAAAATAGGCGATAAGGTAATTGCATTGGGTAAAAATGTCAGATGTATTAAGAGGGGAGGTTTCAATTAATCCATAAACGAGGCCAAAAAGAAAAAGGAAAATAGTTGTGCAAAGTGCAAAAAACACCAATAAAATAACTTTTGCCGAAAGAAAATTAGTTATGCTCCATCCGTCAATAATATTTTGCCTGAAAGTGCGGAATGTAAATTCATTGGTGATAAGAACAATAACCAGCACCCCGAGCATTAAGTTGAAAATACCTGCAAGGCATGTTAACATATGCCATATATCCGGAAAAGTATAGTACGGTTTTAAATTAATCATACTAAGCGGCCCGTTAAATTTAAAATATGGAAAGAAAGAAAATACCAGTAGAACCATTACTACATAAATAGCTACAAAGGCCCAGAATGTTGGGTAAGTCTTAATTTTCTTTAACTCAATGGATAAAAGTTTCATCATTTTGCCTGGCGTGTTAATTCAAGGAATTGTGCTTCCAGCGTCTTTTTGCGTAATACCAGGTAGGAAAGGGTAATTCCTTTTTTATAAAAATAATCATTTATATCAGTAGTGGAAACAGGGGTTGAAAAAGACAATTCAAGTTTACCGCCACCATTTCTATTGACAGATTTTATAAGAGGATGTGCCTTTGCCACCAAATCAAGTTTTTCAATATCATCTGCTAATACTTCAATTATATCATCGTTCCCAAGTATATCCGATACCTTTCCAGAGGTTATTATTCTTCCTTTCTGCAATACGGCTGCATGGGTGCAAACCTTTTCAACTTCATCCAGCATATGGCTGGCGAGCAGTATGGTTTTGCCTTGTTTGGCAATATTAATTATCAATTCACGTATTTCGGCAATCCCCTGGGGGTCCAGGCCATTGGTGGGTTCATCGAGCACCACAACTTCGGGGTCTGCTAAAAGAGCGGATGCGATGGAAAGTCTTTGCTTCATACCGAGTGAGAAAGTAGAAAATCGGTGATTTTTTCTATCTTTTAAGTTAACAACTTCCAGCATTTTGTCGATATTATCATAACCAATTCCTTTAATATCGGCAGCAATTTGCAGGTTTTTATATGCACTTAGGTAATGGTAAAAGTTTGGTGTTTCTAAAATAGCTCCAATCTGTCTTCTGGGGTTCTCGGAATGTTGGTTGTCAAACCAACTATAGGTTCCACCGGAGGCATTAATAACACCCAATATAATCCCAAGTGTAGTTGTCTTTCCGCTCCCATTGGGTCCAAGTATGCCAAATACACTGCCTTTTTCAATGGCGAATGACACATCGTAAAGTGCGGTAAAATTGCCATAACGCTTGGCGAGGTTATTAATACGGAGTATCATTTATCAAAAGGGATATATAAGAACGACAAAAGTAACAATCAAATTCAAGTAGAGATATTTTTTTTTATTTTTTAGAAAGCCGGTTAAATATTTTTTAACATACTTTCCCTAATTTTGCAAGATTGAATGGTATAAATAGGAGATATGATTTTTGAACGTTTAAAGAAGAATAAAGTAATGGAAGATGAGGAATTTAATGTTATTTATCCTGAGGAGATTAAAAAATTGAGTGGTAAGCATTGGACTCCTGTAGCTGTTGCAAAAACTGCGGCAG
>Ga0302140_10001849_pt1 | contig 27697 bp, 16 predicted proteins | sample I_Bog_E1_1_FD_202095 | JGI IMG/M metagenome (GOLD analysis project Ga0302140, IMG submission 202095) | Peat permafrost microbial communities from Stordalen Mire near Abisko, Sweden - I_Bog_E1_1 | ecosystem: Environmental > Terrestrial > Soil > Wetlands > Peat | place: Sweden: Abisko, Stordalen... | reverse complement strand
TTCCCATCAAGCCCTTCAACATCGCCGCCGCCGCCAAAATCTGGAAAAAACCCGCAGCGGAATCCCAAAATATCCTCGAAGCCCTGGCCTCCAGAGGGATGCTGCTCGACATGGAGATCCACGGCGAACAGATATTTGTCCTGCCGCCGCCCATGGCCGGATTCTTCGAGTTCTCCATGATGCGCATCGGCAACGGATACGACCAGAAGCTGCTGGCCGAGCTCTTTTACCAATACCTCAACGTCGAGGAAGATTTCGTCCGCAACCTCTTCACAGGCGGCGAAACCCAACTCGGCCGCGTCTTTGTCAACGAGAACGCCCTGGCCGGCGACAGCACGCTCTCCGTGCTCGACTACGAACGCGCCAGCGAAGTCATCCGCACCGCCTCACATCGCGGCATCGGCACCTGCTACTGCCGCCACAAGATGCAGCATCTCGGCAAAGCCTGCGCCGCGCCCATGGATATCTGCATGACCTTCAGCGGCACTGCCCAGTCGCTCATCAAGCACGGGATTGCCCGCTCCGTTGATGCCAGCGAATGCCTTGCCCTGCTCGATCAGGCCATCGCGCACAATTTAGTCCAGTGCGGCGAAAACGTCCAAAACCAGGTTGCCTTCATCTGCAATTGCTGTGGCTGCTGTTGCGAGGCCATGCTCGCCGCCAAGCGATTCGCCGTCCTCAACCCCATCGCCACCACCAACTTCATCCCCGCGCTCAGTGCCGACTCCTGCAACGGCTGCGGCAAATGCGCTGAGGTCTGTCCGGTCGAGGCCATGGCGCTCGTCTCAGCCGGCGACCCGCACAAGCCCAAGCGCAAGAAGGCCCGTCTCGACGAATCTCTCTGCCTCGGCTGCGGCGTCTGCGTCCGCGCCTGCCCCAGCTCATCAATCAAGCTCCACGCGCGCCCCCAGCGCGTGCTCACCCCCGTCACCACCGCTCACCGCGCCGTGCTGATGGCCATCGAGCGGGGCAAGCTGCAGAACCTGATCTTCGACAATCAAGCTCACTGGAATCATCGCGCCATGGCCGCCATTCTGGGAGTAATTCTCAAGCTCCCGCCCGTCAAGCAAATCATGGCCAGCAAGCAAATGAAATCCCGCTACCTGGAAAATCTGATGCGCCCCAGAGACTTCGTCCATCCAAGCACATGAAGGGTGTGGTCTTGGATGTATCGTCGGCTACTCGGCAGTTACTTTTTAATAAACAAACACCGCGAATCGGGCTCGCAACTGGCCTCATGAATGCTCGAATGTCGCCAAATCTTCTTACCACTCGGGAAGCAGTTTTCCGAAGAAGCTCAGATTTCTGAGTCCAGGTCATTTGACCTGAACTCTGAAGACTCTCAGGATGACACGATATTGTTTATTGCGTTCAATAGCTTGGAGTAGTTAAAGCAATTCATTGCTCAGCCTCTCCACCCAGCCTTCCAAATATTCCTCATCCTCAGCGCGCTCTGTCATGCGTAGCAGCTTTGGCATCCTTTTGATGGTTACGAACTTTGAAAACTGAGATTCTATCGTGTTATCCCAATGTCCTTGATTGTCCACGAGCGATCCCAGGAGCAATTGCAGATTCCCGGCCATGTCTGCCAAGAGTATTGGGACAACGTAGCACAGCAACAATCCTGACAGCCCGTTCAGTCCGGTGTGGTCCACGTCTATCAGCACCTTGGGCGGGTGCTGAGGGGAAGTCAAAATCGCCAGCAAGCAAGCCCGGCGGCGCAGGCCACAGAAAGAAACTGTCTTGCCCTGTTTAAGAAAAAACAGACTTCGGGTCACTGTCAAATCCGGATTAGCGGCTTCGATTCGTTGCAGCACAGTGTCCAAAAGCCCAAGGTCGCCGATATTCTCCCAGCCCGCCGGTTCCAGAACTGCAAACTCCACTGGAGGCAAGCCAGCAATCAAGGCTGGTTGCCCGGCACTGACAGTTTGACGCACGACCACGATGGGAGGTTTGGGTTGACTGGCAGTCCTGCGTCGGATCTGGCCTTGCGCAGTTTCCCAGCTTCCTCATTGGCCGGACGAAGAGCAGAGGCTTTGCGCGGGCGGAACAGCTTAACCTCTTTCGTCGCAGTATCGAAGCAGCCGCGTTTTCCGCCCAACAAGACAACATCCTGGTTTTCGAGCTGCAGGCTATCGGCACTGCCATCCACCAAGTGCTCTCGCTCGCGGGGCGGGCGGCTTTCATTGGGTATCGTGCCCACGCATTTGATCCCATCCTTGATGCCTATGTCTGTTTTTTCGCATACCGAGGGGTGAGTCCACTGGATAGTCTCAGCAGGAAGAAGACGGCCAGACAACGAAAGAATTTCGAGTACAAGATAGCGGTGGTTCAACTCCACGCCTCGGAACACGATACGGCAATTATTTGACGGTGGGGGATCGAGGAGGAGAAAACGTTCTTTGTCGCTGCGTAGAAGCACACTGTCCCAAGCTCGTCGGCCATCGGGATGGACAGACAACCAAGCGAATTCGCGCACAAACTCAGGGGTCAATAACTTGCATGGCACGCGCGCGGTAAAATCCACGTCCATTCCAGAGTAGATGCCGGGGAGTGGCGTTACCGCTAATTCCATAAGGCTCAAAGGCCGCAACAACGCATCCGCCAAAGTGCGGCTAAGCAAGAACAAAAAACGTATCAACTCCATCGCCGGAATCAGGATCGTCGAGGCTTTAGACCGATAACGCAGTATTCGCTGATCGCCGCCTCTGTGGCCACTCAAGTCATAATGACTACGCGAAATGCTCTCCATCACATCGAGTTCTTCTGGCGCCGACAGGTCGGGAATTGTCATGCAAAATTGCTGACCACTCTTGCGTGCAATCTGCACCTCGCCGCGCGATACCACTAGCCCAGAGCAAAGTAACGGCATCATGCCAAATGGCAGTCTCTCGAAAACTGTTGCGTCGTTGTGATGGTGAAGAAATTGCGCTTTGATCTGTTGCCCTTGCAGGGGGTGCTCGTGCAAGCCGTTGAGCCAGCGCAATTCCAGATCGCCAACGTAGTGAATGAGGGACTTGATGATCACAATGCCCTCTCTTCAACTGCCCTCAGCGCCGCTTCTGCATGCAGGGTGCAATGATTTGGCAATCCCGCCAGTCGGTGCAACCGCCATGCGATGACAGGTTTGCCCATACGGTGCAGTTCTTCGACGGCCCATGCACCAACACATAAAGCACTGGCAGAAATTCCTCAGGTCCAGGTGGCTCAAGCGGGGAATGGCCGTAAGTACTTCACCTGCCTGGTCCTGATGAAAACCCGTTCAGGACTCGCTCTGATTGTCGAAAGAAAGCATCCGCAACCATTGCAAATTTTTGGTCAAGATCGGCGAAAATTCTTGCTCCGTAATAATCCGGAGTGGAATCTCCTGCTCGGCCCAGAAACGGCGTTCGATTTCCAGCTTTTCGAGCACACGAGGCTTTTCCAACTCTGAAGATGGCTTGACATAGCAGGCTTCCTGAAGCGCCTTGCCGTCGCGCAGAGATCTATCAAAAAATCAGTGGTCATTACGAGTGGCGTTTTGATGGCATTGTCAAAGGGATGGCGAATGCCAAGACTTTCGGCGATGCGGCGGGTGATAGCGCGATCCAACGGAAACTGCTCGCGGATGTCGGTTACATCGTCGCACCAATCCAGGTGCAGGAACAGACGCCACTCAATGTCCGACAGGAAGTGATGGATTCGCCCGGTCTTGCAGCCAAAAACGCGATGCGACCGCCCCTTAGAGGCGACATCGTAAATGGTCAGCCAAGGCAGATAATCGGCCTCGCGCCCCTGTCACCGGCCTTCGCTGTAGAGACGGGCTATCTTGTTTTCATCCACCGAATTTCGTCGGTAAGCCATGACGGGAACCTCTGCAAGCGGGACTCCCGTCATCATACTTCGTTCATTAGAAAAGGCAATACTCAGGATGAGACTTTTTTATCCAGGATGAAACTTTATTATTTCTGGACACCAAAGCTCGCAGAAGCCCAAACGCTACTCGACGGTGACGGATTTGGCCAGGTTTCTGGGCTGATCCACGTCGCAGCCTCGGCGGACGGCGATGAAGTAGGCCAGCAACTGCAAGGGCACAATCTCGATGAGCGGCGAGAGCAGTTCGATGGCCGGAGGAATGGCTATGACGTGCTCGACCAGGCCACCGATGGTGGTGTCGCCCTCGGTGGCTATGGCGATGACGCGACCACTGCGCGCGGTGACCTCTTGAATGTTGGAGAGAGTCTTCTCGTAGCGCAGCTTGGAGGCGGGATCGGATTCGTCGCGGGTGGCGAGGACGACCACGGGCAGAGTCTCGTCGATGAGGGCATTGGGGCCGTGCTTCATCTCACCGGCCGGGTAGCCCTCGGCGTGGATGTAGGAGATTTCCTTGAGCTTGAGCGCGCCTTCGAGGGCGATGGGGAAGTGAATGCCGCGACCGAGGTAGAGAAAATCGTTGGCCGTGGAAAATACCTTGGCCAGTTGCTCGCATTGCCCGGAGCGGGAGCGCAAGACCTCCTCGATCTTAGAAGGAATGCGGCTGAGTTCCTCAATGAGCGCGACCGATTGGGCTTGATCGAGATGGCCGCGCAGTTGGCCGAGTTTGAGGGCCAACAGGAACAAGGCCGTAAGCTGGCCAGTGAAGGCTTTGGTGGAGGCGACGCCGATCTCCGGGCCGGCGTGGGTGTAGATGGCACCGTGGGCCTCGCGGGCGACCATGGCGTCCACGACATTGCAGATGGCGACGGTCTTGGAGCCGAGAGCCTTCATCTCGCGCTGGGCGGCCAGAGTGTCGGCGGTTTCGCCGGACTGGGTGATGAGCAGGCCGAGGACGCTGGGGTCGGCGATGGGTGAGCGGTAGCGGTATTCGCTGGCGTAGTCCACATCGACGGGCAGGCGAGCGAGGCGCTCGATCATGTATTTGCCGGTGAGGGCGGCGTGCCAACTGGTGCCGCAGGCGGCGATGCTGAGGCTGCTGGCGCGGGCCAGCTCTTCGTCGCTGATCTTCATTTCGCCCAGATAGACCTTGCCTGAATCGAGCGAGACGCGGCCCCTGGTGGTGTCGGTGATGGCGCGCGGCTGCTCATAGATCTCCTTGAGCATGAAGTGCTTATAGCCGCCCTTTTCGGCCTGGATGGGGTCCCACTGAATGCGCGTGATGGCTCTCTGGATGGGATTGCCGTCAAAGTCGGTGAGCGCGACGCCAGCCAGGGTGAGGATGGCCATGTCGCCGTCGGCGAGGAAGTAGATGTTGCGTGTGTGGTGCAAGACGCCGGGGACGTCGGAGGCGACAAAATACTCGCCATCGCCAACGCCGATAATCACCGGCGGGCCAAAGCGGGCGACGACGATCTTGTCCGGCTCAAGAGCGGAGAGCACGCCCAGCGCAAAGGCCCCGGTGAGCCGCTTGACGGCGCGGCGAACGGCGACTTCGAGCGAGATAGGCTGACCGGCGGCATCGGCCTCCTGCTGGATTTGCTCGATGAGGTGGGCGATGATCTCGGTGTCGGTTTCGGTGACAAACTTGTGGCCCTGCGCGGTGAGTTCGCGCTTCAGTTCCAGATAGTTCTCGACGATGCCGTTATGGACGACGACGATGCGCCCGGAGCAGTCGCGATGGGGATGGGCATTCTCTTCGGTGGGGCGTCCGTGCGTGGCCCAGCGGGTGTGGCCGATGCCGAAGGTGCCATCGATGGGATGCTCGCGCAAGACCTCTTCGAGGTTGCACAGCTTGCCGGGAGCGCGCCGCACCTCAAGCGTGGCACGGATTGGCGAACCGACGGCGATGCCTGCCGAGTCGTAACCGCGATATTCCAAACGCCGCAGTCCTTCGATGATGACAGGAACTACCTTCTTGGGACCAACATAACCGACAATTCCGCACATACAATGATTCTAAATGAAGTTGCATGAAGAAAGATTGATACGGCTGGGCGAGAAAGTGGAGCAAAGTGCAGATGAAACCAAATTGAAACCGCGCCCTGCCAATTGCTGCACTCTCAAGAGAATTTGCAGAAAGATCTCAGAAAGAAAGACGCGTGGACCGGGCGATCCACGCTACAGCCTTATACACGCGAGTTGGAGGAAGCCTGCCGGGGGAGTGTTACCGGGTTATCTGGAGCGTTCAGCGTACGCCATGCCGGTGCAGAGCTTCCATAGCATCGTGAGCACCGCTCTTTTTGGCCATACTTATGGGCGTTTCGTCATTGTTGTTTCTGGCGTTGATCCGGCTTTTGTCGGCCAGCAGCAACTCCACAACCTCTCCATTATTGCCTGACGCCGCCAAATGCAACGGCGTATTACCATCATTATTTCTCGCTTTGACGTCGGCCTTGCGGTCAAGGAGGAATTTCACCATCTCCACCTGATTCTGACGAGCTGCCAAGTGCAACGGGGAATCGCCGTCATTGTCTTTGGCGTTGATTTCAGCCCGGTGATCCAGTAGCAGTTCAGCCACATCCACGAAGCCGTTGATGGCTGCCAGATGCAACGGCGTATAGCCTCCGCCATCTTTAACGGAAATCTCGGCCTTGTGATTCAGCAGCAGCTCGATCACTTCCTTTTTACCTGTGCTCGCGGCCAAGTGCAAAGGAGTGTCTCCGTCCCTGTTTTTAATATTGGTCTCGGCCTTGTGGTTTAGCAGAAGTTGCGCGAGGTCCGTAAAACCGCCGATCGCCGCCAAGTGTAGTGGCGTATTGCCGTCCTTGTCCTTGGCGTCAATATCGGGCCGGTAAACAAGCAGCAATTCCACCACGTTGGGGTGGTGCGCCTGCACGGCCAGATGCAGGGCCGTGGAACCGCTGAGATTCTTGCTGGACGCTAGCTGGGGGTCGCTTTGCAGTAGAAACTTGGCTGTCGCCAAATCGCCTTGCTTGGCTGCTTCATAAATGGAGCCGCAGAAGCCGGGGGCGCTCCAAGCCAATGTAGCCAACATGACAATAGCCAAGCGCAGAATCCGTAGGTGAAACAAACCGCAAAGAAAAGATCGCATAATCCTGACAACTCCACATTCCCACACTGTGATACTGAAAATACGGGGGGTTTTGAGTATCATCATACCTGAGTGCGAAAAGGATTAAAACCCTGGTTGTGCAAGATCGGCCCAGAAAGCGCTCAGAAGATCAGGCTCACGCTGAGATTGGCGCTTCCGCCGACGGTGGGAAAAGCAGCGCTGAGCTGGCGTTGAGCGCTTGTCCGGAACAGAGTGGGCGCGCCTCCCTGAAGGCTCATCGCATCAATCTCATAGAACAATGCGACTCCGCCGGGTGGGCTGGTCACCGTCCAGGAGAAGGGTATCTCAGCCGCGCAGGTTGCCGTCGAGCCAATCACGGAAGCTCGTCCTGCCGCTACAGGTGTCGCGGGAAGTTGCTCATTCCGCAGGTCAATACCTCCGGGAATCGGCGTCATCCGCGCACGGCAGGTGAGGGTGCTTCCCGCTGGCAGCTCGTGCGCCAAACTCAGATGGAAGGTGACCGAGTAGACTCCGCTCACCGTCATAGGGCCGCCGTGCTGGAGCGGAAGACCAGCGGCACCGGCGGCGGTCCATGCCAGCAGCGTCAGACACACCAGCAGCAGAGTGCGAATGTGCGCCATGGCGAACCTCCATGGTGTATCTATCGGCCTTACTGGAGAAGAAAACCACCGTCGAAAGAGTAGTTTACGAACCAAAGTACCAGGGCGCTGTCCGGGCAAGCCCTTGCTTTGCTACTCTTGTCGTATCATGAAGCGCAAGTTTACCCTGCTCCTGATCGCCCTGATTCTGCTTTCCGCCGCCCTGCCCACCGCCGCGCAAAAGAAATCCACGTCGAAGAAGACGGCTTCCCCGAGCGCGCAGGCGGCGTTTACGCCAAAATCGATCCAATTCAAGGGCGCGCCGGGGTATACCGACCAGGAGCTGCTGGATGCCATGGGTTTGAAGCTGGGCACGCCGATCGTCTATTCCACTGTCAAGGCCCACTCACAGAAACTGCTGGACACAGGGCTTTTCTCTTCTGCCGGCTTTACATACAGCGGCGCTGCTCTGGTCTTCAATCTGGTTCCTTCGACCGCGCTCTATCCGTTGCGCCTGGAAAACCTGCCGCTCGTCCCCGGCAAGGAGCTGGACGCGGCGCTGCAGGCCCGGTTCCCGCTCTACCACGGCAAGGTGCCCTTTGATGGCGGACTGACGGAGGATGTGCGCAAGGCTCTGGTGGAGATGCTGGCGGCCAAAGGCATTCAGGCCACCGTGGCCGCCTCGCCCTACACCGACCAGAAGCTCTTTCAGGTCACCGCCATGAGCTATGCCATCACCGCGCCGCGCGTGTTGCTGGGAGAGATCCGCTTGGAGGTAACACCGGTTCCGTCTGACCCCAAGACCGTTCCATCCCTGGCCTCACTGACCGGCTCAGCTTATAGCGTGGAAGGAAGCCCAAGGCAGATCGAAAGCATCCTGGGCGACTATTACCGCGACAATGGCAACCTGGAAGCCGAAGTCCACGTCACCGCGCAGGACGATCCGATAGTTGCGCAGGGAGCGATTCTTGTTCCGTTTCAGGTCAAGGCTACGCCCGGCATGAGATATAAGCTGGTCGGCATTCGGCTTGCCCCCGGTCTGCTGCTTTCACAGGCGGAGTTCGACAAGCAAGCGCGCATTCCCTCCGGAGCCTATGCCGTCTCCGCGTATGTGCGCGATAACTGGAGTTATATCGAGAGCCAGTATCACAACAAGGGTTACATGGAAGCCGTGGTTTATCCCACGCCCAGCTTTGACCGCGACAAGGGAACGGTCGGTTTTACCGTCAGCGTCGATCCAGGCACGGTGTACACCATGGGCAAGCTGGTGATTCAAAACGGCGCGGACGATCTGCGCGCGGCGATGCTGGCCGTCTGGAAGTTGCCTGCGGGCGCAGTCTTCAATGAAGGCGCAATGAGGGGCTTTTACGCCAAACTTCCGCCCAAATCTCCTCTGGCGCGAACCATGATCAATGCCGACCTGATGTTTGCCCAGCATTTGAATCACGACACGCACACTGTCGATATCACGCTGCGCATGGAAAAGAAGCGCTGAGACGGCTATTCTTTTTTCATGCCCCACTCGCTGATCTTTGACCACATCTTTCAGTTGCCGCTTCCCATCGCGGAGAAGCTGCTGCGCCCGGTGATCGTCTACCTGGTTCTGGTGCTGCTGCTGCGCCTCTTCGGCAAGCGGGAGCTGGCGCAGCTCAACCCCTTCGACTTGGTGGTTTTGCTCTCGCTCTCGAACACCGTGCAGAACGCCATTATTGGCGACGATAACTCGGTGACCGGCGGTGTGATCGGCGCCTTCAGCCTGCTGGCCATCAATTGGCTGGTGGTGCGCGTGCTCTTCCGCTCACGGCGGCTGACGCGCGCGCTGGAGGGCCGCGCCGCCGTGCTGGTGCGCAATGGGCAGATTGACCCCAAGGCGCTGGCGCGCGAGTCGCTCACCCGCGAAGAGCTGCTTGCGGTGATTCACCGCCAAGGCTTCGAGAATCTGCACCAGGTGCGCCGCTGCGAACTGGAGCCGAATGGCACTTTCTACGTCGAGGCCTTTGACCCCTCGGTGGCGGACAGGCATCACGCCGAACTGCTGGAACGGATCGACGCGCTCAGCCGCGAGGTGGCCGCGCTGCGGGTGCAGACTGCCAGCGAGTGAACACTTCGCCGTTCAGTTGCGGATCAACTCGACCGGTATATCCAGATCGCACACGCGCCAGAGCCGTTCAGTCGTCCATGCCGTTGCTTGTTTGCATTTGGCCAGCGCCAGACAGGATCGATCTCCGAGTGAAAGCGCCTGGTTCACAGAGGAGAATGCAGCTGCGATTTCTGCTTCCGCCCTGACGAATGGAACCAGTTCGACACGCGCAAGAACGGCTGCAAGACGCTCTCCAGAGAGATTCAACTTCTCTCGCCGCATCCGTGTCAGAATCTCGCACCAGTTTACTGAACTGATGAAAACCTCTGCATCTGAGCCAAGCTCCAGAGCATCCAGCAGCGCATCCACGCGCTCACCTCCCGGCTCGTTGAGGATCATTGCAAGAACTGCGGAGGCATCCAGAACGATTCTATTCACGCGCCGCTTCCTCTCGCCGTTCCGCCAGGAACTCGTCCAGAATGCCCGCAAGGCTTCCGCGCTGCTTGATGATATCGGCTCGGATGCTCTCCAGCGCCATCTTCCTGCTCAGAATCCGGATTGCGCCCTGATCGCTGCTGACGGTCAGGCGGTCTCCAGCTCTTAGGCCATACTCCTTACGCATTGCCGCAGGGAGTACGATTCTGCCACTTTCTCCTAGAACTACCGTTTCTGTCATTTTCTGCCACCTTTGTTGAAGTATGGCATATTTTCAATATTGTGGCAAAAGTTGGCCTGAATTCATTTTTTCTGACGAACTTTTATCGTTGAAACGCGATTCCGGCGGGATTTGTGCCATAATCGCCAGTGAATTAAGGAGATGAACATGAATCCGGTTTTCACCAAGGTTGAACCCGATCTGCTGCCGATCCTGGACGAGTTGCGCCGCCGTGAGCCGATCTTTCATACGGCGGCGTTTGGCGCGACGGCGGCTGAGTTCGAGCGCTCCACCGCGCCGAATTATTGGGAGGTGGGCGCATCAGGCCGCCGCTACAGCCGGGAGTTTATTTTGGCGTGGGCTGGGCGCTCGCTTTCTCACTTCGTTGACGCGGAAGCCTCCGGCTGGCGGACGGAAGATTTTGGTTTGCGCCGTCTTGGCCCCGACACGTATCTGCTCACCTACACCCTCGATCAAGCAGGACGGCGCACGCGGCGCTCGACGATCTGGCAAAACTCCGAAGATGGCTGGCGCATCCTCTACCATCAGGGCACGATCATCGCGGTGGAAGAGGAAGATCGCTTGCCGGCATAAATACTATTCACAGATGCGTTCCGGCTCGGCATGGCGATTGCAGGCGATCTGATCCTCGCCACATTTGACAAACCTATCGGCCATCTTGCCAGCGGCTTTTACTCTCCGGTTGGCAGAACTTCTTCAATTCCAGCCCAGGGTTCACCTTGAAGCACGAGGTACTTCAGGTAAAGTTCGGAGCCTGTGCGATCTGCCGATGTGAGCAAGCTACGGGCAGCCTCCTGAACGCGTTCATTTGTCAGGGTGGCGTAGTCAAAGTTCTCCGCGATAATTCCCTCGGAATGGGGAATATTGAGCAAGTCAAGAAAGCTGATAATCACGGCACGATGCTCGTGGAGAAGATACATCTTCAGCAGGTCATCCACGATCAAGTCAGGAAGGGCCAGGGTCGTCGCTGTCCAGTTGACCAGTCGCTCAGTCGAGCTTTTGCGGACAAAGACCTCACGCAGGTTTTTTGCTTTTGCAAGAGAGGCAATGAGGATCTGTTTCTCTATGCCTTTAGACTCAGCCCAAAAAATCTGGCTGACGGCGATTCGGATCTCATTGGGTAATTGTCGCCAAACACGATTTGTAGAAACTGGCATCAGCGGTTCTCTCCTACGTCAAATCTGAAGCATCAGCTTTGATGATAACGGTTGCAGGAAAAGTATGTGTGGACAGGTGTGGGTTTACGGTAAGCCTTGATCTCGCCGGGTGGCTCTAATCTCTTCATCTTTATCAAGTTGAGGGTGCCCCCGGTCCCTCGCTTTTGGGGACCGGGGATATCCTCCGTGTGCACTGATTAGAAATTCTTGCACAGAGATCGAACGCGGTGCATAATTTGAATATGAGAACCAGGGCAAACGTCAACCTAGACAACGATGCATACAGCATGGCAACCGCGTTTGCTGCCGCAAGGGGCATCGCCCTGGGCGCGGCCATCAGTGAACTGATTCGCCGTACCGAGCAAGCTTCTGAGTTGCCCCTCAGTGCATCGCCAAAACTCAAGCGGGATCAGCACGGTATGCTTGTCGTGAAGGCTGCCGGCCCGGGCCTCACCTCTGAAATGGTGAGGGAAGAGTCCGAGGACGATCTTGACTAAAGCTCTTTATCTGGTCGATGTAAATGTTCTGATCGCCCGCCTCTTTGAGGGCCATGAGCATCACGATCTTGCCACGGAGTGGTTCCAAACTCCCGGCCTGCAATGGGCGCTCTGCCCATGGGTGGAGGGTGGGTTCGTGCGATTTGCCACAAGGCCAGACAGGCTCAGCATGAGCGAAGCCACGGGACTGCTGGAGCAGATGGAGCTTCATCCGGGCTACCATTACCACACCTGCGCAGCCAACTGGCGCACGCTGACCAAGCCTTTTTTCCGGCGTCTGCACGGACATAAGCAAGTTACAGATGCGTACCTGCTCGGCATGGCGATTGAAGATGATCTGATCCTCACCACATTCGATAAGCGCATAGGGCATCTTGCCGGAGAACACGTCCACCAGATTCTGATTCTGGGGGCATAAGTCTTGGTGATCGGTCTTCCGCTGTTGGCCCCACTCCCTGGTCTCAAAGTCGAGACCGGGGCCACCCGCCGTTTCTAGAACATCTAGTTGCTGCCCAATTCCAAGTGTTGCACGAATGGAATGTTTTCTGAGTATGCGAAAGGTGCAATCACCGAGTCGCAGTTTCGTGAAATTCAAAATGAGTACGCCGAATGGAAGCTGAAGACATACGAGGAAGCATACTATTTTTCAATTTTTGAAGAATTTAAGTACGCTAAGGCTTCATTTATGAAACAGAGAGTGAGAGCCAATTTGGTTCCCTCTCTGGGGCAGCGAGCCTTGAACTTTTGCAGGTTTTGCACACCAGATAATTCAACTGAAGCGCCGTTTGGAATCGCACCTAGACTTCCTTCGAGACCGCGACCGTCTCAATTTCGACTACAGTGCTGAAGCGGTAAAAAGCAGATGCGTGGCCATAAATGCAAATATCGCTTTTATTATCAATAATTTATGCGGCGGAGGGATTCGTATCGACTCGTATCTAGTTAATATTCATGGCGGTATAATTTTTCGCCTTGTATATACCCCCATATCTACCCCCTTTCAGTAGGTTGCGTCCGGATTTGTCTATCGGGGTCTGTTGACGTCGGCTTCTTCCGTGTCAAGGCTTCTATACATTGTACTTTCAATATCTTACAGGCCGATGGAGACTGCCAAACCACGCGGAAATACGCCGAAGGCGGACAATTAACAGGTGATTTTGCAGGCGAAAAATGAACAGGGTTCCATGGCGTAAGCTACGGCGGCAATGTTGCACTCATGCCCGGTCAATCCGCGCCGCAGGAGTTCTTTATGCTCGTGCGTGATCTCTCGCACGATGTTGGAAAAGGCCAACCGTCGCGCGGCAGCAAAGAAAACTGTCCGCAAGATAGAGGCCGGGGCGATAGCCTTTGTAGTGGGCATAGCGTATTTCATGGTTAAATTATGGCCTTGGCATTTGACCCATGCAAGCCCTTGAAAACGCGGGGCGGCGGTCGTGGGTCAACACTTACCCTTTGTGTCCCCGGTCCTTGTGGCCGCACCTCGCGGAAGGGGTGCGGCCGTCTGATTATGGAACGACTACTGCACGGTTAGGGTGATTGTGTTCGTGGCCGTAATTGTACCCGAAGTGCCGGTCACGGTAATGGTGTAGCTTCCCGCCGTGGTGCCGGAATTAGGGGTGCAATTGTTGCCTCCTCCTCCTCCGGTACCTCCTCCGCAGGCGAGAACGCCGCCAGAGAGGGCTACGAGGAGCGCCAGCATTCCGAGCAGGGTGCGCCAGCTACGCCGCTGCGCCGGGATGCCGAAGAGGAGCAGGCAAGCCAGCGTTGCGCCGCCGACTGCGTACCAAGGCTCTCTGGGGAGTTTGGGATGATTCATGGCGCTGCATGTGGTGGCTGCCGTGGTGGACACGGTCAGTGTGGATGTTTGCGCCGCTCCGCTGATCGCAACTGAAGCCGGAGAGAGACTGCACGTTGCCGGATCGCTGGCGGCCGTTGGGGAGATGGCGCAACTGAGGCTGACCGTGCCGGTAAAGCCGCTGACCGGTGTCACGGTGATTGTGGAGGTGTTTCCGGTGGTTGCGCCGGGCGCAACACTGACCGCTGTGCCGCTGACGGTGATGTTTGTGACGTTGAGTTGCACGGTCAATACAGCAGGGGTGTAATCCGTCGCATCGGTGGGAGTGAAGATGACAGACAGTGTCTGCGTTCCCGTCGCCAGCACGGTTCCGGTCACCGGAGTATAGACAAACGTTCCGGCTACTGCCGAACTGGCATTGAGCTGCGCGCCGCTCAGCGCCGTTCCGTAAGTGATCGCCGCGGGCGTCGCCCAGGTGATCGTGGGCGTTGCCTGGTTGACGGTCAGGGTAGTTGTCGCCGCCGCCGGAGTCGCGTAGTCGGTCGTGTCGGTTGGCGTGAAAGTCACCGAGAGCGTCTGGCCGCTGCCTGCCTTCAACACCGTGCCCAGAGCAGGCGTGTAGGCGAAGGTTCCGGCTACTGCCGAACTGGCATCCAGCTGCGCACCGCTCAGCGCCGTTCCGTAACTGATCGCCGCGGGCATCGCCCAGGTGACCGTGGGCGTTGCCTGGTTGACGGTCAGCGTGCCGGAGACGAAGGCGAATGAATAGTTCGACGCCGCCAGAGTGCCTTGAGCCGCGCTGATCGGGTATGTGCCAGCCACAGAAGTCGTGGTTGCCGTCGTGGTCAGGCTTGCCGCTCCGCTCACAGCCGAGGAAGTATCCCCGCTGACGTAGCCGGCTATGGTGTCGGTGAAGGCTGGGTTGGCGACTCCATAGGCACGGCTGGCGTTGGCCGCCGTGACCGTCAGAGCCGCTGGGTTCACCGTGATGCTATCGGTTACCGGCGTGGCGGGCGCGTAGCTGGCGTTGCCGGCCTGGTTGGCCGTCACCGCGCAGCTTCCAGCGCCAGTAAAGGTCAGTGTGCTGCCACTCACCGAGCAAGCGCCGGTCGCGCCGAAGCTCACCGTCAGGCCCGAGGAAGCCGACGCGGAGAGCGTCACCGCCGGCGCGCCGTAGGTTACCGGCGAGGCCGGCGCCGTAAACGTAATGGTGTTCGACGTCTTGCCGGCCGTCCCCCCTCCATTAACAGCGCTGACGTGAATGGTTTCGGATATCGCAAGCAGTTTGCCTTTGATAAAGGAGGGTGGCGTGGAGGAAACGTGAATCGTCTCGCTAATGTTGAGTGGGATCGGGGTAGAGCCTACGCCCATGCCTGACAGGGACGCATACTCCGGAGAGTTTCCTGCGTTATCGATCGCTTCCAACTGTGCGGTGAAGTTGGAATTGGCGGGACTATCCTGCGTGGGCGCAAATTCAACCCAAACCGAGCAGTGGCTGCCGGGGGCAATCGAAAGGCCGGGTGTGCAGCCGTTGGTGGTGATCTGGAACTGATCGGGATTATTTCCCGTCAGCTTAACCGAGGTAACGATCACCGGAACCGATCCTGAACTTACCAGCTCAAACTCGACCGGGTTGCTGGTAAGGTCGATATTGATCTGGCCAAAGTCATGCGCGTCCGGTCGGAAGGAAGCATTGGCCGTACCGGTCAAGCCTACCAGGCTGGATAATTGCTTGCTGGCCACGCCGGCGATCGTGTCGGTAACGACCACCTGAGCCAGATACTGGCCCAGCGCGGGCGAGAGAAAGGTAATCGCGATCTGGCAGTTGCCGCCGTTCGCCGCCAAGGGAGACCCACAGCCATTGGCCATTTGGAAGGCCGAAACGCCCGGCCCGGTGAGCGAGACGCCGGTGATCGGCACATCGCTCGAGGTGTTGTTGGTGAGCGTGAGGTACTGCGTAGCCGGCCAGACGCCCACCGTGGAGGCGAAGGAGAGCAGATGCGGCAGCAGCGTCACCGTAGGCGAAACTACGGAGTTACCGTAGAGCGCGATACTCTGCGTGGCGATCGTTCCATTGTCGTTGAGCGTGTCGGTTTCTATCAGCGGAGAGCCCGCTGTGGTCGGCGTGAAGTCGATGTGGATGGGACATTCGGTTCCGGGCATCAGCCCGGTCGAGGCGTTCGCGATGCAGTCGGAGGCCGAACTGTCGCGCGTAAAGTCTCCCGACGAGATGCCGAAGGCCAGCGGGTTGGTGAACGGGCTCGAGAAGGTAAGCGGACCGCTATTGCCGGCGTTCACCACCGTGGAGGTGAGCGGGCCCGTCGAACTGCCTACCGGATAATTGTTGGGGACAGTGTCCCATGTAAAGTCCATGAAGGAGTGCGAGGTATCGATCTTCTGCACGCCTTCTCCCCCGGTCGCCACATAGATATTGGCATTGCCATCGAGGTGGAGAGCCTTTGTCGCAAGGTAGCCTAAACCGGCGTAGGGGTTATAAAAGGGATAGGGGAAGGAAGTGTAGTTTTGACTATTCTGAAGATCGAGGCTGTCGCCGGCGATCGTAGTGATGATTTGCGTTGCGGCATCGACGCGGCGCAGGGCGCAGTTGCCGGAACCGAGCAGATACATGTTGTCGGCGGCGTCGAATGCGATATCGATCGCGTTGAGCTCGGCCGAAGTAGCAAGGCCGCCGTCGCCTACGACGGCGCAGTTGAACCCGCGGGTGCCAGAGTCTGTGTAGGGCTTGCCGTTGCCGACGACTGTGGTGATTGTGTGCGGCGCGGCGGTGCTGACCATGCGCACGTAACCGCCTTCCAGAATGTAGAGATTGCCCTTGCTGTCGAAGGCCAGATTGGTGGGCGAGATCAGGACGCTTGGATCGGTCGCCGATTTGCCGTCTCCTGCGTGACCATACGAAGCGTTGCTCACATTGCCCGCATAGACCGTAACAATGCCGGTTTGCGCGTCCATGCGCCGCACGGTGGCCGTGTTGTCGGTCGTGGTGTTGCCATTGCCGGTATAGATGGTTCCGTTCGGTTGCCAGTCGGAGAAGTAGAGATTGCCCTGGCTATCCAGCGCGATTCCGTCGATGTTGAGCAGCGCCGCGTTGACGCCCGTGCATCCGTCGCCGTACTTGTCAACCTGGCTCGCGCAGCCTACGCCGCCGAATGTCCCAATTTTTTCGAAGCTCCACACCACGGATCCGTCGGTGATGGTATTGACGTCGGAGGGAGCGATCGATCCGTTTTTGTTGTACACCAGGGTGGGCGAAAAGTTTGGCGCGGTGGGGCCCGAGAGGCCGCCGGTCGTGGTTGTAAACACAACGTTGGTATTCACAGTGGGGTAGCCGGCGATGGTCTCGGGAACGCTCGCCTGGATGATCGCGCCGGGGAAGTAGCGCGTATTCGACATCCAACCGTTGCCCTGCGTTCCATTCCAGCCGGGATTGCCGACCAGTGAGGTGATGACCTGTGTCTGCGGGTCGATGCGGCGGATGCTGGCGACGCCCGGTTCGCTGTCTCCAATGATGAGGCCGCCCACCGCGTCCACCGCCAGCGGTCCGCCGCCTTCGACTGTCGCGTTCGTCGCCGGACCGCCATTGCCGACCAGCACTTGGTCGTATCCGCCGCAGCCCCAGGTTCCGGGCGAGCCGGCGTAGAGATGAATGATGCCCGCCGTATCGACCTTCCAGATCACGAAGTTCATGGAGTCGGAGAGATACATGTTTCCGGCCGAGTCCATGGCCATGCCATTCAGAGTGCCAACCCCCGCATCGACGGCCGGCAGGCCGTCCTGTCCCAAGGCGTTCGACAGTCCGTAGTTAACGCCGGCGCCGCAGGCGGGATTGGCCCCGACATAATGGGAGAGAACGCCCGGAGTGAGCGCGGCGATGGGGCCGGTGGCAACGCCGCTCAAGGGGAACACATAGGGCGTCGGAGCGGCGTTTTCCACCGTCGTCACCACTAGCGGTCCCTGCCGCGAATTCGCCGCCTGGCTGTTGCCGGGCGCCAGCGGCAAGAAGGCCACCGGAACGGTGCAAATGGTTCCCGCCGGATTGATGGTCGCCCCGTCGATGGTGCAACCAGTGATGGCGTTCATGATTTGGAAGTCGTTAAAGCCGCTTTGCAGCGCGATGGACTTGAGCGCCAACGGCTGATTCAACCGCACGCTTACATTCTGCGTTCCGCTGCTGACGCCCACCGCGGTTGTCGGGAAGGCGGTGTTGGTCACCGTAATGCTCGCGTACCCCGTGGGAATCTGCCCGGAGCCGGAGAGCGTAACCGTCTGCGATGCGTAATAGTCGCGCAGAGACGCGCCACTCGAATTATCGTTGACGCTCAGCACCGCCGAGAAGCTGCCCGCAATGGGGGGCGTCAACTGAACAACGACGTTGCAGCTTGCGCCGGCGGCCAGCGTGGCCCCGCACGTGGTGCTCTGAATGGCGAACAGATCGGGCTCGACGCCGCTCAGTGTGAGAGCCGCAGTGGGCATAGAATTTGAGTTAAAGCAGATCGGAATCTTCGAACCGGACGGGATGGCCGTACTGCAGAAGGTTAGCGGCGCCGTGCCGATGTTGGTGATGGTCAACGGAGCAAGCGTGTTAGCGAGGGTGTTGCCTGGGGCCGTTGTGCCTAGATTGATGCTGGTGGCCGACAGTTGCACCACCGGCTCCGTGCCCGTGCCGGTAAGCGAGACCGTCTGCGTACCGCCACCGGTGCTGGCGTCGTCGGTAATGGTGAGAGTATCCGTGAAAGGACTTGCGACGGTGTTTACAGAGGGAGCGTCGAAGACAACCGAGATATTGCAACTGGCGCCCGCCGACAGGGTCGAGCCGCAGGGATTCGTTGCGCTGGCGACCGCGTGGAAATTGTCAATTGTGTATTGAGTCGGCGTAATGCTAAAGATGGTCAGCGGAATCGCGCTGGTGTTGGTCAGCGATACCGTCTGCGCATCGCCGTACCCCATGCCCACTACGCCGGTGAAGCTCAGCAACGAAGCGCTGAGCGAAACCGTGGGCTGCGCGCCCGCGCCGGTTCCCTGCACGGGGATGCCGGGCGTGGTCGTGAAGCCAAGCTGGAGCGTATCGCTGGCCGCACCGTCGGCCGTCGGCGTAAAGGCTACTATCGTAGCGCAGGAATCGGCCGAATAGAGATACGCATACGACACGCATTGCGGAACACTGCCGGTGGCGCCGGCGATCGAGAAGGGCGAATACGTGGAGGTTAAGCTGGAAGCCAGATAGTCGATCTGTTGGACGCCGCTCCCATAGGTCGCCGTTTGCACATCGCCGTTGCTCAGCACAAATTGCTGCGCTTGCGAGGAGCCGATGTTGACCTTTCCGAACTGTATTGGGTTGCTCCAGGAAACATCGACGTAGCGCACCCCGTCGGCCTCGAGAATGTAGATGTCGCCGCGGCTGTCCACGGTCGTGGCTTGCGGATGGTTCAGCCCAGCCTGGTTGGCGTATCCGCCATCTCCACTCGCCGTGCAGCCGCCGTTGCCGGCGGCGACCAGGTTGTTGTACCAGTATGTGTAGCTGCTTTCATCCCGCGAGGTGGTCTCGTAGACGTTGCAATCACCCGTTTGGGTATAGAAAAGTTTGCCGGAGGCGTCCACGGAAAGGCCAACCGGCGTTCCGGTGGGGCCATTGACCTGGTTGAGATTCTGGTTCGCATCGACATACAAAAGCATGGAATTGGGCGTATCGGCAATATAGACGCCGCCCAGGGAATCGACCGCCACGGTCTGCGGACCCCACAGCGCGACGCTGGTTGCCGGCAGCAGTCCTCCATAGCCCAGCACCGTCGCTTGCACGCCGCCTATGCCCGCGGGGGTAGAGATATAGCCGGTCGAGGCCGTAACTTCGCGCACGGCGTAGTTGCCGGTGTCGGCGATATAGATGTTGCCAAAGCCGTCGACCGCCACGCCCTTGGGGCCATTCAAATGCGCGCTGGTGGCCAGGCCGCCGTCGCCGTCAAAAGCCGGCGCGGCGTCGAGATTGCCTGCCACAGTGCCTATCTTGCCGGTGGCGGCACTCACCATGCGGATGGCGTTATTGCCGGTGTCGGCAATGTAGAGGTTGCCGGCGGCGTCCAGAGCCACGCTGCTCGGCTGGCTCAGTATGGAACTGGTTGCGGCGCCGCCGTCCGTCCCCATGCCGCAATTGGCTGCTCCGCCCGTCGGCGCGACACCGGCCACGGTGCTGACCGTATTGCCGATCTTGCTCACCTTCCGCACGATGCAGTTGCCGGTATCGGCGATGAAGATGTTTCCCGCTCCATCGACGGCCATGCTCTGCGGCTGGTTAAAGACGGCGCCGCTGGGCGCGCCGCCATCGCCGGCGTAGCCGGTCTGAGGCGTCTTGTCGTTGCCCACCGGATCCGAGATGACACCGGGCGTAATGACGGCCAGGGACTCTGTGCCGCCTCCGCTCAACGCCACGGCATAGTTCGCCGGTACGCCGCTCTCCACGTCGTTGATCAGCAGTGGCGCGGAACGGGCCAGCGGAACCGGCGCGCTGGCCAGGCCCGGCAGCGAGGGCGTAAAGGTCACCGGGATGGTGCAGGTGGTTCCCTTAAAACTCGGCGTCACGCCGTTGGTGGCGCAGCCGGTGACGGTTCCCAGCGTGTAATCGGTAAAGCCCGGTGCGATGGCGAAAGAGTTTGCATTGAAGATCGCCGAGCCCGAAACCACACTCACGGTGGCCGGCAGCGTAACAGAGTTGCCGACCGTGGTCAGCGGGAAGGTTGGGGCAGTGATCGACACCAGGCTCGGTTGCGCCGTGCCGCCAGTGCTGGTCGCCACTACCGTATATCCCAGCGCCGAGGATGTGCTGGGCGCGTAGGAGTAGCTGCCGCTGTAGGCCGCGGAGATTGAGTGAGCGCCCACGGGCAGGGCGGCAACTGTAATAGTAGCCACGCCGTTGTTGAGCGCGGCGACGCCGACAGAATTCGCGCCGTCGTAAATCGAGACAAAGCCGTCGGGCGTGCCGCTAGGCGAACTCACGGTCGCCGTTAAGGTCAAACTGTTCCCGTACGGCTGCTGGTATCCGCCGGCGGCGGCGATTAAATCCCAGCCGCTCGCGCTTAGAGCCACGCTGGAAGCGTAAGAACCGGCGGGATTCTCCGTTGTGCCGGTGAGCTGCACTTGCTGCGTCGCGCCCGCGCCGTTCAACGCATTGTCGGTCAGCGTGATTGCGCCGGTCACCGGATTGCCGGAATTGTAAGTGTCAGCGGTCGATGCAAAGAGCACACTGAGCTGGCAACTCTGCGACGGAGCAAGCGTTTGGTTGCTCAAGGCGCAGCCGCCGGGCGCGCTGTTGATCACAAAGTCCGGCGAAGCGGCGATCTGCGAAATATTCAGCGCGGCGTTGCCCAGGTTCTCCAGGGTCACGGCCTGCGGACTGCTGAGCATGCCTGTGAGGTAATTTGTGAAGCTCAGCGTCGGCGGATCGGTGAGATCCACTTTGCGCGCAAGCTGGTTGGATGTGTCGGCGATGTAGAGATTGCCGGCGCTGTCCACCACCACGCTGTTCGGTTGGTTCAGCGTAGCGTAAGTTGCCGCGCAGTTATCGCCCACGCCGTCTGTTGGGTTGCCGCAAAGCGTTGCGCCGCCGCCCACCACCGTGGAAATGATCTTTGTCGATGCGTTCACCGCGCGGATGACATCGTTATTCGAGTCGGCGATATAAATGTCGCCCGCGGCGTCCACCGCTACGCCGGTCGGATTGCTCAACTGAGCGCTGGTGGCCACGCCGCCGTCGCCGCTATAGTCCGGACCGGCGCTCTGGTCGCCCGCCACCGTCGCGATCTCGCCATTGCCGATCTCGCGGATCACGTTGTTGCCGCTGTCGGCGATATAAACGTTGCCTTGGCTATCCACGGCTACGCCCATGGGCTGTCTCAACGCGGCCTTCGTGGCCGGCCCGCCGTCGCCGCTGTAACCCGTGCTGCCGGTTCCGGCGATGGTGGCGATGAGGTTCGTCGCCCCATAGACTTCGCGCACCACCGAGTATTGCGAGTCCGCAATGTACAGGTTGCCGGCACCATCCACGGCCACCGCCTGCGGCGTTCCCAATTTTGCGCTGCTCGCCGCGGCACCGTCGCCGCTGTTGCCGGCGCTGTGATTGCCGGCCGCCGTGGAGATCATTCCCGTCAGCCCGTTGACCACGCGCACAACGAAGTTGCCGCTGTCGGCAATGTACAGATTGCCCGCGCCGTCCAACGCCAGACCCACCGGAGCGCTGAGCGTGGCGCCGGTCGCCGCGCGGTTATCCCCGGAATACCCCGAGGAGCCCCAGGTTCCGGCTACCGTAGCGATCACGCCCGTCGACGCATTCACCTCGCGCACCACGTTATCGTTCGTATCGGCGATGTACACGTCGCCGGCGCTGTCCACGGCCACGCCAGGGGGAGAGTTCAACTGGGCGTAGATCCCTTGGTTGCCGTCCCCACACTGCGATGAGGTGCCAGCGCACGCCGTTCCGTTGCCGGCCACGGCGTTGATCACGCCGGGAGCATAGGCGATCATCGGCGCCACGCCGACGCCCGAAAGGTAAGTCTCCGCCACCAGGCTAAGCGGAGAATTGTTGTCGTAGAGAACCAGCGCACCCTGCCGCTCGCCCGGCGCCTGGGGATTGAAACTCACGTCCGCTTCGCAGGGAGCCGCCGCGCCAAGGTCGAAATTCGGCGCGCAGCCGCTTGACGGAAACAAATAAAAGTCCTGCGTGTTCTGCCCCAAGGTCAGCGTCTCGGCTCCGCCCAACAGTTGCGGCGTTGAGTACTTGAAGCCATAATCCAGGGCGTAAATCGGGTTGCTCTGATTGAGGCCCAGCATCCCGTAATTCACCGCGTACATCTGCACCTGGCGGATGCGGTTGTTAGCCGCGTCGGCGACGTACAGGTTGCCGGAGTTGTCCACCGCTACGCCGCTGGGGGCGCTTAACTGCGCGCTGGCGGCCGGGCCGCCGTCGCCGCCATAGCCCGCGCCGGCCGCGTTGTTGCCCGCTACCGTGTTGATCTGGCCGCTGCCGGAATTCACCTGGCGAACCACATTGTTGCCGGTGTCGGCGATGTAGAAGTCGCCCCAGGCGTCGAAAGTCAGAGCCGAAGGCGCGGTAAGCAGGGCGCTGGCGGCCGCGCCGCCGTCGCCGCCATAGCCGGCTGTTCCGGACGTGCTGCCCGCAATCGTTTGGATCGTATTACCGCTCACCTCGCGAACGACGTTGTTGCCGGTGTCGGCGATATAGAGGTTCCCATGGCTGTCCACGGCCACGCCTTCGGGGCCGTTCAACTGCGCGGCAGTAGCCGTACTGCCGTCGCCGCTATAACCCACGCCCTTGGTGTAGTTGCCCGCCACGATCGCGATCGCGCCGCCGCTCACCTCGCGAACAACGTTGTCGCCGGCGTCCGCAATGTAGAGGTTGCCCGCGCTGTCCAAGGCCACGCTGTAGGGGCCATTCAGCTTCGCGTTGACGGCCGGGCAGCCGTCGCCCAGGCTGTCGCTGGCCCCGCCGCACACCGCCGTCGCGCCGCCCGCCACCGTGCCGATGATTCCCGTCGTGGCATTGACCTTGCGCACCACGTTGTTGCTCGTGTCGGCGATATAGAGGTTGCCCGCGCTGTCGACGGCCACGCTCTGGGGCTGGTTCAATTGCGCGCTGACGGCCGGGCAGCCGTCGCCCAGGCTGTCGCTGGCCCCACCGCACACCGTCGCCGCCCCGCCCGCCACCGTGCTGATCGCGCCCGTCCCGGCGTTCACCTTGCGCACCACGTTGTTGGCGGTGTCGGCGATATAGAGGTTGCCCGCGCTGTCCAAGGCCACGCCGAAGGGGTTTTTCAATTCCGCTTGCAATGCGGCCTTGCCGTCGCCCTGGTAGCCGGCCGTTCCGTTGCCCGCGTAAGTCACGATGGTTCCCTGGAAGACGCCGCCGGCCGATGTGGGAGGGCCCCATACGACCTGGCCCTGGATCGGCCCCGCGGCCGCCAACGCCAGCGCGGCCGCCGCTATTGATCCGGCAAGAAAACACTGACGCTCCGTACCCCGTCCTTGCGCCTTTTTTCTGGCGCAAAAGCGGGAAATCTCGCTCAATCGCCGCCAACCGTTGTTCTTCTCGCTGAACTTCACCTTCGCCGAACCGATCGCACTCCCGCACGCCATCGCCATCGCTCTACCCTCTTGCCGGAGGCGGACGCGCCGGGCTTCGCCCGCTCGCTCCGCATCCCTGTGCCTCGTTGTAGGTTTATCGGGTTGATTACCGTCTCCGCCGTGAAACGGCCTTAGGAGAAGCTGATAGTTACGGTCACCGTAATCACCTGGCCGGTCGCCGTTGTCAGCGGACCGCCGGGAATCGCCGTATAGGTAAACTGGGCCATCATTGCAAAGCTGACCCCTCCACTGAATGACGCCCAGGTGGTACAGGCATTGGGAGCCATTTGCCCCGTGCCGCCGCTGAAGGATTCCACTGTCGCGCCTCCCCAGTTGCTTGCTCCTCCCATCCCGGCCGTGGCCAGATAGGAATAGTCGTTGGGAGAATTTCCAATCGTTGTGGTGTTGGTAAGACACAGGGGAATCATGGTCTGCACATAGGACATGGAGTGCGAACTGGCCGCCTGCACCTGCAAGTTGCCGTTCAGCACCCAGCTAATGGTTGGATTCAGATTGACGGTGCTCGTCAGTCCCGTCGAGCCGCTTGCAAAGTGGCTGCTGCCCGCCATATCAATGTTGTAAAAGATGCCGGAGTTATTTGTGTAAACGGCGTCGCACGTCGCCTGCCCAGGTACGGAGCAATCGTAATAGGTGGGCGGAGGATTGAGCGTTCCGCCCGATGGCGCGGAAACGAAAATCACCGCCGGATCGCCAGGCACGGCGTTTCCCGCCAACAGAAGGCCGAGAAGCTGATTGCCGGAGATAAATCCCTCGGCGTTGGTGTTGGAAGACGGCGCCACCAGACTGTTTTCAAACTCCCGGCGTTCGCCCAGCGTGCCGTCGGCGTTCTTTACCTGCAAGACCCAGTGGCCATGCACCTTGATGCCCTGCTGATTGGGCGAGTTGGGCGCGGCCTCTTCTTTTTCCTCGAACGCCTTGGCCGTGGGGGAAGTCACTGTTTTGGTCGCAGCCGGTGCGGCAGCAATCTTGCTGGCTGCCGACGCAGCCTGCTGGGCAACGGCGCCCATGGTGAGGGCTAGGAGGGTGATAAGGCCGCACGCCCCAGCCAGCAGGCGCATTGGATTGAATTCGATCTGCTTCATCTGTTTCATCTCCGTCTTCTCCGTGAATGAATGTTGAATTGCGTTCTTCTTTAGCGCGCCGGATCGTCTGGCTCTGCTTCAATCGTTGGGGGTATCCCGGTTGCTTTTTCCTGCTGGCCGCGCACTAGCATGGTGATGGTCTCGCGTTCCACCGTCACATGGATGCGCTGATTCATGGCAGACTGAGCGGCGCCAACCTGATCGGCCTCTTTCGTTGCCCGAAGCCAGCGGCGTAGAATGTTCATGCATCCACTCCCATGAGCCGGCGTTCCGCAACCTGCTACGGTTTTCACTTGAACTCCAAGGAGCGCTGCATGTCTTGAATTTCGGTATGATTTTTTTTGAATTTTTATGAAAGACAGTATGTTATTGAGCACGAATTGGTTATTCAAGTTCGACGAATTTGCATTGGACTCCTCGCGGCGCGCTTTGTTGCGTTTCGATAAGCCGGTTTCTCTGGCCTCGAAGGCCTTCGACGTGCTTTTTTACCTGGTGGCGAACCCTGGACGGGTGGTGACCAAGGAGGAATTGCTCAAGGCCATCTGGCCGGACTCTTATGTGGAAGAGGGCAATCTGGCGCAGCACGTCTCCGCGCTGCGCAGAGTGCTGGGAGATAAATCCAGCCTGATTGTGACCGTTCCCGGACACGGCTACCAGTTCACGGGGCAGGTCCAGGCTACCGAGTTGCAGGCAGCGCAATTGCCCACCAGGATTCCTGTCGAGTTGCTTCCCGAAGCGCAGTCGGGGGATGTGTATGTGCAGCATGTGCGGGAGCGCACCCGCATCGTCTATGAGGATGCGCCGCCGGCTCAGCTTGCGCAGCATGAGCCCCCCTTGCTACTCACGGGTGGGAGTTCGCGCCGGGCGCGAGTGTGGCTGTGGGTTACGGCTTCGGCGCTGTGCGGCGCGCTGCTTGCCGCGGCCGCTCTGGCGGTCTATTTTGGCGCGCGGCTGAATGGCGCGGCTCAGTTGCGCATCTCGAGTTACACACAGATCACGCATGACGGCCACACCAAGTTCATCGGCGGAACGGACGGCAGCAGAATCTATTTCACCCTGGACCAGCCATTCGGCATGGAAGAGGTTTCGGTCTCCGGTGGAGCGGTTGCTCCCATTCTTACTACGCTTCCGAATCCCTGGGCGGGGGACGTTTCACCGGATGGATCGACCCTGTTGCTCATCTCCCAGGTCGGTGGCATGGGCCCCGCCGATTCGCTGTGGAGCTTACGGCTGCTGGGAGGATCGCTTCACCGCCTTGCCAATGCTGTCTACGCAACCTGGTCTCCTGACGGAGAGAGCATTGCTTACGCCACGGCGAGCGGCGACATCTGCGTGATGCATAGCGATGGAAGCGAAGCGCATCGCATCGCCTCACCCGGAGTCTATGTAAAGTCCATGGCTTGGTCACCAGACGGAGGCGCAATCCGGTTTTCCAAAGAGGGCATCCTGTGGGAGATGACCTCGAATGGATCCAATCTTCACCAGCTCCTGCCAGGATGGGAAAAATCTCCCTCGCAGTGGAACGGACAGTGGGCTCAGGATGGGAGATTCTACTTCGTGGCCGACGGCCAGATATGGGTTATCGAGGAGCGTCCCGGATCCGGTAAAAGCCTGCCCCCTGCGCCGGTTCAACTGACCTTTGGTCCCATGGTCTGGGATCGGCCGATTCCCAGCCAAAACGGGAAAATAATCTACGCATCAGCCCGCACGAACCGGGGTGAACTCATCCGCTTTGACAGGAAATCCGGGCGATTTCAGCCCTTTCTCGTCGGCATCTCAGCCGAGTTCGTGATCTTTTCCGGCGACGGCAAATCCGTGGCCTATGTTTCTTACCCCGAGGGCGTGCTGTGGCGAGCCAACCCGGATGGAAGCAATCCCACGCAACTGACAGACCCTCCGGTCTATCCGAAATCGCCGCGCTGGTCGCCGGACGGAAGTGAAATTCTGTTCGTGGACCGCACTCCGCAAGCACTCGATGCCATCTACATCGTCCCCGCGGATGGAAGCGGAAAGCCCCGCCGCCTGCTGCCGCAAGATAACGAAGCGGAGACGGATCCAAGCTGGTCGCCGGATGGGCGAAAGATCGTTTTTTCCACCTCCCCGAATGTGGGCGCAAGTTCCAAGTCCGACTTGCGCATCCTCGACATCGCAACCGGAAACGTCGCTGTCCTTCCCGCATCGGATGGCTTGCTGGTGCCCCACTGGTCGCCGGACGGCCTGACGATTGCCGCCATGACCCTGGACACAATGGCCATGAAAGTTTTCGACATCGCAAGCGGGCGATGGACGAAGCTGGACACAGGGGCTGTCGCTTTTCCTGAATGGTCGCATGACGGCCGGTTCATCTACTACGTAAAGTGGACAGGCAATCCCGCCGTGCTTCGGATTCGCGCCGCGGACGGAAAACGTGAAACCGTGGCCGATATGAAAGGAGCGCGGTATACAGGTGTCTATACATTATGGATGGGGCTCGACCCAACCGACACACCCTTGACGCTTCGCGACATCGGAACCGACGACATTTATGCCCTGACGCTGAAAAGAAAATGATCTGGTTCAGCGAGCCCCTCATCCAGCAATGCATATAATTTCACGGCTGTCCGGTTAAAAGTCGAACAGAATCAGTTGGTTGGAAGAGTCCTGTAACTCCTCTTGAGATGTAAATCTCTGAAGTACCTGTAAAATGGGGGTTTTCTCGAACAGAGTTAGACTGAAA
>Ga0302140_10001845_pt1 | contig 27768 bp, 20 predicted proteins | sample I_Bog_E1_1_FD_202095 | JGI IMG/M metagenome (GOLD analysis project Ga0302140, IMG submission 202095) | Peat permafrost microbial communities from Stordalen Mire near Abisko, Sweden - I_Bog_E1_1 | ecosystem: Environmental > Terrestrial > Soil > Wetlands > Peat | place: Sweden: Abisko, Stordalen... | reverse complement strand
GGATACACTTGGCTCAAATAGGAACCATCGGGCAGGCGTTTTTCGCAGGCCATGCGCATGTTCTTCTTCATCCTCCAGAGCAGGTCCGCGCCTGTGCTCTGCGCCTGCTGCCACAACTCGAAGCCGAAGAAATTTCGGTCAGCCAGGCAAAGCATGTTGCTTTTCAGGCGTGGAAGCACTGCTTTGGCCAGCGTGATTTCGCCCGTCCGGTAACCATCCATCTGGCTGCCAAACAGCACGTGCGTGCCATTCTCCACCAGGGATACGAAACGAATCTGCGGATAAGCACTCGAACCGCGGCTGGCTCCGGGGCGAGAGAATGCATCTTCGTTGGCCTTCTCGTCGGCCACGTCGAACGTGCTGCCATCCAGACTCACCAGCCGCCAATTCCGATACCAAGCCCCTCGCGTACTACGTACCGCCACAGGCTTGACCAACTCATCGTGCAACTCTCGCAGAGGCTCCCAGCCCAGCCGCGTGCGGGCCTGAGAGATGCCCGATTTGCCTGCCACTCGCACGCCAATCGATGGATCGCGCAGCCACTGGACCGCTTCCAGCAGACAACGCAGTACTTCCCGGTAGGACGACTGCATGTACAGCGCCAGAGCGATGACGTAATAGACAACAACCTGCGCCGGCAGATCGCGCTGGCGAACTCTGGCCGTTCCCGTCTTGGAAAGCACCGAACCAATGCTGGAAACAGGGAATGCCTTGGTGATTACGCCGAGACTGTGTAGTCCGTGATCCGAGTACCCGGAGGGAGTTCCGCTACCGTACGCGCCACTTGTGGCCTCCTGTCCTTGTCTCATACAGAATGCCACAAATCTTCTTAAGTGAACAGTATTAAAGCTAAGCCTCTAAAAAATATATGAGGGGGGATGAAAAATCGATGCCAAAACCGTTATATAACCATATGGATATCTTGACAAACAGATGAATCTGCCCCGCTCCATTCCGGGAGGCACTATCATTCCACTGTGTGCCCGTTATGCGGTTGATGGCCAGGAATTCGACAGGCGTGCCATGTCCGTTAGTCTCTTCGCGGGTGTCGGCCAGCTCAAGATGACGAAGGACAACCAGCTAATTGATCTCTACAAGCAGGAACGTCCCGCTCTCCTCAATTATTTGTGTGGCCTTGGTCTCAATCTCAATGATGCGGAAGACCTTGTCCATGAATCGTTTATCAAACTGCTCGATCATCTCGAGTCCGAGAAGAAATCGGAGAATCTACGCGCATGGCTCTTCCGTGTGAACCACAACCTTGCGATGGACCTATTCCGCGAGAGTGGACGAATTGCATACTCCGAGAACGGGGGATCAAATTCTTTAGACACCATACTAGATTCCTCTTCCAGCCCTGAGGAAGACGCGATTCGCCATGAAGAGATCCGGAGGGTGTGGTCTGCGCTTGGGCGTCTGACGCAACAGCAGCGAGCGGCAGTTTTACTTCGGGCAGAAGAGCTTCGGTACCGCGAAATCGGGCTCGTGCTCGGCGTAAGCACTGGACGAGCTTCCGAACTGATACAGCGCGCTCTGGTGCGCTTGCTAGGAGAACTATGAAGTTCCATACGGACAGAGTGGATCGCATCCGCCACCTCGATGACGAAGCGATCTCTCGTCTGATTTCCGGTGAGTCTTCGATGCTGGGCGCCTTTCGTGCCTGGCGACATCTTGAAAAGTGTTGGCGGTGCCGTTCGCGAAAAGAGGCTTTTGAGCGGACTGCAATGCAAATTGCTGAATGTCGCAATTATGTAGTCTCTCGAATCCCACCTAGTACGGAAAGGTGTGCGGCATTGGTGGCGAGCTTACGCGAACGTTCGACCCAGAACTTGCGATCGCTTGAGCCGCGTCCCATCTTAAGTGTCGCGAGCCTCCCCGCTATATTGATGGGCCCTCCCCTTACCACGACTGTGATTGTCCTGAGTACTGCATGTCTGTTGTTTTGGGTCTTGCTGCGACCAACTAGCCTGGTTAGTGCGGCGGAGCTGCTTCACCGAGCGGCAGTCTCCGACCGGACCGTTGCGGGGGCCCACCCGGGCGTTATCTACCAGAAAATCCGCATCACCGCTCCACACCTAAGTGTTGATCGTGAGATCTATCGCGACGTGGAAAATCGAAGGATCCAGCGTCCCACGGAGGTTCGCGGCAGTGCGGCAGTGATACGAGATACGTTATCCGAAGCGGGGGTTGACTGGGGCGCTCCTCTTTCGGCGGAATCCTACCGCGTCTGGCACAATCGCCAAAGCTCGATATCGGATAAGGTGTCCGAGCAAGCCGGCGGTCTTTTGACTTTAGACACGAAGATCCACAACGGTTCAGTCCTGGAAGAGACGCTCACGGTAAGAGCGTCGGACTTTCATCCGGTTGAGAGAACAATCCGCACATCTTCTGGCGGAACTATCGAAATCGCCGAGCTAAATTATGCCGTCCTCGGTTGGAATGAAGTGAACGAAGCGCTCTTTGAGCCTCTAGCAACGCCACATCTGGATAATCCGATCCCCATCCCAATGCAGCCGGCCGTCATACCGGCATTGCCGACAAAGGGTGAACTAGATGGTGCGGAACTTGCGGCTCGTCTGGCGTTGAACCTTCTGCAAGCCGATGAGGGAGAGCAGATCAGCATTGAGCGGACGAATCGTTATATCGAGGTCAAAGGCGTCGTGGATACGTCCGATCGGAAGCAGGAGATCGTCGAGAGCCTGCGGGGCCTCCAGCATGTAAAGCCCGAGTTGCTCAGTGCTTCGGAAGTTCGCCCCAATTCGCCGAACACAGGCGAAGTGCAGGCAACCAGCATCCAGTCCATTGACCTGGGCCCTTCTCCACTGGAGAGATATTTTGCAACGCGGCCCCAGCAGCAATTTTCCGTCAATGACTATCCGGAAGAATTGTTGAACGCAGCTTTCAGGGTGCGGCATAATGCGGATGAACTGAACGTCCTCTCAACTACCTACGATACGGCCGCAGAGTCGCAAGCTGACGATGCAGCAATTACGCTACTTACACAAAGTTATACGGATCGTCTCTTGAAGGCACTTGATAGCGAGGTGTCAAGCCTGCGCCAGCTTGGATTCTCTGTGATTCCGAGCATACCATCTGCCCCATCACAGGTAAATCTGGAGAGCGAGGTGAAACGGAATGATGCACTTTGTCGAGAGCTGCTTGCAGGAAACTCCGAAAGTGTGCGGCCCGCATTGGATATTGTCTCGGAAATTAGCGAAACCATCTCCCGCATCCGCGCCTTAATTGGTACGCGAAGTAACACTAACAATCAGACACAGGAAATAGGCAATCCATCAACTTCGCAGTATAACGGCTTGCCATCCAACAGCATGTCGTGGGCGAGGCGAGAATACTTCCCGGCTTTACGCCCGACGTGCCTTACCTGGTAGTTCGTTGGAGCTATCAGCAACTACTTTTGGAGGAGTGACATGTTTCACCATTCTTTACGAAGTTCAGCGCAACTGTTTCGAGGCTTACTGATGACCGCTGCCCGGACCTATATCGGTAACTCTCCGGCAGCTTTTCGCCGCGCAGTATGCGCGCTACTCTTGACGGCAATCGCTGTCTGGCCTGTCTATGCGCAGTCAGGTATCTCCGCGAGCCTTAGCGGCACAGTGACAGATTCGACAGGAGCACTCCTTGCGAACGCCGATGTGGAAGTCACAAATGCAGATGAAGGTGCCAAGCGCTCCGTGAAGACGACCGGGAACGGCAATTTTAGCATCGTAGCGCTTAAGCCTGGCAAGTATCTCCTTATGGCCAGCCACGCCGGCTTTAATCCGGCTATTGTTTCCAACATTACGCTCAGCGCCAACGATGTTTTGTTTCTACAGGTGGTGCTTAAACCAGCTGGCAGAGTTGAAAACGTAACGGTGAATGACCGCCCATCCTTAATCAATCTCTCGCCCACTGTATCCAGTACGATTGATCAACAACTTGTCTCGGCGCTGCCAATCGATGGCAGGAGCATTCAATCCCTCATCACCTTAAGTCCTGGCGTTCAACTCGCTCCCATAGCCGGAGGGGGAGCAAACCCCGGTCAGTTCAGCGTAAACGGAATGCGATCCGACTCGAATTACTTTACCGTCGACGGTGTAAGCGCCAATTTTAGAGCTTCCGGAGTGTCCATTCCGGGTAGCGCGGGCGCCGGCGCTACACCCGCCACGAACTCAATCGGATCTTTCGGGAATCTGGTCTCAGTCGACGGTCTACAGGAAATTCAGATTCAGACGTCAACTTACTCGCCCGAATTCGGGCGCAGCCCGGGCGCTCAGATTTCCTTGGTCACCCGCGCAGGTACAGAAAAGTTTCACGGTGCTTTGTACGATTACTTCCGGAATGACGCGCTGGACGCAACGGACTGGTTCTCCAATTACCTCGATACTGGGAAAACCGCCCTCCGCTACAACGATTTCGGGGGCGTGTTTGGCGGCCCTGTTCTCCTGCCCAAGTATGACGGACGCAAACATCATACTTTCTTCTTCTTTTCCTATGAAGGGCACCGCTTTGTTCTGCCCCAACCTGCGGTTGTGTCCGTCGTACCCGACGTCGCCGCACGGCAGAATGCGCCATCGGCGGCAACGAAAGAGATCCTGAGCGCTTTTCCGACACCAAACGGCGCGGAGATTTATGCCCAGCCGTTTTCTATCGGCTTGGATCAATTTGGTATCTTTGGGCACCTAATTTGCACACAAGGCTCTTCTCCTGATTGCCAGCCCTTCAACGAAGCGTATGACAATACGGGTTATTCCAATCCATCCAGTGAGAACGTCTGGAGTTTGCGTCTCGACCAACAATTCCGCGATAAGTATATGTTTTTCGCTCGCTATAACCACGCCAGAGACGCGCAGACTAGCCGGAATGATAGCGGGGAGGGCGATGCCGCCAACCTAGGCAACAACGACATGAAAACCGACACGCTCACGATTGGCGCTACCCAAGCCTTCACGTCGCGTCTCATTAATCAATTTACGATCAATGGAAGCTCTCAAACGGCCCTCTCCAGCGAAACCACGGATAACTACAAGGGAGCTGTTCCTCTTCCAACTTCCGTTCTCATTCCCACCAGCACCTGCAATGGATGCTCTGGAAGTGTTACGCTCAACACCATAGGTCCTATTTCATCGGCAGTCGTCAGTCTCGCCGGTCCATCCACCTCGAAGACCCGCCAGATCAATGGGGTGGATCACATCAGCTACAAACTTGGCGACCATCAGCTAAAGTTTGGTGGAGACTACCGGTATGTTTCGCCGATCACTCCGACCAACCAGTTGTCCACTGCCCAAATCTTTGATTCAGTCTCAGCCCTCGAAACAGACAGCCTTTTTGTTGGCGATGTTGGCTATTCCAGCGGATATGCGATTGCTTATAAGACATTGTCGACTTATGCGCAGGATACCTGGAAGGCGCTTCCCAAGCTAACGCTGGACTATGGCGTGCGTTGGGAGATCAACCCAGCTCCGACCGGCAAGAACGGGAAAACTCCGCTCACCGTACAAAGCCTGAATCAAAACACCACTGATTTCAGCTACCTTCAATTTGCGCCTGCCGGCACGCCACTCTATAAGACCAGCTATACGGATTTTGCGCCTCGATTTGGCTTTGCGTATTTGGCGCGCCAAGCTTCAGGCCATGAGCTGGTGCTGCGCGGCGGAGCCGGAATGTTCTATGATCTCGGGCAAACCGGTTTTGGTGCTATTTCCTTCCCTAACTCTCAGACCTATAGCTTAGCCCCTTATTCGGTTGGGGACAACGTTCCTGGGTACCCAACCCTCACGCTGCCAGTTCCAGCCGCATACGCTCAAGGACCGGCGCCCAACCTTACTCCAAGTCCTTCAAATCCAGCGCAGGTTACCGTGGCGGTGTCTAACTACAAATTGCCGCGATCGTACGAGGGGAACCTGACTCTTGAGCAGTCCCTCGGACACAATACCGTCTTCTCGATTGCCTACGTAGGATCGATAAGCCGCGATACGCAGTCTTTGGAGCAATACACCCTTCAGGAAGTATGCGGCACTCCTGGCCTGCCTGCGGGCTCTTCGTGCGTGCCTCCAGGCACTGCTAATGTGGCGACAGGGACAAATTTCAAGAGTCTTGCCATTATTGGCAATCAAGGCTTCGGAAGCTACAACAGCTTGCAAGCCAAGTTCCACAGCCGCTTTACCAAGCAATTTGAATCCATGGCTTCGTTTACGTGGTCACACGCGGTCGACAATGGATCCAACGACGCGGTTCAGGTTATCCCGAGCGGAATCGCAAACCCGAACATCAATCGCGGCGATTCCGATTATGACGTCCGCAGCAGCTTTAGCGAGGCGCTAACCTATAAGATTCCATCTCTGCGATGGCATAACCCGCTCAGTTACATTGCTCAGAACTGGTCTTTGAATAATCTGCTTTCGTTGCATACCGCACTGCCATTCGATGTCGAAAGCGATAATAGTATCGTTAATTACACGGTCACAGGCGGTTACTATGCGGCGCGCGCCGATGTTGTGCCGGGTGTACCGCAGTGGCTCTATAGCAAGGACATACCTGGAACACAGACTCCGATCCCGGGCGGTAAATATCTCAACTACCTAGCCTTCGCAAATGCTGCTTGCACTGGGGGCGCGATCTGTAATGGCGCCAATGTAGTGGAGGGAAATCTACGCCGCAATTTACTGCGTGGTTTTGGTTTGGCGCAGCTAGACCTCGGAGTGCAGCGGCGGTTCCCAGTCACGGAGTCGGCAGGTTTTCAGTTCCGTGCCGAGCTTTTCAACATTGCCAATCATCCGAACTTTTCTAATCCCGGATTATCAGGCACGAACACGGTCGACTATCCAGATGTTTCACAAGTTGGGCCTGGAGGTCCTTCCTTCGGATTTGGCGAATCTACCGAGTCGATTTCAAGCGGATTGGGCGGCTACAGCCCGCTCTTTCAGCAGGGTGGACCTCGCGCTGTGCAGTTGGCACTGAGATTTGAATTCTAAAGTTATCACGGAATCAATCGGATTCGAGGGAGCACCACTGTTAGGTATCTCAACTATCTGTGGTCGCCCCCTTGAGACGAGAATGTAGGGAACCTATGAAGGAATCACGCATTTTCGCAGTACTTTCTGTTCTTGTGTTTGCAGCGTTTTCGATTGCGGCACCGCCTCGAGCATTCGGAGCCACTCCGCAGCCTATCCACTGGACGCTTTCCGCGTCTGTTCGGGACCATCTTCCCCTCGGGAAGGGAGCAGCGGTGACGGCACACATTCATGCGGTCATTCAGCCAGGCTGGCACGTGTATGCGATGGATCAGAAGCCCGGCGGTCCTATAGCCGCAAGAATCATCGTACCTCTCGACCAAGCGTTTGTACTAGTCGGCGATATAGACGAACCATCGCCAACCAGGGTGTACGATCCGAACTTCAACATGGAGACTCGCTTTTATGAGAACGAGGCGAATTTCTCGGTCCCGCTCACAGCCACAAAGACTGGTTCTCCAAAGCTATCCATAGATGTCTACTATCAAGCATGCAACGATAGCTTATGCCTACCGCCGACTACCGCTCACCTGAGTACAATCGTCAGGCGTTGAGCTGGACGATCGAAGACAACGACAACCACTTTTTATCTTTTCCCGGGACTCTTTAGAGACCCGGATTCTATTGCGGTTACACAACTGCTCAGGAGAAGCCAAATGCACAATCTTCGGCGATGTTTCGCTGTAGCGCTCTTGGTAATTAGCGGATCGTCAATGCACGCGCAATACGATGGAACGGCGGCGGCAAAACAGGCATTTCAAGACGGAGAGAAAGCCTCCGAGAGCGGGCGATACACCGCGGCAATTGCGGACTACAAGAAAGCTATCTCCCTTGATCCGAACTTTATGGAGGCTCACCAGCGATATCTTCAGGCGCGGATCATGGAGCCGGCTGGGCCGGAACTGGATTTGATGTCGAGCGGAAAAAAGCTCAGTCCGAAACAGCAAGAGGACCTGACTGCGGCTCAGAACAAAGCCGCAGATGATGTGATCCTGGAATACAAGTCACTCATTAAGCAGTATCCGGATAAAGCAATCTATCCTTGGGCACTCGGACAGGTCTACAACGAGAAAAATCCACTGACAGAGGAGGAATATTGTCAACAATCGATTCATATCGACTCCCACTTTTCTCCTGGATATCAGTGCCTCGCGGCAATTGCGAGTCTTCGCGGAGATGATAAGGCTGCGATTGACTATGAGCAAAAGGTAATGGAACTCGATCCCAATAACGCGGACGCAATCGCTAACTATGTCTATTTCCTTCGGAATGATCCAGCAGCGTTTAAACCAGCGGTAATGGACTATATTAGAAAATTCCCTGATTCTTCAAATTCCGCCCAAATGCTTTATTCGTACGGTGCGAAACTGAAGGACGATGCGTCAAAAATCGAGATATTCGAGCAGTTACGCAAACAGTTCCCGCCAGACAAGTTCACCGGGTCTCAACAGGGTGTGAGCGCTCTCTTCGGTATCTACGATCGCTCCGATCCACCCAAAGCGCAGGCCCTCGCGCACGAGTTGTTAGGCGTTGATCCTAAGGACAATGCCTTGCTTGCGGATGTCGCCTATGCGGATTCAATGGCGAAAGCGGAACAGAAAGTTAAGGACCATAAGCCCGCTGACGCACTGGCCATTCTGCAAACCGTGAAGTCGCCGTTCCCGCGTCAGTTCAGTATGGACCGCAAAGATCTGCTTGAGGCGAGAGCGCTTGATCTGGAAAACCGGACACAGGACGCATATTCGAGTCTGCTGGCTATATATGTCAAGCATCCTACCGATGAGATCCGTACTGCCGTTGATGAATATGGCGCAAAGTTGGGAAAAAAGAAACAGGAAGTTGAAGCGGCCATTTGGTCGGCAATTGAAATGAACTCCACTCCCGAGATCCCGTTCACTTTAAAGAAATTTACAGATGGCAGTGAAGTATCGTTGGCCGACTACAAGGGCCGAGTCGTGATCGTGGATTTTTGGTTTCCAAATTGCGGACCATGCAGGGAATCCTTTCCGTTTCTTCAACAGCTCGCCAGCAAATACAAGGAAAAAGGTGTTGACGTCCTCGCTATCAATGCAACGGAGGGGCAGGAAGCATTTGTTCTACCCTTTCTGAAAAGCACAGGCTATAGCTTTATTCCCCTGAGAAGCAACTTCGAATGGGCACACACGGTCTACTCCATTAACAGTTTTCCTACGACTTTCTTCATTGGCGGAGATAAACGCGTCTACTTTAAGACTTTCGTCTCTGACCAGGATCAAGAGCGTACTGCCGAACTGGAACTGGACTTACTATTGGCCCACAGGGGCCAGTAGCGCCTGTTGTCGCAGAACTTCACTCGATCGGTGGTTTACTGCAATCCGATCACGCAGGTGCATTCAAATGTACGGTTCCGTGGCGTTTATCTATGATACACGCCACGAAGCTGGAAATTGAGGAGTTGTTGTCCCACAGCGGTCAAAAGCAGTATCAAAAGGTCCCTTATGCATCAATCTCTAATCTCTTTTCTTGGGCTGGCATGTGGAATGGGAGCATTATCCTTGTTGACTCCGTGCGTGTTCCCCATGATTCCCATCACAGTCTCGTACTTTACTGGCCACCGCGCAAAAAACCGCAGCAGTGCCGTAATCAATGCATTTGTTTACGCCGTTGGAATCATCCTCACTTTTACGGCTTTGGGAATGGCACTTGCACTTGTCTTCGGGGCTAGCGGAGTCAATCGGCTCGCAGCGGATCCATGGGTAAACTTGCTCATTACCGCAATCTTCCTGGGATTTGCGTTCAGCTTGTTTGGGGCTTTCGTTATCCAGGCGCCATCCAGCTTGGTACGGTGTCTTGACGACATCACTCGGCACACGGGAACGAGCCAGTTGCTTGGGACGCTTCTCATGGGACTGGTATTTACCCTAACCTCTTTTACTTGCACAGCGCCGTTTGTCGGCACGTTATTGGTTATTGCATCGCAAGGGAGCTGGAAATGGCCAGTCATCGGAATGCTGGCATTTTCAACAACGTTTGCGACACCGTTTTTCCTTTTCGCGCTCGTACCTCAATTACTCACACAGCTGCCGAAATCCGGCAGTTGGCTTAACTCGGTCAAAGTGGTGATGGGGTTCATGGAAATTGCAGCTGCGATGAAGTTCTTGTCCAATGCCGACCTTATCTGGCATTGGGGAATCTTCACCAGAGAGGTAGTCCTCGCGGTCTGGGTCGCAACTGGGACCCTGATCTTCCTGTACATCCTCGGAAAGTTCCAAACAACACATGACACGGTCGTACCAAGTCTTTCCGCCACTCGCGTGTTTTTGGCGCTGGTCTTCCTAGCAGGATCGGTGTGGTTAGGGACGGGCCTGTTTGGACGACCCATGGGTGAGATTGAAGCATTTCTCCCGCCGTCCAACAGCGGAGCCACCGATGCAGCAGAGAAGAGCGATGCTGGCAGGAGATCTTCCGAGCTCACCTGGATTGTGAATGACTACAGCAGCGCTCTTGCGCGTGCAAAGGCGGAGAACAAGCCTCTGTTCATCGACTTCACCGGTTATACTTGCACGAACTGCCGATGGATGGAAGCCAATATTTTTCCTCGACCGGAGGTCGTCCGAGAACTAGAGAAGTTCGTTTGCGTGCGGCTGTATACGGACGGCGCGGGGGAACCCTACCAGCAGTTTCAGAAGATGCAGCAAGAACGATTCGGCACCGTTGCTCTGCCTTATTATGTCGTCGCTTCCCCGGATGGTACTACGCGAAAGACTTTTCCAGGCCTGACGCGCGATCCGGATCAGTTCGTCACGTTTCTCAAAACCGCTGAAAGCATGAATTGAATGTGCGCAACCCTGGGAAGCATCAACATCTGTCTTGCCAGATGCGTCGTCTTCGCAGGATGCCCTGAACCCATCAAGCAACAATCGATTTGGAGAACCCATGAAGACACGGAAATTTCTCGCTATTGCCGCCCTGCTGGCATTCTGCTTTTCCACTTGCGGAATTCTGGCTGCCCAGAATGGGCTAACTCTGCCCGCAGGTATTTCGCAGATCACATCCGTCGAGGGCGTGACGGAATACCAGCTGACCAATGGCCTCAGAGTCTTGCTGGTGCCGGATTCATCCCAGCCCCAGGTCACCGTAAACATCACCTACCTCGTCGGCTCGCGCTATGAGAGCTATGGCGAGACAGGTATGGCGCATCTGCTCGAACATATGATGTTCAAGGGAACGCCTTCGCATCCGAACATTCCCGATGAGCTGACCCGCCACGGGACACGGCCCAACGCAACCACGAGTGACGACCGGACCAACTTCTTTGAAACATTTGCGGCGACGGATGAAAATCTGAATTGGGCGCTCAACCTGGAATCGGACCGAATGGTGAACTCGTACATCGCCAAGAAGGATCTAGACAGCGAGATGACTGTCGTTCGGAACGAATTTGAGCGCGGCGAGAACAGCCCGGTATCGGTTTTGAACCAGCGCGTAATGGAAACGGCTTACATCTGGCACAACTATGGCCACCCGACCATCGGCGCGCGTTCCGATATCGAGGATGTTCCAATAACGCGGTTGCAGGCTTTCTACCACAAATACTATCAGCCGGACAACGCGGTGCTCATCATCGCGGGCAAGATTGACGTGGCCAAGACGTTGGAGCTGGTGCTGCAGAAATTCGCGGGGATTCCGAGACCGTCGCGTGTTCTCGCGCCGCCCTACACACAGGAGCCCGCTCAAGATGGAGAGCGTGAGGTGAACCTGCAGCGCGTGGGGGGGCTCAAGGCTGTGATCGCCGCCTACCATATTTCTCCCGCAGGGAATACGGACACGGTAGCTTTGAATCTGCTGACCGATATCCTCAACGACCCGAGCACAGGACGCTTGCGGCAGAGATTGATGGACACCAAACTGGTCACGTACTCTCGTGCCGGCGTAGATGCCTTGCATGATCCCGGAATGATCGAGTTCACTGCGACACTTTCCGCCGATGGCGACCTTAATAGCGCCAGTGCCGCACTCGTGAAGATAGTCCAGGGAATCGCTAACGAACCGGTGTCGCAGGCCGAACTCGACCGGGCGCAGGCCGAGGAACTCGAACGCTTCGAGAAGTCCACGGCCGATAGCAGCAATTTGGCCATGATGTTAAGCGAGGCTGAGGCGACCGGTGATTGGCGCCTTATGTTCTGGGAACGCGATGTGACCGAAAAGGTGACGCTGGCGGATATTCAGCGTGTCGCCGCAAAATATCTGATTTCCTCAAACCTCACCCTGGGAACATTTACTCCGACCGATAACCCCGTACGGGCGGAAATCGCCGGTGTGCCCGACTTCGCGGAGATGTTCAAGAACTACAAGGGCAATACCGCCATCTCCGCTGGCGAGCAGTTCAATCCGTCTCCGGCAAACATTGAGGCTAAGACGGTGCGCTCCGCGATCGGCCCCATCAAACTGGCCATGCTGCCCAAAAAGACTCGTGGCGGGCTGGTGAGCGTCGTGCTTCAAGTCCACTTCGGAGACGAAAAGTCTCTCGCTGGGCACAACGATGCCGCGCGGCTTGCCGGAAACCTGCTTATGAGCGGAACGGCAAAGCACACTATGCAGCAGTTGCAAGATGCGTTGCTTGCCGACAAGACGGAGATGAATATCAGCGGCGGCTCCTCCGGCCTTACCGTCTATCTCGATTCGGACCATGAACATCTTGGCGCAGCGTTGCGCCTGATGGCCGAGATTCTGAAAGAGCCTGTCTTTCCGGAGCAGGACTTTGAGCAGGCCAAGGCCAGTATGTTGCAGCGTCTCGAGCAGGCGAAGACCGATCCAGGTTCCATTGCCGGCCTTGCGCTACGCCGAGCCTTGTCGCCGTATCCGAAAGGGCACGTGAGCTATGTCCCGACCATCGATGAGTCGATTGATCGGATCAATCACACATCTCTCGACGACGTCAAAAAGTTCTATCGTGATTTTTATGGCGTCGGCGCGGTAGAGATGGCGATTGTTGGCGACTTCGATGCGAATGAAACGAAGAATCTCGTCGCAGAACTGCTGGGCAATTGGAAGAGCCCCGTGCCCTATCGACGCGTTGCGGAAATATACAAAGCAGTAGATGGACGTACCGAGTCTTTCGAAACTCCGGACAAGGCTAATGCCGCGTTCGACGGTGGTATGAACCTCAATCTGAGTACTGCGGATGCGGACTATCCCGGACTGATTCTCGGCAATTACATGTTTGGGGGAGGATTCATGAACTCGAGACTTGCTGAGCGCATTCGCCAGAAGGAAGGATTGTCCTATACCGTCGGTTCAAGTGTATCCGCCAGCGCTCTGGATCCGGTAGGCAGCTTCTCCGTTGGCGCAATCTGTGCGCCGCAGAACTACCCGAAGGTTGCCAAGGCGTTTCATGAGGAACTCGTCCGAGCGCTCTCCGGCGGATTTACCGAAAACGAAATCAAGACGGCCAAGTCGGGATATTTGCAGTCCCGGCAGGTTGCGCGAGCCGACGACGATTCCCTAGCTTGGGGCCTTGTCCAGCATCTCTTCGATGGCCAGGATTATCACTGGGACGAGCAGTTCGATCAAAAGGTGCAGGCGCTCACTTCAGAACAAATCTCCACAGCCATGCGCCGCTTCATCCATCCTGACCAGATTGTTGTGATGGGAGCGGGAGACTTTGCCAAGGCCGGAGTGTCCGGGACCGCCAAGTAAGTCTGGTGAGAATCCCGCAGCTGCATCCGCGGGATTCTCGTCCGGTACTTCGAGGATTCGCCGTCCTTATCATTGGTTAAATGCTGGGATGCGTCCTGGCTCTGATGCACCGAGGCAGACTTCCGCGCAGGAAAGGTTCAGCTGGAGCTCTCAGCAACTATCTCTTTCTCGATCACACCTTCGCATACGATGCGGGGCTAGAAGCTGCAGTCGACAAAGTGACTCTTGAGCAAGCCTCGGCAGCACTAAAGAAGTATATGGACCCAGCAAAGTTTGTCGTTGTCACAGCTGGCTCGTTCAACAAATAGCCCTTGCGCGGGGGACGGGAAAGCTTGTTCAGCTCCCCGTCTCCATCGAATGAAAGAAGGTTGCGTGTGAAAGAAGGTTGCGTGTGAAAGAAGGTTGCGTGTGAAAGAAGGTTGCGTGTGAAAGAAGGTTGCGTGTGAAAGAAGGTTGCGTGCTTCCACCCCCCAACACCAGCTTTTCAGATGCTAGTGAATCAGTCTCTGCAAAGTTTGCAGGCCTATCACAGATCATCGGCAATACCCCGCTGCTCTCGCTCCAGCTGCTTTACAAGGGTGAGCCTCGGGTAATTTATGCAAAGTATGAGCCGATGAATTTTACCGGTAGTATTAAAGACCGAATGGTCCTTCGCATCTTTCAGGATGCCTATGCTTCCGGTGCTTTAAAGCCTGGCGACACGATTGTCGAGGCCACCAGTGGCAACACCGGTATTGCTTGTGCCGCAATCGGTCGCGCTCTCGGTCATCCGGTCAAAATCATCATGCCAGACTGGATGAGCCGCGAGCGCGTGCAACTGATTCGGTGTCTAGGTGCCGAGGTTGTCCCCATCACTCGCGAACAAGGCGGTTTTCTCGGCAGCATTCGTCTTTGCGAGGAGTTTGCCGCTCACAATCCGCATGTCTTTCTGCCGCGCCAGTTTTCCAACTGCGCCAACATCACTGCTCATTACAACGGCACAGGGCCTGAAATCTGGGCTCAATTGGAGGCGTGCGGCCTTCGCCCGGGTGCCTTCGTTGCAGGTGTTGGGACAGGCGGAACGGTCATGGGGACCGGTAGGTTCCTGCGAGAGCGCAACCCTCGCATTGCGATACACCCCGTCGAGCCGCTCGAATCTCCCACACTCTCAACTGGGCACAAGGTTGGGACACATCGCATTCAAGGTATTTCTGACGACTTCATCCCCGATCTCATCAACTTCACCCAACTCAACGAAGTCATCTCCATCTCCGACGGCGACTCGATTCTCATGGCGCAGAAGATCGCTAGCCAGCTTGGTATCGGCGTCGGCATCTCTTCCGGTTGTAATCTGCTTGCGGCACTACGCGCGCAGGATCTTCTCGCACCGTCCGCTATCGTTGTGACCGTCTTCTGCGACGACAACAAGAAATACCTCACGACGGATCTTCTTGGGGACGAGCCGGCCAGACCCGGCTACCTCACGCCCGAAATAACTATGCTCGGCTTTCACAGCTATCCTCGCTGCTATTAAGAGGGCTCCAAAGTCACGTTTCCGGCATACCGGCTTACAGGAGCGTCAGTCATTATCGCAACATCTGCAAAATACGAATTGCGCATCGCTGCCGCAAGGCTAGGCTGGGCGCAGAGATGGAGAACAGACAATGAAGGCGTTAGTAAAGAGCAAAGCCGAACGGGGTCTGTGGCTCGAAGAGATTGCCGAGCCAGTAATGGGTATCAACGACGTGCTGGTGTGCGTGCGCTACACGGGCATCTGCGGCACCGATGTTCATATCTACGAGTGGGATGAGTGGGCGCAGAAGACGATTCATGTGCCGCTGGCGATCGGCCACGAATTTGTTGGGGAGATCGTCGAAGTTGGGTCCAACGTCAATGACTTCTATCCGGGTGATATCGTCAGTGGCGAAGGGCATGTCGTTTGTGGACGATGCCGCAACTGCCTGGCCGGGAGACGGCATCTCTGCGCCGCAACGCAGGGCGTTGGCGTGAACCGGCCCGGAGCCTTTGCCGAGCTGATCTCGCTGCCCATGACCAATATCTGGCGGCACAGTCACGGCATCAACCAGGAAGTTGCGGCCATCTTCGATCCGTTCGGCAACGCCGTTCATACCGCTCTTTCGTTCCCGGTGCTGGGAGAAGACGTGCTCATCACTGGAGCCGGACCCATCGGCATCATGGCCATCCCGGTAGTACTGCACGCCGGCGCTCGACACGTGGTCATTACGGATTTGAATCCCTTCCGCTTGGAGCTGGCGCGGAAGATGGGCGCAACGCTGGCAGTGAATCCGAATGAGACGCCGCTGGCAGAGGTGCAGAAGCAACTCGGCATGATGGAAGGCTTCGACGTGGGCCTGGAGATGTCGGGCAACTCGCAGGCGCTTCGCGACATGATCGCCAACATGAGCCACGGCGGAAAGATCGCCATTCTCGGTATTCCAGCCAAGGAGATGGCAATGGACTGGCGGCAGGTGATCTTCAACATGCTGACCATCAAGGGCATCTACGGGCGCGAGATGTACGAGACATGGTACAAGATGACCGTGATGCTGGAGTCGGGTGTTGACATTTCGCCGGTCATCACGCATCGATTCGCCTACAACGATTTTCAGGAGGGCTTCCAGGCGATGATTTCAGGCCAGACTGGCAAAGTCGTACTAGACTGGACGAGCCTGGCCTAGCCACATTGGGAAGGGAAGATCATGTAAGGGAAAATGCAGGAATAGTAGCCATTCAAATCATCCCGATGTGGTTCCAGTCTTGACTAACTGCAGTATATTGAGGTAAGCTAACAACCAAGATGCAAACAACTCCGCGCCAGTCCTTTAGCTTTACCTACCGCTACTGGTATCCAGTAGCGGCTCTGGCGGCGTGCGCGCATCTCGTATCCTGATTCTCTGATCTAAAAGCGCATTCACCACCAAGGGCCGCGACCAAAGTCGCGGCCCTTTTGCGTTTCTATCGCATTCCAAGGAGACCAATCGCATGAGTACCGTTACCGTGGAACCCTATACCCAGCCGGCAGCAATCAGCGGATTGCCTCAGCCAAAAAGTTCCCTTCCTGCTCTCAGCCTTGTGGCCAGTTCGAGCAAACGACGACGAACGGTGGTCCGAGTGGGAACTGTCGAGATCGGCGCCGGTCGACCGGTCGTAATAGCCGGACCCTGTTCGGTTGAGTCGTATGAACAGACCCGGGCGACTGCGGAGGCTGTCAAATCAGCCGGAGCCGTAATCCTGCGTGGTGGGGCCTATAAGCCACGGACTTCTCCTTATGACTTCCAGGGGCTGGGAGTGGAGGGATTGAGAATTTTGCAGCAGGTACGCAAGGAGACGGGGCTGCCAGTAGTGTCGGAGGTACTGAGTACCGACGATATTGAAATCGTTGCCGACTATGTGGACATGTTGCAGGTGGGCGCGCGCAGTATGCAGAACTTTGCGCTGCTCCGTCGCCTCGGGCAGCTACGAAAGCCCATTCTGCTGAAACGCAGTCCGGCAGCGACGGTGAAGGAATGGCTGCTCGCCGCCGAATATCTGTTGGCAGGTGGAAACGACCAGGTAGTGCTCTGTGAACGCGGTATCCGCTCCTTCGATCCAGACCTTCGGAACACTCTCGATCTCGCCGGCATGGCATTGGCCCGACAGCTCACTCATCTGCCGGTCATTGCCGACCCCTCCCACGCGACAGGCAGACGGGATCTCATTCCAGCGATGTCCCGAGCAGCACTGGCGGCAGGCGCGGACGGACTTATTGTCGAGGTGCATCCAGACCCCGCCAATGCTCTGTCGGATGGCTTTCAGTCCATAGATTTCCCTGGATTCGTTTGCCTGATGGAGGCGCTTCGATGGCAGGCGTAGCCACAGCCCACCTGCAACTGACGGCAGCGCGACGGAGAATTGATCGCCTGGACCACGAGATCGTCTGGTTGCTGAATGAGCGGGCCAAGACGGTCGTGGACGCGGGCATTGCGAAGCGCGATCTTGTCTTGCCGGTTCGCTGCCCGGGACGGGAGGCCGAAGTGCTCAGAAACATCGAGCAAGCCAATCTGGGGCCGTTGACAGATGAACAGTTGGCTCGCATTTACCGCCAAGTGACAAGGTCCATGCGCGGTCTGCAAATGCGCCTTCGGTGAAATGCTTGGCCACCCTGATTTAGGACGATGTTCTACATGGGATCTGGATCTGAGGTGGTCCCGGTAGTTCGGACAGTTTTTGCTTTTTCCTTAAGTGGAAGTTCTGTTTTCGGTTTAGGCTGCCAGAGGTTCTGGCGGCGGTTGAAGTTGACCGGGTTGGCGATGTTGTTGTCACTGTCCCCGTATCGATTGACCAACAGAACCACTTTATCGCATCCTGAAGCCGGTCGGTGAAGCGGAGGCGGGCACTGCTGGAGAGCAACCCACCGAGGAATAGCCGACTGGAGACTCATCGACACCGATGAGCGCCGGGAGTGGGCACGACTGCCTCGCCCGGCCTTTTCTTTCAACATCGGATCGATAGGTTTCCCCATGCCTTGAAAAACTCACCCAGCAAGCCGCCGCGGAGCGACATCCTTGTTCTTGGCTTTCAACAGGGCCACGAACTCGACCAGCAAAGCTCTTGTTCAGGCTGCCATGAATTCAGGCAGGCGGTTGAAGTAGACCTGATCGGGCGTGAACCCATTCAGGCTGGAGTGCGGCCGGGTGGAGTTATAGAACTCCAGGTATTTCGCGATGGAAGTCCTGGCTTCGTGGACCGTCCGGTAGGCGTGGAGATAGACCTCTTCATACTTGATCGACTTCCAGACCCGTTCGACGAAGACGTTGTCGCGCCAGCGGCCCTTGCCGTCCATGCTGATTATGATCCCCTCTTCCTTTAGCCGCCCCGTGAAGGCCTCGCTTGTGGACTGACTGCTCTGGTCGGTGTTGAATATCTCCGGTTTTCATTCTTGGAAAGAGCTTCTTCGAGCGCTTCGATGCAGAAGGAAGTCTCCATCGTGATCGAAAGACGCCAGGCCAGTACGCGGCGACTAAACCAGTCCACCACCGCAGCCAGATAGACGAAGCCACGCGCCACGGGGAGCTGCGCCAGCAGAGAAAGGAAACCGAACAACAACGGCAATTTGTAGATGTCCCTCAGCTGTTCGCCTCCGTACACGGCATTCTGCAGGTACGTGTGCAGGCGGGCATCAACGTATTTTTGCTCAGGTCCGCGATAGAGAACGTCGAGTCCGCGTGCCTGAGCGGCGGCGTCGGACGCAACTTCAACTCCGACGCTAACACCGGCGGCATAGAGCAACTGATACTTGTCGGTCTTGTTGAAAGCGCCTCCGGCGGCGCTGCGAGCATATATCGGCGTGTAGAACTGCTGTAGTGGAGTCTGGCCGAAGTTGAAACGGAGATATACAAAGCAACCTGTCAATACGAATGCAAGGAACACCGCGCCGTAGCTGTAGATCGGGGAATGCGGTGGGAAGATGATCGTTTCTTTGCGGCCCCAGTGGGTTGTTGCCATCACGCACGCTCCGCTTCCTGCCGTGCTTCGATGGCCACCGATTTCTTGCGCTTCTTCACTTCGGTCATGATGCTGTCGAAGACTTCCGGCGTGATCTTCTGTCCGGCAGCGATTGGCTTCAGGACATTCATCAGCATGAGCCTGATCCCGACGATTTCGCTCAGCTCAGCGCTGGCGGTCGGTTCGCCATTGTCGCGAGTCAGTTCGTCAAGAATGAGGTGGCGAATGAATTCGCCGCGCTGTTGGCCGCGCCGTTTAGCAACGCGCTCAATGTCCGCCACTTCACGCGGACTGAGCTTTGTTGTGACGCCGACCAGCCGATAGGTCTCGCGCTTTTCTGCTTCAGCGGCAAGTTGATCTTCGCTTAGAAGTGGCATGAATGTTCTCTTTCCGGGCTGGTGTCCTTGGGTGTCCCTGAGTGTCCGTAGGGACACCTGACGGCCCTAAGTGGTTGTATCCAATCGAGTGGGTCCAAGTATCCTTGGGTACACCCAGCACGACCCTTGGAGGGATGGAGTGTCAATAATCACCCGGTGCGAAGCACCTTGCCCATTCCACCCCACAATTGAATGGAGAATCATGCCTTCGATACCTGCACAGATTCCGTTGGCTTCACCCCGGCAATGGGCTTCTTCACAGGCTGTTCCGGCGCTTCGTTCACTGGGGCCTTACGGATACGAAGCGTTGAGGTGACCTTGTTGGATTGCGGAGTCTTCAGGAAGTCTTGAAAGTCGCGGTCCTTCGAGAAAACATAGTTGAGCGCCTTGTCCACGACATCATCCGCGGACGCATGAATAAAGGCGGCGTATTGATCGACCTGTGTTGCCGTGGCTCCGTCAAGCCGGACGGAAGCGCTGATGTGGCGGGTTTGTGTGATCTCTAGCAGTGGCATATCGGTTCTCCTTGGGTGAGTGATTTAAGTTCTCTGAACGAACCTGGAAGATGTAGCCGCGATCTCTGCGGCACGGTCTTTCGAGAGCGATTGATTGCGCGTCTCAAGCTGCCGGATGATGGTTTCTGAAGAGATGCCTTTGCGCGCCCAAAGCACGGCGCTGGCAACGTCTACGGTGCGAAGCGCGTAGTAATGCGGATTGGGCTTGTCGCGACGAAGAGCGATAAGCATCCGTACTATCTGTTTGGCAGGAACTCCGGCCGCAATATGCGCGCCAGTGCAAAACTAGGCCACAGTGCGCCGCGTGAGCGGTGCTCTGCGGCGGAGTAAAAGTTTGCCACCGCCGGATCTTGATTTCGTGAGCTATTGCGTATTGGGCATGGTTCATGGAACACCGGAGGGATGTTCCAGGTGGAGATATACGGACGTGTGCGTCGTGCGGTTCGTGTTGAGGGCCGGAGTCAGCGAGCGGTAGCCAGGGAGTTTGGGCTTTCGCGGGAAACGGTACGGAAGATGCCGCAGTTCGCGGTGCCGCCAGGCTATCAGCGGCAGCAGCCTATCAGGCGGCCCAAGCTGGGTCCCTGGCTGGGCGTGATCGACGCCATTCTGGAAGATGACAAGCAGAGGCCGGCGAAGCAGCGGCACACAGCCAAGCGGATCTTCGAGCGATTGCGAGAAGAGCATGGGTTTACCGGTGGCTACACGATCGTGAAGGACTACGTGCGGTCGGTGGAGTTGCACAGCCGGGAGGTGTTCATTCCCCTGACACACGCGCCTGGCGAGGCGCAGGCGGACTTCGGCGAAGCGCTGGTGGTGATTGCCGGCGTGGAGCAGAAGGCGCACTACCTGGCCATGGACCTGCCACACTCGGACGACTGCTTTGTGATGGCGTTTCCGGCCGAGACCACGGAGGCGTTTCTCGAAGGTCATGTGCGCGCATTCGCATATTTCGGCGCCGTTCCGACCCGGATTCTCTACGACAACACGAAGATCGCTGTGGCGCGGATACTGGGCGGCGAGGAGCGGCAGAGGACGCGCTCGTTCTCCGAACTGCAGAGCTACTATCTGTTCGCCGATAAGTTCGGCCGTCCGGCCAAGGGCAACGACAAGGGCAAGGTGGAAGGATTGGTGGGCTATGCACGGCGGAACTTCATGGTTCCGATTCCACGCGTGTCCAGTTGGGAAGAGCTGAACACCCGTTTGGAGGCTGAGAGCCAGAAGCGGCGGCTTCGACGGCTGCGCGGGCACACAGAGGCCATCGGGGATCGCTTCAAGCGCGATCATGCAGCGATGCTGCCGCTGCCGGCAGCGCCCTATGAAGCCTGCGAGAAGATCGCCGGCCGCGTCAGTTCGCTGTCGCTGGTTCGCTACCGATCCAACGACTACTCCGTGCCCACCCAGTACGGACATCGCCAGGTATGGGTGAAGGGCTACGTACATCAGGTGGTGATCGCATGTGGCAGCGAAGTGATCGCGCGGCACGAACGAAGTTATGAACGCGAGGTGGTGGTCTTCGATCCGCTGCACTACCTGGCCCTGCTCGAACAGAAGACGCGGGCGCTGGACCAGGCCGCGCCCTTGGCTGGATGGCTGTTGCCAGGCTGCTTTGCGCAGCTGCGCCGTCTGCTCGAGGCCAGGCTCAAGAAGCACGGCAGCCGCGAGTATGCGCAGGTGCTTCGCCTGATAGAGACCTTCGCCCTGGCGGAAGTAACTCAAGCCATCGAAGATGCCCTGCTGCTGGGCACGATCAGCTTCGACGCGGTGCGTCATCTGCTGTTGTGCCGCATCGAACGAAGACCGCCGCGGCTGGACATGGATAACTATCCGCACCTGCCTATGGCGCAGGTCAGAACCACGCAGGCCGCAGACTACATGACTCTGCTGGCGGAGGCATGCGCATGAGCGGCGCCGATGGGTCTGGAGCCAACACCGCCACTCATACGGCCGACACGCCGCAGTTGCTGCTGGAGCATCACCTGAAGGAACTGCGTCTGCCGACCATGTTGCGTGAGTACGACAAGGTGGCACGGCAGTGCGCTGTCGAGCAGGTGGACTATCAACACTACCTGTTGCGCATCACAGAACTGGAGTTGCTGGACCGCGAGCGCCGGGCAACGGAACGCCGTATCCGGCAAGCGAAGTTTCCGGTCGTCAAGACCATGGACAGCTTCGACTTCCTGGCCATCCCGTCGCTGAACAAGACCCTGGTGCTGGAACTGGCACGATGCGAGTTCCTCGCTCGCCGCGAGAACGTCCTGCTGCTTGGCAACAGTGGGACTGGAAAGTCGCACATCGCCCTGGCTCTGGGCCTGGCTGCCTGCCAGCGCGGCCACCGCGTACGCTTCACTACCACTGCCGCTCTGGTCAGCGAACTGATCGAGGCTCGCGACGAAAAGAAGCTTCTTCGCTTCCAGAAGCAGATCGCCAGCTACGAACTGCTCATCGTCGACGAGTTGGGCTTCGTGCCGCTGTCCAAGACTGGCGCTGAACTGCTCTTCGAGATGCTCAGCCAACGCTACGAACGCGGATCAACGATGGTGACCAGCAATCTGCCTTTCCAGGAATGGACCGAAGTGCTTGGCTCGGAGCGGCTGACCGGCGCCCTGCTCGACCGGCTCACCCATCACGTACACATCCTGGAGATGAACGGCGACAGCTACCGCCTCAAGCAGAGCCGCCGAAAACAGGCTCCATCTTCCGAACGCTGAAATCTAACCCTCGAACGCGCCTCGGGGTAGAAGGGCCTCTTCCGCTACGCTCCAGAGGCCCTTCTACCCCGAATACTCAAAAACTTGATCCATGCAAATAATGGCCTACTTAATGGGATGGTCCGCCGCCTTTACCCAGCCAGCAGTTGAGGTATAAGGAACGTACGGAGGAGGTGTCCCATGGAACTACACACGATCGGCATTGATCTTGGCAAGACAGTTTTTCATCTGGTTGGCCTCAACCTGCGTGGTGAGGCCGTGGTGCGCAAGAAGTTGTCGCGCAGGCAACTGCTACAGTTCACCGCGAACCTGCACGTCGACTTGATTGGCATGGAGGCTTGCGGCGGTGCGCATTTCCTCGGCCGCGCACTGCGCGCACAAGGGCACGAAGTGCGATTGATGCCGGCTCAGTATGTGAAGCCGTATGTAAAGACGAACAAGAACGACTACATCGATGCCGAAGCAATCGCGGAGGCCGTGGCAAGACCAACAATGCGTTTCGTGCCGATCAAGACCGATGACCAGCTGGATATGCAGTCGCTGCACCGGGTGCGTGAACGCTGGGTCATGCGTCGCACGGCTATCGTCAACCAGATACGTGGCTTGCTGCTCGAACGCGGCATCACTCTGCGGAAGGGGCGACGGTATGTAGACGCAGCTTTGCCCGGCATTTTGGAAGATGCCGACTCGAAGCTATCCGGTGCATTGCGTGTGTTGCTTGCACAACTGAAGCTGGAACTCGATCAGATGGCGATACGGATCGACGATGCAGATGCTGTACTCAACAAGACGGCTCATGAGAATGAAGCCTGCCAACGACTTGTCGAGATACCCGGCATCGGCCCGGTCACTGCAACTGCACTGATCGCTGCCATCGGCAACGGGGCGGCCTTCCGTAAGGGACGGGAGTTCGCGGCCTGGATGGGAGTGGTTCCACGGGAGCACTCAACCGGCGGCAAGCAGAAACTGCTTGGGATCAGCAAACACGGGAATTCCTACTTGCGAAGACTGTTCATACAAGGTGCTCGCGCCGTCTTGCAACAACGCACAAAGCAGACCCCGGCCCTGAGTGTCTGGCTAGCCCAACTTACGATCCGTGCTCACCAAAATGTTGTTGCAGTGGCCTTAGCCAACAAACTGGCCCGAATCGCTTGGGCGGTGCTCGCAAAGGAGGAACAATACCAACCTCAAGCCCTGACCAGCCTGGAAGCAGCCTGACTGGCCAGCAGATGACGCCTGGCTAAAGCCAGGCTTGGAAATCGCATGCGCGATTCCCACATCTACAGCCCAGCGACTACGGCTGCGGAGTTTTTGATTTTCTACCAGGTCTGCTGGCGAACAATGAGATGGCTCAACGGTCGAACCCGGCGCTCTCGAAACCTGTGGAGCAAAACAGTCTTCACAAGACTGCCTATTTGATAAGGAACAGAGCGCAGCGCATTCCATCATGGCCCGGAGGAACCTCTCCAACAAAGGCCGAATACATTTGCGCAGACCAACCTGCCACCTTCACTTTTCGCTTGCGGAATGGCGGCGGACCATACATTTGCTCCGGCGCTCATAGCCAGGGGCGTTGCAGCGACGATTTAACGATTCAGAACAATATCTAATGATATTTAGTATTTTAGAATTGACTTTAGCGAATCCGGATGATTCAATTGCTTTAGCGTCTTAGCGCTTTCGCTCCACTTGAGGCCTGATTTAACGGTTCCCTATGACATTTAGCGATTCAAAATCGAAATCTGAGACCAAGGCGATTGGACTTTACTGGCTGATCGAAGAGCTTGGACTGGCCGTTGTGCCTCCTGCTGTTCGCTCCGAAGCGATTCGTGGCGCACGGAAAACGAGAATCTCGGATGGCACGGTTCTTGAGCAGTATCCGTTGGCATACGGACCCACGGATTTGTTCGGGCACCTCCGCTTTGCCATGCGCTACGAACCCATTGACCTGAACGTGATCGTCGCCTTTTTCGAAAAGGTGGGCCGCGATGACTTTGAAACCTGGATCAAGAGTGAACCGGTTGGCAAGTACGCTCGGCGCGCCTGGTATCTCTACGAATTCCTGACCGGTGAATCGCTGGATATCCCCGACGTTCCGCCCACAGATAACGTGCTCCTACTGGACCCAGCATTGCACATCACAACAACTGGCGTTCGTGTCCGCCGCCAACGTGTGATCGACAATCTCCTGGGCAATCGTGATTACTGCCCGATGATTCGTCGCACCGACCGATTGAACGCTGGCCAACAGCAGCAATTGGGAGAGGAGGCGAAGAAGATTGTCGAAGGCGCGGACCCCGCCTTATTAGCCCGGGCGGTCCACTACCTCTTTACGAAAGAGACCAAATCCTCCTTTGCTATCGAGGGCGAGGTGCCAAGTACGGATCGGACGCTACGATTCGTGGCGGCACTAGGACGAGCGGACGACTTCGACACCAGCGACAAACAGGCCTTTGTGGAACTGCAGAACTCCATCGTTGATGCTCGCTATGCGCAGAGGGATTGGCGTTCCATTCAAAATTACGTCGGGCAAACTGCGTCCAATTACTCTGAAATCGTCCACTTTATCTGCCCCAGGCCGGAAGATGTCTCCGGCCTCATGGACGGCTGGATGCGCATGGTCTCTCGTATCGAAGGCGGCGGTGTCGATCCCATTTGCGCAGCGGCGGTGACAGGATTCGGTTTCGTATTCATTCATCCTTTTGAAGATGGAAACGGTAGAATCCACCGCTTCCTTATTCATCACAGCCTGGCAAAGTTGAAATTCGCTCCGCGGGGCGTTCTTTTCCCGGTGTCCGCGGCCATGCTGCGTGCACCGAAAGCATATGATGCCGCCTTGAATGCGTTTTCCAAAAACGCCATGCCCCTGATCAAGTATGAAATGGACGATCAACAACGGCTCACTGTTCTGAGCAGCACGGACAAGCTATATCGCTACTACGATGCGACGCCTCAGGCGGAGTATCTCTATGAAGCCGTGGCCGAAACCATCCGCAAAGATCTCAGAGAGGAAATTGAATTCCTTGAGGTCTTCGACAAGGCAATGGCAGCGGTGAAGATGATCGTTGATATGCCGAATGCACGTGCATCCTTGCTCACCCGGTTTATCCTGCAGAACCATGGCACACTGTCTACGAAAAAGCGGCGCCAATTTCCAGAATTGCGCGACGAAGAGATCGCAAGAATTGAAGAAGCGATTCGTCGAGCCAATGCCGCTATCGGCGAAGAAGAAGAGTCCGTCAGCGAGTTTGATGAGTTCTTGAGTTCCCGTGAAGCCAAGCAAGATCAATTCAGAAGTGCAGAAGAAGTTATTGCTCAAGGAGTTGCTGCGGAGTGGAAAAGCTTGAAGGATGCGACGAAGGCTATGACGGCCAGCAAAGCCATTGATGGCAATCCCTTTCAGTGGGCTCCTTACAGCGCCCCTTATCCAGATTTTCTACAGTTGAAAGATGTAGCAGTTATCTTCATTGACAAAGGAATTCGCAATGGAGTTCCTCAGGCGTGCAGTATACGATTTGACCGGAACGCTTCTGGCCCTCAGGGCGTGTTTCTTGAAGACAAATCGCCAGTCTCGGCTGAAGTATGGTCGTTGGAGCCACGGGCAGAAGGCCAGAACGTCATATGGCATGTGAAAGAACTAGGCAAGAACTTCACATCGTCAGAGTTGGCTTCACAAGTTGCGATACGGCTTGTTAAGCAGTTCGAGGCATACGAAGCCGCATTTGGACGGTGAACACATGAGAGCGTTTCTATGCGCTGTGACCAAAGTCATTGTTCGCTCTCCGCCTCTACACTACTCTTCGGCTTAGATGGAAATAGAGACCATGGACACTCAAGCGGTAGACGGGAACTCCTTAGACGGAAGAGGCAAGAAGCTCAATCGCCGTTTCGTGGCAGACCGTTCGCAACGCATCCGGCATTGTATGCAGGGTTTGTTTGTGGGTTTGAACGGCTGGATTGGCATTCAGTTCTTCCTCTGGGTCCTTTACTTTGAGCGCGGAGGAAGCACTCTCTACGTCCCGCGCCCTGCCGGCATTGAAGGCTGGCTACCTATCGCCGGCCTGATGAACTCGAAGTATTTTCTGCTCACCGGGCGCGTGCCGGCAATTCACCCGGCGGCCATGGTATTGTTTTTGGCCTTTCTGCTGATGAGCCTCCTGCTGAAGAAAGCCTTCTGCGCGTGGCTTTGCCCGGTAGGAACGTTTTCGGAGCTTCTATGGAAGCTGGGCCGCAGAATCTTCGGGCGCAATCTGCGGCTGCCTCGTTGGGCCGACATTCCGTTGCGCGGGCTGAAATACTTGTTGCTCGGATTCTTTGTCTTCGTCATCGGCGCGATGTCCGCCGAAGCGCTGGAGAGTTTCATGTACACGCCCTATGGCCTGGTCGCAGACGTGAAGATGTTGAATTTCTTTCGCGACATGGGGCAGACGGCGGCGATTGTCCTTGCTCTGCTTGTTCTCGGCTCCATGCTGGTCCAGAACTTCTGGTGCCGATATCTATGTCCTTACGGCGCGCTGATGGGGTTGGTCTCACTGCTGAGTCCGATCAAGATCCGCCGGGACGCCGAGGCTTGTATTGATTGCGGGAAGTGCGCTCGGGTCTGTCCGGCCGGTCTGCCGGTAGATCGCCTCGTGCAGATCAGTTCAGCGGAGTGCACTGCGTGCCTGGTATGCGTCTCGGCTTGCCCACAGCAAGATGCATTGCAGTTCGCGTTTGCGCCGAGACGTGCCGCAGCACCCATGCAACGCTGGTTCCGTCGCACCCTCGGACCTCTGGCCGTTGCGAGCATTCTCGCGTACATCTTCTTCGGGCTGATACTTCTTGCACGAGCCACGAGCCATTGGCAGACGAACATCCCCCGCGCCGTCTATACAAACCTGGTACCACATGCGAACGAATTGTCCCATCCTGGTATGTAAAAGGGTGCCGCACGAAGAGACCTTCACCCTCTCTAACCGACCTGACTAGCGAAAGACTAATCTTCAATCGCATGCAG